>Ga0181520_10002737_pt1 | contig 32156 bp, 39 predicted proteins | sample PEATcosm2014_Bin_29_FD_132451 | JGI IMG/M metagenome (GOLD analysis project Ga0181520, IMG submission 132451) | Peatland microbial communities from MTU Mesocosm Facility, Houghton, MI, USA - PEATcosm2014_Bin02_30_metaG | ecosystem: Environmental > Terrestrial > Soil > Wetlands > Peat | place...
ATGGAGGAGGAGCTTCGGTTCGCGATCCGGGAGGGCGGGCACACGGTGGGGGCGGGCGTCGTGACGAAGATCATCAAGTAGGGAACGGCGAGAGAACGTGAGGGGCGGCTGCTGACACGGCGGTCGGCCAGGGCACACACGAGACATGGGGCGATAAGGGGATTTTTCGATGGCGAGAACCAGCAGTATCCGCATCAAACTGAAGGCCTTCGATCACGAGATCCTCGATCGCTCGTGCCAGAAGATCGTGGAGACCGCGGAGCGGACCGGGGCCCGTATCGCTGGCCCGATCCCACTGCCCACGGACAAGCACGTTCACTGCGTGGTCAAGCCGACGGCATTGGGCCGCAGTTCGCGCACAATGGAGCATTTCGAGATCCGCGTCCACAAACGGTTGATCGACATTCTCGACTCAACGGCCCGGACGGTCGATGCGTTGATGAAGCTCGACCTTCCCGGCGGGGTCGATGTGGCGATCAAGACCTGGTCGCAGTAGCGGGAAACGGTGCCTCACCCCCCGACCCCCTCTCCACAAGTGGAGCGGGGGAGAACGACAAAGGCGATCTCCGGGCTACGGGTGGCGCGGGGGAGAATGGCGACGGCAAACGGCGTCGGCGGGCGAGACGCCCGCCCCACGCGCGACAGGATTGTCGCGCCCACCTAACTCTCGGGGCAGTGGTGAACGCGATGGCAGCAGCGATTTTGGGCAAGAAAATTGGCATGACGCGCATCTTCGACGAAGCCGGCAAGGCCGTGCCGGTGACCGTGATCGAGGCCGGGCCATGTATTGTGGTTCAGGTCAAGAGCGCCGAAGCGCATACCAACAAGCACGGCAAGGCCAAGTCCGAGGGGTACGAGGCCATCCAGGTCGGGTTTGAAGAGAAGAAGCGCGCTCGCGTCAACAGCCCAATGACCGGGCATTTCGGGAACATTGCGCCACGGCGATATCTGCGGGAGTTCCATGTCGAGCCCGGCGCGGCGTACGAAGTCGGGCAGATCATTAAGGCGGACGTCTTCGAGAAGGGGCAACTGGTCGATGTGATCGGCACCTCGAAGGGCAAGGGGTTCGCCGGTGGCATGAAGCGCTACCACTTCAAGGGTGGTCCTGCCTCACACGGCTCGAAGGTGCATCGCGCGCCGATGTCCGGTGGCGCCACCGACGCGGCCCGCGTTTTCAAGGGCACGCGCAAGCCGGGGCACATGGGCGCCGAGCGCGTGACGACGAAGAACTTGACCATCGTCGAAGTGGATGCCGACCGCAATGTGTTGGCCATCAAGGGCGCGGTACCGGGGCCGAACGGCGGACTTGTGATGGTGCGCGGGCAGTGAGGTCGTCCGGGCGGCGCAGCCGCTGCCCATGCTGTAGGTACTCGTGCGGTCAGGCGGATGAGGCCAACTTCTGATTTTCGCAGCTTGCGGTCGAGCAAAGACCAGCAAGCGAAGGGATGACAGTCGATGCCACACTTGGCGCTGTACAATATGGCCGGCGAGAAGCTGGGGAACCTCGAGGTCAGTGATAACCTCTTCGGGGTCAAGTACAACGGAGACCTGCTCCATCAGGCCATCAGCATGGTCGCGGAGGTCACCAGCCGGCAGGCGGGACAGGCGAAGACGCGCGGCGAGGTCTCGATGACCACGCAGAAATGGTTCCGCCAGAAAGGGCTTGGCCGAGCCCGGCACGGAGCCCGCAGCGCACCGCAATTTGTCGGCGGCGGCAAGGCTTTCGGCCCGCGGCGCGACCCCATCACCAATCCGGTCAGGATGCCGAAGAAGATGCGGGCGAAGGCGATTGCCGTTGCCATGTCGCAGCAGCTTCGCGACGGCAGGGTGCGAGCACTGGATGGGATTGACATCCCCGAGATCAGGACCAAGGTCGCCGTCGAGGCCCTGCACGCGCTTCACTCGTACGGGAAGCGGACGCTACTCTTGCTGGGCGATTCCGAGGCGCAGAACGACACGGTCTACTATAGCTGCCGCAACATCGACAAACTGGTTGCCCGCGAAGTGCCGCACTTCAACGCCCGCGACATCGTGTGGGCGGAGAGCATCATCATCACACGCGCGGCCCTGGAGCAAATGGGCGGAGGAGTGACTGAAAGTGCGTAGTCATCAGGACCTCGATTACTTCCGAACCATCATCCAAAGGCCGCTCGTGACCGAAAAGAGCATGCAGCAGGCTGAGGCTGAGCCTGTCCACAAGTACCATTTTCGGGTGCATCCGGACGCCAACAAGATCGAGATTCGGCGGGCCATCGAGGCGCTATTCAACGTTCGCGTCACGAAGGTCAATACGATGATGGTTCGGGGCAAGGGGCGGAGGCGGACGATGCGCCATCGCGAGGGGCACACCGAGCAGTGGAAGAAGGCCATCGTCACTCTCATGGCCGGCGACCGAATCGAAGTTATCGCCGGTTAGTGGCCGGGGCACTCATTTCGCAGCAACATGGCACCGATCCCGCGAGGCGGGAGGGCGCAGGAGACCAATATGCCGACCAAAGATCATAAGCCGACATCGCCGGGCAGGCGCACTTACGTCGCCCTCGACACCTCGGACCTCGACAAGAAGCGGCCCGAGAAAGCGCTTACGACCCCGCGGAAAGAGCGCGCCGGCCGCAACAACCGCGGCAAGGTCACCGTGCGCCATCAGGGCGGCGGGCATAAGCAACTCGTCCGTCTCATCGACTTCAAACGCAGCAAGGACGGCATCCCCGCCAAAGTTGCCGCGCTGGAATACGATCCCGGTCGGTCGGCGAACATCGCGCTGCTCAATTACGCCGACGGGGAGAAGCGGTACATCCTCGCGCCGATGGGGATGAAGAAAGGCGATACGATCGTCTCCGGCCCGCAGGCGCCGCCTCGGCTGGGCAACTGCCTGCCGCTGAGCGCGATCCCGGTCGGTAGCGTCGTGCACAACGTCGAGCTTTACCCCGGTCGCGGCGGGCAGCTCGGGCGCAGCGCAGGCGTCGAGATCCAGGTCATCGCTAAAGAGGGCAAGTACGCCCATCTTCGGCTTCCGTCCGGCGAGGTGCGGCTCGTGCCGCAAGTGTGCCGCGCGACGATGGGTCGCGTAGGCAATCAGGACTGGTCGAACACGCGCGACGGCAAAGCCGGCCGAATGCGCTGGCGTGGCGTCAGGCCCCGGGTTCGCGGCGTGGTTCAGAACCCCGTCGATCACCCGCATGGCGGCGGCGAGGGTAAAGCCCCGATCGGCATGGATTCCCCGCGCAGTCCGTGGGGTTGGAAGACGCTGGGGCGCAAGACGCGCAAGAAGGACAAGCCCTCCGACAAGTATATCGTGAGGCGGCGCAAGGCGAAGAAGTAGCAGGGACAAGTGAGGCAGCTCTCTTGCCGGGTTCCGGCAGTCGGACGCGAGGAAAACGGCCCTACCCCGCCTGCTTCGCAGGCACCCCTCCCGTGCCGGGAGGGGAGAGGCCAGGGGCTGCGGGCAAGACACCCGGGCACGCGGGATTTCTGAAACAGGGCGGAAGGTCGTCCAGACTCGCCGCCGGGAATGCAGGCGAAGCCTTCGGAGGTCGTCGATGGCACGTTCAATGAAGAAGGGTCCGTTCGCGGACGAGCATTTGTTGAAGAAGGTCAACCAGATGAATGAGGCGGGAGAGAAGCGGATCATTCGTACCTGGTCCCGGCGATCCACCGTCTTCCCCGAGATGGTCGGCCACACCATCGCCGTTCACGACGGCCGCAAGCATGTGCCGATCTACCTGACCGAGAACATGGTCGGCCATAAGCTGGGCGAATTCGCGCCGACTCGGACTTATCGGGGCATGCGCGGGGCCAAGAGCGAGCGGACCACGTCGGCAAGCCGGTAGGTGTGATCCCCGGCCGTTGTCGGCGATGACGACAAGAGGCCTGCGGCCTGAGAGATCGGAAGTTAGGAGCGAGCGCCATGGAAGTCAGAGCAGTCGCCAAGTGGATACGCACCGGACCGCGCAAGGTCCGCAAGTACGCCGACCTGGTGCGCGGCAAGAGCGTCGATGATGCGCGCGCGATCCTCGGGGTGCAGGCCAGCCCGGCGGCGAAGGTGTTGCGGCGCGTGCTGGACTCTGCGGTCGCTAATGCCGACCACAACCACGGCGTCGACGCCGACGAGCTTTACATCAGCCACGTCGTCGCGGACGGAGCGCTTGTCATGCCGCGCATCAGGCCCCGGGCCAGAGGGCGCGCGGATCGAATCCGCAAACCGAGTTGTCATGTGACCGTTGTCGTCAGCGACGAGCGCGTCGGGGATAAAGACTAGGTACTAACCGGACGTGCGCCGGCCCGCTATACACGAGACGGCCGGGGCACAGGGAGTGACCCGAATGGGACAGAAGGTTAATCCGTACGGTTTCCGCCTGGGCGTGATCAGGCAAGCGAAGAGCCGATGGTTCGCCGAGGGCAAGACCTACCGGGAGCATCTGGTAGAGGACCTCAAGATCCGCCGGCACGTCGAGGAGGCGCTTAAGGCTGCGTCACTGTCGAATGTGACGATCGAGCGCACTTCGGACACGCTGACGGTCACGGTCGAGACCGCGAAGCCGGGCATCGTCATCGGGCGCCAGGGCAAGGATGTCGACATCCTGCGCCAGGCGATCGAGAAGATGACCTCGCAGAAGGTCCGCGTGAACGTCGAGGAGACCAAGGATCCCGACATCAACGCCCAGCTCGTGGCCGATAGCATCGCCCGGCAGATCGAGCGGCGTGTGTCCTATCGTCGCGCGATGAAGCAGGCTATGGACCGTGCGACCAACATGGGCGCCGGCGGCATTCGTTGCGCCGTCAGCGGACGTCTGGGCGGCGCCGAGATCGCCCGCACCGAGGCGTAGGCCCGGAGGGTCGCGTTCCGCTGCACACGCTGCGCGCGGATATCGAGTTCGGGGTCGCGGAGGCCAAGACGGGTTACGGCCACATCGGTGTGAAGGTGTGGGTGTACAAGGGCGAGATTCTCCCGCCGAAGAAGTCCGAATTGCGCGCCGCCGCAGAGGCTGCAGAGCCCGCCGCGCCGGCGGAGCCGGAGTCGATCCGTGAGGCGCGCGCCGCTGCTGCGGCTCTCGCGGCTCAGGAGGCTGCGGAAGCTCCAGTGGCCGCAGTCGAGGCGCCGGAGCCGACCGTGGCCCTCGCCGAAGAGCCCGTCGTGGCGGAGGCACTCGAGGACATCCAGCCCGCAGAGAGCGAGGGTGAATAGGGATGCTGTTCCCCAAGAGGCAAAAACATCGCAAACATCATCGGGGCCATACCTACGGCCTGGCCACGCAAGGCGCGGAGCTGAGCTTCGGGGACTTCGGCATTCAGGCCCTCGAACCAGGTTGGCTTACCGGCCGGCAGATCGAGGCCGCTCGTGTCGCCATGACCCGCTACGCCCAGCGCGGCGGTAAGGTATGGATACGCGTTTTCCCCGACAAACCCTACACAGCGACGCCTGCCGAGACGCGCCAGGGCGGCGGTAAGGGTGCGGTCGAATACTGGGTCGCCGTCGTCAAGCCGGGGCGCATCCTGTTCGAAATGGCGGGGGTCGCTCCCGAGGTCGCGAAGGAAGCCATGAGGCTGGCCATCCACAAGCTCCCGATGAAGGCCAAGTTCGTGTCGCGAGAGGGTGACGGTAATGCCGGATAACGCCCGGAACACAAGAGACTTCCTGGATCAACTGCGGGATGCCGGCGATTACGAGATCGTCGAGCGGAGGAGTCACATCGTCGAGAGCCTGTTCAACCTGCGTTTCCGGTTGGCGTCCGGGCAGATCGAGGACCCCAAGCGCGTGCGTAAGTACCGCAAGGCGATCGCCCGCATCAACACGATCCTGCGCGAGCGGGAACTGGGTATCAATCGCAAGTAGCGCCGGCACGGCGATCCGCGTCAGGATCGGCGCGGCCCCTAAGTGGGATTGGGCATCCACCGCAAGTAACCGCGACAGCGCGGCATCCGGAGAAGGCGAAGAGGCTTTATGAGCAAGAAATCTGGTGGGATGAAGAGGACTCGAGAGGGCGTCGTCATCGGGGCTGCGATGGATAAGACCGTTGTGGTGGCGGTGCAGCGCCTGACCCCACACCCGATCTACGGTCGGGTCTTGCGGCGGACGACCAAGTACAAGGCGCACGACGAGGCCAACGACGCGAACGTCGGCGACCGCGTGAGGATCATGGAGTGCCGCCCCCTGAGCAAGAGCAAGAGCTGGCGGGTCACGGACATTCTCATTCGCGCGAAGTAGGGACGGCGACAGGCAATGGCACCCGATCACTCCTGTCCTCCCCCGCGAGGGAATGGGAAGCGACAAGCGTGACGCAGATCGCCAGGGCCGATTACATCTTCACCGGGCGCACCCCGGCAGAAGGGACTAGTCAGTGAGCGCGTACCAGACATCACAGATTCGCAACATCGTCATTGCGGGACACCGCGGCACCGGCAAGACCACTCTGGTGGAGAATATGCTGTTCACCACCGGGGCGATCGACCGGCTCGGCAACGTCGACCAGGGGACTTCGACTGCGGACTTCGAGGCCGAAGAGACCGAGCGCGGGCTGTCGGTTTCTCCGACGCTATGCCACTGCGAGTATGGCGGCGTCAAGGTGAATCTGGTCGATACCCCGGGGTACGCGGAGTTTTTCGGCGAGGTCATCCCGTGCATCTGGGTCGCGGACGCGATGTTGCTGGTCGTAGACGGTCAGGCCGGTGTCGAGGTCCATACGCGCAAGGTGTACGCCACCAGCAAAGAATACCGCGTCCCGGTTGTCGCTGCCATCTCGAAGCTCGAGAAGGAGCACACCAGTTACGCCGGCGCTATCGAGAGCATCCGCAAGACTTTGGATTGCGAGGTTGTCGCGGTCGCTATTCCGATCGGCGAGCAAGCGGGGCTGAAGGGCGTCATCGATCTGCTCGGGATGAAGGCGTACCTCGGCGGCGACAAGGGCGCCAAGCCCGTCGCGATCCCCGCTGACATGGCAGGCGAAGCGCAGAGCGCTCGCGACAAGCTGATCGAGGCCGTTGCCGCCAGCGACGATGCGCTCATGGAGAAGTACTTCGAGGAGGAGACCCTCAGCGACGAGGAACTTCTCGGCGGGCTGAAGACGGCAATCACCGGTCGCAAGCTCGTACCGGTCGTGCCGTTTTCCGGGGCCACAGGCATCGGCGTGACGGCTCTGCTGAACTTCATCGCCACCGCCGCGCCAGCCCCGGATGCGCGAGAGGCCTGGGCAGGCGAAGCGGCGGAGGGGGCCGAAGCCCCGGTACGGCCGTGCGACAGCAGCGCTCCGTTTTCGGCTATCGCGTTTAAGACGCTCAGCGACCCTTATGTCGGCAAGCTCAGCCTGATCCGGGTCGTGTCCGGTATCGCTCAGGGCGATGCGCAGGTCATTAACGCGCGCACCGGAGATCGCGAAAGACTGGCGGGGCTGTCAGTCTGGCAGGGGAAGAGTGGCAAGGGAATCGATAGCCTCACCGCGGGCGACCTGGGTTGCGTACAGAAGCTCGAAAGCGTCAAGACCTGCGATACCATCTGCGATGCCAAGGCCAAGATCGTCTATCCTGCGCCCAGAATCCCGCACGGAATGTACTCGTTGGCTCTGGTCGCGGCGAGCCGCGCGGACGAGGACAAGCTCCCGACAGCACTCAGCCGCCTCGGCGAAGAGGACATCGGCTTCCAGTTCGAGCGGAATACCGAGACGGGCGAGCTGTTGGCGACGGGGATGGGGCCGTTGCATGTCGACATCGTCATGGCCAAGGCCAAGCGCAAATTCGATGTCGGGGTGTCGCTCAGTGAGCCGCGCATTCCCTACCGCGAGACGGCGCGTAAGTCGCTCGATCGGGTGCAGGGGCGGCACAAGAAACAGACCGGCGGGCGCGGACAGTTCGGCGATGTGTGGATCAAGCTGCAGCCGCTCGAGCGCGGTGCGGGCTACGAGTTCGCCAACGCGGTATCCGGCGGCTCGGTCCCAACGAACTACATCCCGGCTGTCGAGAAGGGCGTACAGGACGGGCTGAAGGGTGGGCCGTTGGCTGGCTACCCGATTGTCGACATCAAGGTTACGCTTTTCGACGGTAGCTCGCACCCGGTCGACTCCTCGGACATGGCGTTCCGGCTTGCGGGGCAGGTTGCGATCAGGTCCGCCCTGGAACAGGCCGACGCCGTGTTGTTGGAGCCCATCTGCAATGTCGAAGTGACCATCCCCGAGGACATTATGGGCGATGTCATCAGCGACCTCGTGTCCAAGCGCGGGCGGCCACAGGGGCAAGAGCAGATCGGCGGCGGCATGGTGCTCATCACGGCGACCGTTCCGCTGGCGGAGATGGCGCGGTACGCAGCCGACCTGCGGTCGATCTCGCAGGGGCGCGCAACGTACAGCATGGAGTTTTCGCACTACGAGGAAGTCCCCGGGCATTTGACCGAGCAGATCGTTGCAGCAGCGAAGGCGAAGAAGGACGAGGCGGGGTAGGCGGCAGTTCATCCCCCAAGCCTAACGGCACCTCACCCCCCAGCCTCCTTCTCCACGGGGTGGATGGGGGGAGAGAGAGCAACGACGGCGGGCGCTCTGAGAGGGCATAGAGAGGAAACGCGCGATGATACAGACACTCACCAGGCTGAAGGTAGCGGACAACTCGGGTGTGCAAGAGATTGGCACGATCCGCATCATGGGCCGTGGGTCCTCGGATTACGCCAGCCTGGGTGATGTGATTATCGCGAGCGCGAAGCAAGTGACGCCTGCGAGCCCGATCGCCAAGGGGTCGGTTGTAAGGGCGGTTGTCGTGCGCTGCACCCAGTCGGTTCAACGCCCGGACGGAACGACCATCCAGTTCGATGACAATGCGGCCGTCATCATCGACGCCAACAAGAACCCCCGTGCGACCCGCGTCTTCGGGCCGGTCGCCCGTGAGCTGCGCGAGAAAGAGTACATGAAGATTGTTTCGCTTGCGCCAGAGGTTGTGTAGTCTCGGCAGTAGCGGACACCGAGTGACGGGGCCTGAGATCAGGGAGCGATAGAGATGCCGACTGCAACGCATAACATTCGGAAGAACGACGAAGTCATCGTGATCGCGGGCAAGGACCGCTCGGCGAAGAACAAGATCAAGCGAGGTCGAGTTCTGGTGGTCGAGCCGAAGAAGGAACGCGTCACCGTCGACGGGATGAACATTCGGCGCAAGGCAGTTCGCGGCGGGACCCAGAAGGTGCGCCAGGGCGGCATCATCGAGACTCCCGGGCCGATCCACATTAGCAACGTGATGCTCGTTTGCCCAAACTGTGACAAGCCGACCCGCGTTGGGCATCGGGTGAAGGATGACGGTCGCAAGGTGCGGGTGTGCAAGAAGTGCCACAAGGATGTCGACGCGTAGAGAAGCCGCGCGCCCGGCGCGGACGTCGGGCCTGAGGGCGGCAAGTGAAAGCGCAGGTCTACGAACATGGCATACGTTCCCAGGCTGAAAGAGAAGTACGAGACCGAGATACTGCCGGCGCTCATGGAGCGCTTTGGCTATGAGAACATCTGGCAGGCGCCGCGGTTGGTGAAGTGTTGCGTCAACATGGGGGTCGAAGGCGCGAAGACGGATCAGGACACCCTCGAGAAGGCAGTCAAAGAGTTGTCGATGATCATCGGCCAGCGTCCGAACATCACACGGGCGAAGAAGTCGATTGCGAACTTTGGGATCCGTCAGGGCATGGCGATTGGTTGCCGGGCGACATTGCGGGCGGCGCGGATGTTCGAGTTCGTCGACATCGTGTTCAGCGCCACTTTGCCGCGTATCCGCGATTTTCGCGGATTGTCGCGCAACGCCTACGACGGCCGGGGTAACTACAGCATCGGTCTGACGGACCTGCTGATCTTCCCGCAGCTTAACTACGACGATGTCGAGAAGACGCGGGGAATGGACATCACGCTGGTCACTACGGCAAAGACGGACGAGGAAGCCGCCGCACTGCTCGAGATGATGGGACTGCCGACGAAGAAGGCAGACGCGAGCTAGCCCAGACGCGGTCTGGGTGGGGCCGAAGACGACGGGAACACTGCAACCGGGAGGCCACCGAAAGTGGCGAAGAAAAGTCTGATCGCCAAACAGAAGAGAACGCCCAAGTTCAGCACGCGCGCGTACCACCGCTGTTCTTTGTGCGGACGTCGCCGAGCTTACATGAACGCCTTCGGGCTTTGCCGGGTCTGCTTCCGCGAGAATGCGAATCGCGGCAACATCCCTGGCGTCACCAAGTCGAGCTGGTAGGCGGCGGCGTTGCGCCCCGGGTACGTCCGGTGCGCGGCGCGACAGGTGACGCAAAGGCGCTTTCCCGCGCTTAGACCGGGCTCGAGCGCGAAGCCTGAGAGCAATACGAAGACACTTGCTACATGCCCGAGACGCGGGCGCCCAGCGAGGCGCCAGGAGGCACTGGAATGGCTGCGATCAGCGACCCCATCGCCGACATGATGACCAGAATTCGCAACGCCGCACAGGCGAAGCACACGAACGTGCGAGTTCCGGTTTCAAAGGTCAAACTAGAGATCGCGAAGATCCTGCACGAGCAGGGTTACATCCGCGGCTTTCAACTGGTTGGTAAGGGACGCGACGTCCGCATTCGGCTGAAGTACGACGCCCACCGTGAGCCGGTCGTGCGCGGGATCAAGCGCGTCAGCAAGCCGGGGAGACGCGTGTACGTCGCCAAGGACAATCTGCCGCGAGTGCTTGGCGGGATGGGTGTGGCCATCATCTCGACGAGTCAGGGGATCATGACCGATCGCGACGCCCGCTCGCGAGGAGTCGGCGGAGAGGTCGTCGGGTACGTGTGGTAGTCTGAGCGCGCCCGGTCGAACGTCGGGCTGCCCGGCACAGCGTCGGGCCACAAACGAGCTTCCTTGGGAGAGATCAGGGATGTCACGAATCGGATTGCGCCCCATCCCGGTTCCTAACGGTACCGAGGTCAAGATAGACGGCAATACAGTCGTCGTGACCGGCACGAAAGGCACGCTGACCCGGACCTTCCACCGCGACATGACGGTGTCGGAGCAGGACGGCCAGCTCATTGTCAGCCGGCCGAGCGACTCCAAACTGCACAGGTCGCTGCATGGACTGAGCCGCACCCTTCTGGCGAACATGGTGCAAGGGGTCTCCGAGGGATTCCAGAAGCGGCTGGAGATCCAGGGCGTCGGCTACCGCGCCGAGAAGACAGGTCAGAACCTGACGTTGAGGCTCGGATATTCGCACCCGGTCGTCGTCGAGCCGAAGCCCGGCAACGAGTTCGCCGTCGAGGGGCTTCTCAACATCATCGTCAGCGGGCCGGACAAGGAAGTCGTCGGTCAGCAGGCCGCCGAGATCCGCATGATCCGCAAGGTCGAGCCTTATAAGGGCAAGGGTGTTCGCTATGTCGGCGAGCACGTCCGACGCAAGGCGGGTAAGGCTGCCAAGGTCGGCGGATAGCGGTTCCTTCCCTTCGCCCTTTCAACTGTAGAGGCGAGCGGCCACGGGGAATTGCCGTTGCGAATGATGCAGATTGCGGGATAATTGAGGGCATTTGTCGCATCACGCGAAAGCGTTTCGCCGCTTTGGCGGCGCGGTCGCCGAAGCCCGGCGCGGACGTCGGGATGCCCGGCGGCAGAATGGAAGGTGTGTACCGTGGGTGTAGAAGTGAACCGGTCACAGTCACGTGAGAAAAGACACTACAAGCTGCGCAGGCACATCAGCGGGACCCCTGAGCGCCCGCGCCTGTGCATCACTCGGTCGTTGAAGCACATTTACGCTCAGGTCATCGACGACTACGCCGGGCACACGCTGGCAGCGGCGTCCACTCGGGAGAAGGAGATCGCTGCGAGCCTCCCGGGCGGCACCTGCAATATCGCGGCCGCGGCGGCGGTGGGGAAGGCAGTCGCAGAGCGAGCGCTCGCGAAGGGTGTCACCAAGGTCGTCTACGATCGCGCCGGCTGGCCGTACCACGGCAAGGTCAAGGCGCTCGCGGATGCAGCACGCGAGGCGGGGCTGGACTTCTAGGGGCTGCTCTTGCAAGCGAGCCGTGCTCTCGCCCGGTGAGAGCGATGCAGAAAGGTCGCCAAGACGATGAGCGAAGATAAGATTAACATCAGGCTTTACTGCAGCCCCATCGGCACCAAGCCGAAGCAGCGCGCTACGCTGAGAGCGCTCGGGCTGAATAAGATCGGCGATACGGCGGAACTGCCGGATAACCCGTGCGTTCGCGGGATGGTTGCGGTTGTCAAGCATTTGTTGGCGCCCGCGCCCCCTCGCCAGCATAAGAAGCCGCGCTTCGGGGCACGAGGGTACAAGTAGGCGGGCACCGCATTCCGACGCTCTTCCTGGGGGTGGAGAGAGATGGCGGGCGAGACGCCCGCTCCACGCGCAGAATGCTTGCTCCATCCGCGACAGGATTGTCGCAGCCACTTACTTTTCGGTGTCCGCCCTATCCGCGACAGAATTGTCGTGGTCACTCACTTTTTGGGCAGCACAGCATTTGAAGGAAGGTCACGGCAATGGACCTGTTTGACGTCAGGCCTCATCCGAAAGCACGCAAAGAGCGCAAGCGCATCGGGCGCGGGCCGGGGACTGGGAACGGCAAGCTGGCCGGGCGCGGCATGAAAGGCCAGAATTCGCGCGCGGGCGGCGGCGTTCGTCCGGGTTTCGAGGGCGGCCAGAACCCGCTTTACATGCGCATCCCGAAACTGCGCGGGACCAGCAACAAGTCGCATAACATCGGCATGTTCCGGCACGACTTCGCGGTGTTGAACGTCGGCGATCTGGACCGCTTCGAGAGCGGCGCCGAAATCACGCCCGACATGCTCAAAGAATCGCGGATCGTCAAGGACCTGCGGTCCGGGCTGAAGATCCTGGGCGAAGGCGAACTGTCCAAGAAGCTGACCGTGAAGGCGAGCGCGTTCAGCGCCTCCGCCAGAGAGAAGATCGAGAAAGCCGGCGGCATCGCCGAGGTGATTTAGGCATGAAAGAGCGTCTCGCCGCTCTTGCTACGGCCATGCGACTGCCGGATGTGCGCAAGCGCATCCTGTTCGTGTTCGGCATGATCGGGGTCTACGTGGCGTGCGCCCACGTGCCGCTGCCGGGCATCGACAAGGCGCGCCTCGAGGGAATGTTCACGGGTGGCGGGCTCGGCGACATCCTGGACACCTTCGCAGGCGGCTCCCTGAAGCGCTTCTCGGTTCTGGCGCTGGGGATCATGCCGTACATCAACGCCTCGATCATTTTCCAACTTCTGGTCATGGCGATCCCGCAACTGGAGGAACTCCAGAAAGAGGGCGAGTACGGCCAGAAGAAGATCAACCAGTGGACGAAATACCTGACGGTGGCGCTGGCGTTCCTGCAGGCCGCAGGAATGATCTCGTGGTTCAGGCAGGGGCAGGCCTTCATCGGCGGCACCTATGACATGTTGTTCGCGGTCCTGATGATGTGCGCCGGGACGTGCTTCCTGATGTGGCTCGGCGAACAGATCACTGACAAAGGCATCGGGCAGGGCATCTCGCTGATCATTTTCGCAGGCATTATGACCCGCATGCCGCAAGACATCGCGAATACGGCCAAGCTGTGGAAGGGCGGGGAGGTCGGCATCGCCAACATTGCGTTCCTCGCGGCCATCTTCATCGCCACGATCTACGGGATCGTGAAGGTTCAGCAGGCCCAGCGGAAGATACCGATCCAGTATGCGAAGAGGATCCGCGGGAACAAGCAGTACGGCGGGTCCAGTAGTTTCTTGCCGTTGCGCGTGAACCAGGCGGGCGTTATCCCGATCATCTTCGCGATCTCGGTTTCGCTCTTCCCGTCGACGATTGCGAGCTTCGTCGCCAGCCCGGCGATCTCCGGCCCCATCGCGCGGGTGCTGCATGTAAGCGACCAGAGCGTGCAGGATGCGGTGAGTTCAGTCGCGGAGTTCACGATGCCCGGCAGGCACGCGCTCGCCTCTGTGATGTACTTCCTGCTGGTCATCCTGTTCACGTATTTCTACACAGCGGTCACGTTCAACCCGGAACAGATTGCCGAGAACCTGCAGAATAACGGCGGCACAATCCCCGGCATTCGTCCGGGCGAGCGCACGCGGGACTATCTCGACAAGATTTTGTACCGCATCACCCTTGCGGGCGCTTTGTTCCTGGGTGTCATTGCGGTGATGCAGTACTACGTGGGCACCATCACCGGGGTCTCCACGTTCAATCTGGTCGGCGGCACATCTCTGCTCATCGTGGTCGGCGTCGCGCTGGATACGATGCAGCAGATCGAAGCCCAGCTTTTGATGCGGCACTACAAGGGCTTCCTGGCCTAGCCGCGCGGGGTGTTCCGTCGGGCCGTGTGGGGTCCCCGGCATCCGCCTTGCTGCGCCAGCGATGACACCCCACAGCCTGATTGGATAGCACATCGGGCGCAGACGAGCTTCCGTCAGGGGACTTGACCGGTTGGCGACGGCAGGCGAGAGGACTGATCGTTTCATGGCACAAAGCAACTTCATCCTCCTCGGCCCTCCCGGGGCCGGCAAAGGCACGCAGGCGGAGGAACTCATCAAGGAGTTCGGCGTCGCCCACATTTCGACCGGCGACATGCTGCGCGCGGCCCGCGCCAAGGGCACCGAGATGGGCAAACTGGCGGCCGAGTACATGGACGCCGGCAAGCTGGTGCCCGACGAGGTCGTCATCGGCATCGTGCGTGAGAGGATTGCCGAGCCGGATTGCGAGAGCGGGTTCCTCCTGGACGGTTTTCCGCGAACCATCGCGCAGGCTGAGGCGCTCGGGCAGATGATCGCGGACGCCGGCCACGCCACGCCACGGGTCATCAATCTCAGCGTCGAGGATGAGGAGCTGGTGCGGCGGCTGTCCGGGCGCCGGATGTGCAAGGGCTGCGGGGCAATCTACCACATCACCCGCGACAAGCTCGACACAGGTGACAAGTGCCCCGCGTGTGGCGGGGAGATTTACCAGCGCTCCGACGATCAAGCCGAAGCGATCCGCGAGCGACTCAATGTGTATAAGGCCCAGACGTCGCCGCTGATCGAGTATTACCGGGATCGGGGCCAACTCGTCCAGATCGAGGCAGCGGGCACGCCCGCCGACGTGAACACCGCGATTATGAGGGCGTTGGGCCGATAGGCGGCGAAGCTTTGATGAACCGGCGCAGGCCGCCTGAAGTGAAGCGCAAGTCTGAGGCGGAGATCGCCCTGATGCGGCAAGCGGGCCGCGTCGTCGCAGAGACCCTTGGCAAGTTGCGTGCGATGCTCGCCCCCGGCATAACCACCGCCGATCTCGACCGGGTGGCGCGCCAGGCTCTCGCGGAGGCCGGGACTGTATCGTCGTTCCTCGGATATCGCGGCTATCCGGCCGTGATCTGCGCCGAGGTCAATGACATCGTCGTACACGGGATACCATCCGATGAGGTGGTCTTGCGCGACGGCGACATCATCGGAATCGACTTGGGCGCGAGCTACAAGGGGTATCACGGAGACGCGGCTTTCACAGCGGCGGTTGGGGAGGTTCCGGCTGCCGTGATCGAGCTTATGGCGGCAACGGAGGAGGCCTTGCGGGAGGGGATTGCGGCCGCCCAGGCGGGGAACCGGCTCGGTGAAGTATGTGGCGCGATCCAGGAGTGTGTCGAGGGGCACGGGTACAGTGTGGTTCGAGACCTGGTGGGGCATGGGATCGGTCGGTCGATGCACGAGCCGCCACAGATTCCGAACTACCTTGCGCTCGGACAGTTTCCAGAGTATGATATTATGCTGCGTCCCGGGATGACGCTGGCCATCGAGCCCATGGTGAACATGGGCGGATACGAACTGCGTACGGCGGCAGATGGGTGGACGGTGCACACGGCCGACGGACTTCCCTCGGCCCATTTCGAGCACACGATCGCGATCACCAAAGACGGACCGACCATCCTGACCGCACCCTGAAGGCGGAGCAAGCAGAATATGGGCAAGGCCCGACCGAAACAAGATGACCAGGAGACGAAAGCGGTCCGCGTCATGGGGACCGTCTTGGAGAAGTTGCCGAACGCGATGTTCAACGTGGAATTGCCGAACGGGCACAAGATTCTCGCCCACGTCTCCGGCAAGATCCGCATGCGCTTCATCCGTATCATGGCGGGCGACAAGGTGACAGTCGAGCTTTCGCCGTACGATCTTACACGCGGGCGGATCACTTGGCTTCACCGGTAGCATTCGGTTCGACGGGGGACCTACCCCGTCCCGCCTTCGGCGGGCCACCCCTCCCGTTCCGGGAGGGGAGAGGCAAACGGCGCTTCTCGCGCAGTAGGGAACTGCTGCTGTTCTCCTCTCTCCGCTGTGCCGCGCTCTGCGCGGCCCGGAGAGGGGCCTACCCGCTGTAGGCGGGTCAGGGTGAGGTTGCCGTTCGCCCGGCAAACGACGAGTTTCGAGCCAGACACAAGCATAGGGAGCATCCGCATGAAGGTAGCAGCGTCGGTTACGAAGCGATGCGACAAGTGCAAGATTATCCGCAGACGCGGCGTCGTGCGCGTCATTTGCGTGAACCCCAGGCACAAGCAGCGGCAGGGCTGAACGCCGCACTCGTGCACTTGCGATGCCAGGCGCATACGATCTGCCCGGCTGACAGTCGTAGATTGATGAGGAGGCCACATCCGTGCCAAGAATAGCAGGCGTCGACTTGCCGCGGGACAAGCGGATCGAGATCGCTCTCACGTATGTTTACGGGATCGGTCGGACCACGGCGGCGCAGATCCTCGAAAAGACGGGCATCAACCCCTCCACGCGGATGCGCGACATCACCGAGGACGAGGCCGCACGTCTGCGCGAGGTCATCGAGCGCGACTATACGATCGAGGGTGACAAGCGCCGCGAGGTCCAAAGCAACATCCAGCGCCTGATCGAGATTGGGACTTACCGCGGCCAGCGGCATCGAAAAGGCCTGCCGGTGCGCGGCCAACGCACGAGAACCAACGCTCGCACGCGCAAGGGCAAGCGCAAGACGGTTGCCGGGAAGAAGCGCGCGGTCGGCAAGTAAGCCGGAGCGCTAAGGTGACAAGATCCTGGCGTCGGCGGGGAACCGGCGGCGCCAGGATGAGAGTAGTGAAGGGACGGCGACCCGCCGCAGATCTGGGCGGGATCCGGCTTTCGCCCGGAGGAGCTAGAATGAGGAAACAGCAGCGGCAGCAGCAGAGCGTTGCGCGCAGCAAGAAGATCAAGCGGCAGGTGCCGTTTGGGCGCGTACACATCAAGTCGAGCTTCAACAACACGATCATCAGCATCGCGGATCAGAACGGAGACGTTCTGACCTGGGCCAGCGCCGGAACGATCGGCTTCTCCGGCACCAAGAAGGGCACACCTTTCGCCGCGCAACTTGCGGCGGAAACCTGCGCCCGGAAGGCTCAGGAATATGGCATGAACCGCGTGGATGTTTTCGTGCGAGGACCGGGATCGGGCCGGGAGACGGCAATTCGGGCGCTGCAGGCGGCAGGCCTCGAGGTCGGGGCGATCAAGGACTGCACGCCGATTCCGCACAATGGTTGCCGACCGCCCAAGCGACGCCGCGTGTAGTATGCAGAGGTGGCCCGCGGCGGACGCGAGTCGTCGGGCGCAAGTATCTCGGAGGTGACCTACTGAATGGCACGTTACAAGGACGCTGTATGCCGGCTGTGCCGCCGCGCAACCATGAAGCTTTACCTCAAGGGCCAGCGCTGCTATACGCCGAAGTGCTCGGTTGAGAAGCGCCCATACCCGCCGGGTCAGACCGGTGAGGCGGGTACGCGCCGGCGGCGCCCTGGGGACTACGCGATGCAGCTTCGCGAGAAGCAGAAGCTGCGAGCGATCTACGGCATGCTGGAGAAGCCGTTCCGCAAGTACGTTCGGACAGCGGAGCGCATGCCCGGCGTGAGCGGCGACATCCTGCTGCAGCTTCTGGAGCGCCGCCTCGACAACGTGGTCTTCCGCTCGGGGTTCGCAGCCAGCCGGCCGGAAGCGCGACAACTCGTCGCCCACGGTCACCTCGTCGTGAACGGACGCCCGGTGGATGTTCCATCGTATCGGGTGAGAACGGGCGATGTTGTCAAGATCGCCGACGCGAGCAAGAGCATCGTGCCAGTCTTGCAGGCCGTTGCATCCGCCGGTGGGCGACCGTCGTCCACGTGGCTGACGGTGGACCTGGAAGCCAGGGCTGCGACGGTCAACACGCTGCCCCTGCGCTCCGAGATCAACGTCGACATTAACGAGACTCAGGTAATGGAGTTCTACTCGCGGTAGTGTGTGAGCAGCAAGACTTGGGCGACCGAATCTGGCGTCACGCCTACGCAAGGGAGCGCATTCAATGACCGAGGGGCTGAACCCAAAGATAACCGTACTGCAACCCAGCGACGACAAGTACGGCAAGTTCGTCGTAGAGCCGCTTGAGCGGGGTTTCGGGGAAACGCTCGGCAACGCTTTCCGCCGAGTTCTGCTGGCGCACATTCCCGGGGCCGCGATCACGTATGTACGGATCGATGGCGCGTTGCACGAGTTCTCCACACTGCCAGGCGTCGCCGAGGACAGCACCGAGATCATCCTCAATATCAAGGAGTTGGCGATCAAGGTCCACTCCAGCGATATCGAGGCCGATGAGGAACTGCGGCTGTGGGTCGACGTCACCGGGGAGGGCGAGGTGACGGGCAAGGACGTTCACTGCCCGCCGAACGTCGAAATCCTGAATCCGGACCTGCATCTCGCCACCATTACCGACGCTAACGGCAAGCTGCGGATGGACCTGTGGGTCGAACTGGGCAAAGGATACCTTCCGGCTGAGGGCCGCGAGCGCCAGCACCGGGGCATCGACGTCGTGCCGATTGACGCCGTGTTCTCGCCGGTAGCGCGGGCGGCCTACGCGGTCGAACCGACGCGCCTCGGCCACCGCACCGATCTCGACAGGCTTGTCCTGGAGATCTGGGGCGACGGGACGGTGCACCCGGAGCAGGCGCTGAAGACCGCCGCCAAGAACATCAGCCAGTACCTGGCGATCTTCCTGGGGCCTGCCGAGGAAGAGCCCGCAGTGGCCGAAGCCGAGACTGTCGAAGGCGAGGTCGCCAGTCCGAAGGACAGGGTGCTCGACCTCGCCATCGAGGACGTCGATTTCTCGGTCCGCACGTTCAACTGCCTGAAGAAGGAAGGCATCAACACCCTTCGCGACCTGACGCAAAGGACGGCGGAGGACCTGATCGCGATCCGCAACTTCGGCAGCCGGTCGCTGAAGGAAGTCATCGACAAGCTGAACCCAATGGGTCTCAAACTGAAGGAGCCGCCGGGCGGCGAGGACGATCTGGACGATTAGCGTACAGTTTGTTGCCTGGCCGGAAGTTCGGACGACGCTGCTCTCGTGACTGTGAAGGGGTATCTACATGCGCCATCGGATGGACCATCGCAAACTCAACCGGGCTTCGGACCAGCGCACGGCGCTGCTGCGCGCTCAGGCCGTGTCCTTGTTCACCCACAACCATCTCAAGACCACATTCCAGAAGGCCAAGGAGAGCGCCCGGTTCGTGGACGGCCTGATCACGATCGCGAAGCGTGGCGACCTCACGGCGCGCCGGCTTCTGCTGCGCGACATCCACGATCCGAAGCTGGTCTCGCACATTCTCGATGAGATCGCGCCGCGATACTCGGATCGCCAGGGCGGTTACACCCGCGTGACTCACGCCGGAGTGCGCCGAGGTGACAGCGCCGAGATGGCTATCCTGGAGCTGTCGGACTAGCGCTTCGCTCAGGCCCGCATTTCCCTTGCGCGCCTGGGTGGAATCCCATGAGACGAATCGCGCTTCTCGTGCAGTACGATGGGACCGATTATTTCGGCTTTCAGGTTCAGTCCGCTGTACGGACGATTCAGGGCGACCTGCAAGCAGCGTTGAGCAGGCTGACGGAAGCCCCGACACGCGTGACCGGGGCAAGCAGGACGGATGCCGGAGTGCACGCGATGGGGCAGGTCGTGGCCTTTGACACGCTCAGCCCGATCCCGGTGCGCAGGCTTCCCAACGCACTGAACGCGATTCTGCCAGGCTCTATCCGCGTGACCGGCGCCGAGGAGATGGCCGAGGACTTTCACCCGCGTCATCAGGCGATGCGGAAGCTGTATTCGTATCGCATTCTCAACCGGCAGGTCCCGTCGCCGTTCATCGAGCGGTATGCGTGGCGCGTTGGCGCGCCGCTCAGCGACAGCGACATGAGTGAGGGCGCACGGCATCTGACTGGGACGCACGATTTCGCGGCGTTCCGGGCTGCAGGCTCCTCGGCTGAGAGCAGTGTGAGGACGGTTGACCAACTTGATGTGCGGCGGGACGGCGACTTGGTAGAGATCTGGATTGGTGGAAGCGGGTTTCTGTATATGATGGTGCGTATCATCGTGGGGACGCTGGTTGAGGTGGGGCTGGGGCGCAGGGGACCGGAGGATGCGGAGCGCATCCTGCTGACGCGGGATCGCACTCAGGCGGGGCGGACCGCTCCCGCACGTGGGCTTTGCCTTGTAAGAGTTGACTACTGACCGCAGGGCCGCGGTTTCGACCGTCGTGTCGCGGTGGCTTGAGCTCGGAGGACAATCGTGGACAATCAGAAGACAAAGACGCTCAAACCGCAGGACATCGTGTCCCAGCAGTGGTGGATCGTGGACGCGACCGGCGTGCCGCTGGGGCGGTTGGCCGCCAAGGTCGCGGCCGTCATCCGGGGCAAGCACTTGCCGACCTTCACTCCGCATGTGGACTGCGGTGATTTCGTCATCGTCGTCAACGCCGACAAGATCGCCCTCAGCGGACGAAAGATGACGGACAAGATGTACTACAGCCACTCCGGGTACCCCGGCCATCTCAAGTCCGAGAATGCGGAGACGCTGCTGAGACGTCAGCCGACCCGTCTCGTCGAGAAGGCGGTCAAGGGGATGCTCCCGCATAGCACGCTGGGGCGCAAGCAGCTTGGGAAGCTGAAGATCTACGTTGGGGACGAGCATCCGCACGCGGCGCAGCAGCCACAAGCCCTCACCATATAGGGGCCGCCCGCCTGAAAACAGTCTGGGCCGTGACCGACCCGGCCCGCGCAAGAAAGCGCGCCGGGCGCATGGACCGTTTCCGGCCGCCAACGAGGAGGCATCGAGCCTTGGAGCAGCAGCACATTCCCTATGGAACTGGTCGCCGCAAGAATGCGATCGCGCGCGTGTGGATCAAGCCTGGCGCGGGCGAGATCACGATTAACGGCAAGCCGTACGGCGAGTACCTGCATCGCGCACAGCTCGAACAGGTCGTCGTGCAGCCGCTGCAGGTCACCGAGACCGTCGGGCAGTATGATGTGAAGGCTCTCGTCACCGGCGGCGGCATTGCGGGCCAAGCGGGCGCTGTTCGCCACGGCATCGCGAAAGCTCTCGTCGACTTGAACGAGGACAATCGTGGTCTTCTAGGCCCGAACGGCCTCTTGACCCGCGACCCGCGCGTCAAGGAGCGCAAGCACGCCGGGCGGCACCGCGCACGCCGGGGCAAGCAGTTCTCGAAGCGATAGAGCCTCCGCCGAGGGTACGGGCCGCTCGCCGTCCCGTGCCGGGCGATTCTCGGTACATGCTTCCACACGGCCGCCGGGCAAGCCTCGGCGGCCGTTTCCGTGCCAGCATCCTATCGCAGCCTGTGTGGAACTCGCGCGGCCCGCGACGGTCTAACCATCGCAGGCCCAGGCAGGTACGAGTCGACGCGGTCGGGAACAAGCAGTACAGGGGGACGGCGTAGCGTGCAGCTTCGCTGTGCGATGGGCTCGCCAAACACAGACGGGTTAGTGACCGCCCTCCAGTTCCAACGCATATTGGCGGGCCGCAACGCCCTTCTTCTCGTGTCAAGCTGGAGCCGATCGGGCAGGGAGGACGGTCCGCGGCAGGAATGCCGCGGTCATTGGGCGACGAACGGTTAGTTTCGATGCGTACCCACGGAGGTCGCGATGCAGGCATCACGGGTTATTTCCGCTCTTTTCTTGATGGGCGTCATTGCGGTGAGTTGCTCGGCGGCCAACTATCCTGCGCGCCGAGATGCGCTGGTTGCAGACTGCGTCATGTATGGCGACAAGGCGCTCGCGGCCGCTTCGCAGGGAACGACACCGGGAGTGTCCGCCGCCTGCTTCGACGGGGAGAAGCGGCCGAATCTCGCGGAAACCGGCATCGGTTTCGCTGCGGCGTGCTTCGAAGCCGGCAGGGACATCCCGATGGGGCAGCAAGCGCTGAGCCTTGTCCTGTCCAAACAGGACCTCGGCCCCAAGTCGCTCACACATGGCTGCTTCCCTTGGTACGACGAGAAGAACTGTCAGCCGACCCTCGACGCCACCTACTATATTGCGCCACTGCTGGCGTATATCGCTGCGGCGCGGGCGGATGCGGTGCCGGCGGACATGCGCGGTCGGATTCAGGCTGCGCTGCAGGCGACGCTCAAGGCCGTGCGGGCGGAACTCCCCGAGCCGAGCGACGACGACCGCAAGTTGCTGCGGGCTGCCAGCATGGCGAGTGTCGGGCACGCTCTTGGCGACGCTGGAGCTGTCAACAAAGCTGTGGCGGCCGTCCAGGCCTGGAGTCAGGCAATCAAGCGGCGCGGCCTTTCCGACGGGCACTCGCCGACTTTCGACGCGGTGCGGATCGGCGCCTTGCAGTGGGTGTGGTGGGGCGCGGACGAGACCGGAAAGAAGACCGTCAGCCAGGCGCTCGATCTCGCCTACCGCGATTTCGCGCAGCGCGTCTTTGCGAACAGCGCGGCCATGGCCGGGGCGATGCAGCGAGCCTACCGGGTCGATTACCTGCGCGGCGGGGGGGTGAGTCGGTATCTGATCGACGCCGGACTCGAGGGGCCCCAGTCGACGGATGTTGAGCCCTTCGCGATGTTCCTCATTGCTCCGGGGTATGTACCGACAGAGGAAGTGGCGGCGCTCGCGAAGCCGACGGATGCCGCGCGGACGATCATCACATGCGGCGGCGCGGTGGAGCGCACCGAGACCTACATGACACCCAGCTTCAGTCTCGGCACCTGCTCCGGTGAGGTAGGTCCTACGACGATCCCGATCTTCGCGACATACGCAACGCCGGGCGGCGCGCTCACGTCTTACTTCTATGTCGTCGGCGCGCCGGCGCGAGTTGCCTCGGTGCAGCACGGGAACGTGGCTTTGGTCTCGTTCGATTTCGACGGCATGGGCACGCCTGACCGCCGCATCGCATACATCGACGGGGTGATCGGCGAACGGCGCAACATTCAGGAGGTGTACTTTGCCGGCGGGACCTGGGCCAACGACTTGCCCAGCGCGATCAACGAGTACTCTCCTATCGCCATCAAGACCAATCAGGGGTATGTCGGGTTGATTCTCCTGCCGACGGGCCCTGCCGGACAAAGGGGCGAGACGACGCGACCCAAGCCGGGCGTGATCCAGTGGTACGGCAAAGGCGATCGGGCCCAGCTCATCGTGCGCACCTATGCCAGACAGGCCGACTACGTGCTGCTTAAGCCCGAGAACAACGTCCGGGCCGGATTGGTCATCGAGATCGCCGCCGCCGGCGATTACCCCGATCTCGCGAGTTTTGTCGCGCATCTGCGCAAGGCACGCGTGAAGGAAACGGTGAACCCCTCGGTCACGCGTCGGAAGGAGAAGGAAGAGACCATCCCGATGTTGGACGACAAGACGCCCAAATCGCGGCTGGAGTTCCATTTCGACTACTATATACACCACGCGCTGGAGTACACGGGCGAGAAGACCACACTGAAGCTGGCGGAGGAGATGAACGTCGGCCGTGTGGAGTCGCGGATGGTGGATGGCAAGTCGGTGTGGGACGACTCGCTATGGGATTCCCCCGGCCTGAAGCTGCCGGTGCCCGGGTTCGTCGCTCCGCCGGAGCCGGTGCAGCCTGCGCCGAAGCCCGCCGGGGGGAAGCCTGCCAAGCCCAAGTGAGTGGACGATAAAGGTGGAACGGTCGATTCTGAAGCGCGCGACTTCTGTCAGTGCACTTTGCGCCGCGCATTGAGCAGGCCGATGACGCAGTCGGTTATCATGTCCCCGGCTTCGGGCACGAGCTTGCTCGAGCGCGCCAGCCACGTCTCATATCCGCCGCCCTCGAACGCGTGCCGCGTCGGAACGTAGCCGTGCCAGCCATTGGCGAGTTCGATGATGAACGTGTGCGCCGCAGGCGAGGCCTCGCGGATGCGGATTGCGAACTCGCTGAACATCTCCCCCGGCAGCCCCACGAGAGCCGTATCTCCGATCCACATCACCTGGACTTCGAAGTCCACCTGCGGCGATGCTCCGGTTTCCTCCATCAGCTCCACAAGTTCGAAGGCGTACAGCTTCTCCAGTTCGGTGTGCTGCTCGTGATGCTCGAGGATGTCGTGCGCCTCGGCGATGCGTTCCGGCGTGGCAGTGCGCACCGGGATTCTGAGCACTCGGCTGTCGACCGCGAGGCGAGGGTTGCTTTTGCGGGGGGCTTCTTCCAGCAGTCGGCATGAGGCCGAGCCGATGATGCTGCCCAGCCGCCGAGCCCAGTACAAGCCATACTCCATCACGCTCTTGTCCCGCACGTTGATCTGGCAGATGTCGCCGCAGGGAGCGTTTGCGTACAGGGCCAGGCTGTCGGGGTAGATGCCCTCGACTGCCCGGCGCGCATACCCGCAGTAGTCGGCGGAGATCGCGTTCTCGGAGCCGACGCAGATCGGGTGCGAACCGAAGTTCAGCATCGAGCCGGCAAGGGTGTTCGCGCCGCGCCATGCGCCCATGACACACAGCGTCTCGTCCACGGGACCGGCCTCGCGCACGAGGTTCGGGTCGTCCTTCGCCGGGTGCATGACCTGCGTGCCGTCGTTCAGCTCCCACCGGCGGTTGAAGGCGATGCCCGGCAGTTGACCGTGGGCGAAAGAGAGGTCTGCCTCGCCGAGATTGCGCTGCGCGAGAAGCGCCGCGCCCGCGAACTGCCGGCGGATCACGTCGAGTACAGACATATCGGGGTGCGCCCAGAAGATGTTCAGCGTCTGCGGGCCGGTGTGGGTGTGCGTGGTGTGGACCATGACGTGGGTGTCCGGGATGCCGGTGGCCTCGCGAATGAGGGCCCGCGCCTCGGCGACGTCGGCCACGCCAAGCAATGCCACGTCGGCGCTCGCGACGGCGACCTGCATGTTCCCGTCGTCGAGGACCATCGCGGTGATAGTACACGGATCGAGGATCTTCTCGGCGACTCGACGGTGGAACTGGCCCGGTATCTCGGACCCGAGCGGCGGCGTGATGTCAACTCTCGCGAAACCGGCTCTCATGCGGACCATCTCCTCAAGCCGGGGCAATTCCACGCCCTGCACCGTTCTGCCTGCCTGATGCAGGGGTTTGCGCCGAAGCGGGCGAATCATGCGTTGCTCCCCTGCGAGAGCAGCCCGAGTCTTGGCGCAGGGGAATGCCGACCCCATTGGCGAAATGGCGTGCCCACCGGGAGGCGATACGCATGAGACTTATCCGCATTGCCGTCGTCGCAATCCTCGTTGCGCTCTGCGCCCAGACCCTCGGGCTCGCGGCAGGCTTCACACGCTCCGGGCAACAGGTCACGGGGAGCCACTTCCGCTTTACCGTTCTGTCCCCGACGCTCGTCCGCCTCGAACACTCCGCCAGCAACGCCTTCGTGGATGAGCGGACAGTGCTGATCCAGAACCGGAACTGGCCGGCGTGTAAGTTCAGCGTCAGTGAGAGCAACGGCGCGCTGGTGATCGATACGGGGAAGATGCAGGTGCGCTATCGACCGGACGGCGGGTTCGGGCCGGACAACCTTGCCATCGCTTGGACTGCAGGTGGGGCCAAGCAGCGGTGGCAGCCGGGCCAGCGCGACGCGGGCAACCTCGGCGGCACTCGCGGCGCGCTCGACGGCATCGGGGCCGGGAACCTGCCCCCGCTCGACCCAGGACTGCTGAGCCGCAGCGGCTACACGCTTTTGGAGGACAACAAGGCGATCTGGCGCGGATGGGACGGCTGGCTCGCCGAGCGCCCGGACAAGGGAGCGCAGGACTGGTACTTCTTCGTCTACGGGCACGACTACCGGCACTTCCTGCAAGAGTACGTGGATCTGGCAGGCAAGATCCCCATGCTGCCGGAGTACGCGCTGGGGGCCTGGTATTCGCGCTACTGGCCGTACAAGGACACGGAAGAGAAAGGGATCGTCAATCGATTCCGGGCCGATCACATTCCGCTCGATGTGCTGGTCATCGACGTCGACTGGCACCTCTACGGGTGGGAGAGCTATGACTGGAACACGACGCTGTTCCCCGACCCGCAGGGGTTCCTCGACTGGGTGCACGCCCAGGGCGTCAAGGTTACCCTGAATAACCATCCGGGGGCGGCGCTGCCGGTCGAGGACACCCACCACGCCGAGGCGTCGCGCATCGCCGGCGAGGACCCGACGAAGGCGTGGAATTGGGACCTGGGCAAGAAGGCGCACGCCACGGCGTTTCAGGAAGCGGTTCACTGGCCGCTGGAGAAGATGGGGGTGGACTTTTGGTGGATCGATGGCTGCGCAGGGACGCAGTTCGACAATATCAACAGCGACCAGTGGTGCGCGCAAGTCTACTATGACGGCACGCAGCGGCGCACCGGCAAGCGGTCGCTGGTGTTCTCGCGATACGGGGGCCTCGGGCAGCACCGCTCGCCGGGCGGGTTCTCGGGCGACGTGCACTCCGAGTGGGACGTGCTCAACTACGAGGTACGATACACTGCCCGCGCGGGGAATGTGCTGTTCCCGTATTGGTCCCACGACATCGGCGGCTTCCTGGGCGATAAGATCGACCCCGAGCTGTACGTTCGGTGGTGCCAGTTCGGGGCGCTGAGCCCCGTCTTGCGCCTGCACAGCAACCACGGCGTCCGCGAGCCGTGGAACTACGGAACGTGGAACGAGCAGATCGTGGGCGACTACTTCCGCCTGCGAGAGCGGCTGTATCCGTATCTGAATACGCTTACCCGCACGGTGCACGACACCGGCACGCCGATGTGCCGCCCCTTGTACCTGCAGTGGCCGGAAGCCCCCGAAGCCTATACATACGACTACGAGTACATGCTAGGCAGCGAGATGCTGGTGGCTCCGGTAGCGGTGTCAGGACACGGCGGTCCCGCGAGCAAAGACATCTGGTTCCCGCCGGGGGTCTGGGTCGACTATTGGACCGGGGAGACGTACCGAGGGCCGCAGACGATCGTCTACTCAGCTCCGCTTCAGCGCGCTCCGATGTTCGTGCGCGCCGGGGGGATCATCCCGATGCAGCCGGAGATGCCCTACATTGGTCAGAAGCCTGCTGACCCGTTGACGCTCGACATGTACGCCGGTGCCGATGGCGCGTTCAGTCTCTATGAGGACGACGGAACGTCCCTGGACTACGGCAAGGGCAGTTACACGACGACGCCAATCCGGCTGAGATTCGCCGGGGGCGATGCGGAGGTGTCGGTCGGCGGCGCGAAGGGCGCCTACGCCGGGCAGCCGACGCAGCGGTCGCTGGTGGCGCGATTGAACTGCATCGCGATGCCGGAGAGGGTGCTTGTCGACGGTGTGCCGCTCAAGCAGACACCGGGGCTACCGAAAGAAGCGCCTCCCGTCGGGACGTGGGCCTTCGACCACGTCAGGTCCCGCGCGGTGATCTCTTTGCCGTCGCGGCCAGTGCAATACGCGACAACTGTGACCTTCGTCGGGGTGGGCGATGCGGATGTGCAGCAACTGCGCGGCGAGGCTCAGCAGCTTCAGCGCCTTGTCGCCACCGCGACCCATGAGGTGCGGTTTGTCGACATCATGGCGCGTCTCAAGCACCGCAGCACTACCAGCCGTGCGGTCGTGGATGCCCTGGCCGGGGCCGAGCGTCAGACAGAGGCGGCGGCTTCAGCCACGCGCGGGGCGCGAGCCACCACCGGGGCCGTCCGTCGAAGCCTGGATGCTGCGCGAGGAGCGGTGCGCGCGGCCTTCTCGGTGGCAGGGGGAGGGATTGCCAATCCGGTTCTGCGGAGTTCGGTGCTGAGGGCTCTACTGGGCCTCTCGTCCTCCGCCACGCTCGATTCCGGCGCGCCGGGCACGATGCAGGTAACGGCAGTCCTGGGCGTCAACGAATGGGCGCGTGGGTGCAGGGCCGAGGCCACGCCGATCATGCCCGCGGAGTGGCCCTTGCGCGGCAACGCGGGCAGCGACTTCGGGGCCTTCGCCCAGACCGGGCACGGGCAGATGACGTATTCGCTGACCGCTCCGGGAGCCATGCAGACCCCGCCGCTGGGTCTGCTGACGTTCGGGGCGAATGTGCGCCTGACCCTGGGAGGGGTCGCGCTCGACGTTCCCGTGATGACGGGCCTCGACTGCTCGTTCGTGCAGCAGTGGCACGTCATCGGGCCGTTCAAGTACGGTGATGGCGTGGGCATCGACGCGCCTTACCCACCGGAGAGTGAGATCGACTTTACGAAGACATACGACGGTCTGGCCGGTCCCGTGAAGTGGCAAGCGACGTCGTGGCATCTGCCGGGCACCGATGCCGCATCGACAGCGGCATACGTCAACCTGATACAAATGATCCCGCTGGAGGGAAAGGGAGCCGCGTATGCCGTGGCGTACATCGTCAGCGACGCGGACAAGGAAGCAGTGCTTTCGGTCGGCTCGGATGACGGCTGTATTGTGTGGCTCAACGGTGAGCGCGTTCTTAGATCACCCGCGCCTCGTCCGGCAACCCCTGGTGAAGACAAGGTAAACGTCAACCTGCGCAAGGGCGCCAATACGGTCCTGTTCAAGGTCGCGCAGGAGGGTGGCGAGTGGGGGCTGTACCTGCAGGTGCTCGGGCGAGACATGATGCCGCTGCCGGGGCTGACAACGACGCTGGCGAGACCGTGAACCCAGACGCGAGGAGATCGGGATGAACTCGAAGGAGCGCGTTGCGAAGGCCTTGCGGCACGAGGAGCCGGATCGCGTGCCGACGATGGAGTTCTGCCACGACTACACGATCGTCGAGGACATCCTCGGGCGCGAGACGCACTGGCGCGGGCACTTTAGGGAGATCAGGGCTTATTGGGAGGGGCGGCGTGACGAGGTGGTCGAGAGCCAGAAGCGGGACATGGTGCAGTTCGTCCGCGAGCTGGGCCTCGACGGCGTCCAGGTCGGCCTGGTGCCGCCGAAGGGCTTCCAGCCGGAGGCGTTGCAACCGGTGGACGCCGAGACCTGGCGCGACTGGCAGGGGAATCTGTACCGCTACAGCACGTTCACGCATGACATCGGGCTGTGGAAGCGTGGCGCGCTCGACCCGCAGCCGGCGCCGGACTTATGGGAGCCGCCGGCGGAGATCGACGAGTCCGAGTGGGAACTGATCGACTACGTGCTCGCGGAGTTGGGCGGCACGCACTACGTTTTCAGCCGACCGGGGCGCAAGCTGGCGTGCGGGTACCCGTCGGCGCTCGACTGGCAGCCGGCGATCCTGCGGATGGCCGACGAGCCGGATGCTTGCCGCGCCGAACGGATACGCGGGGCTGAGGCACAGGGGCCGACCTTCGACATCCACTTCGAGCGTGGGTGCGACAACCTGGCAATCGGCGAGGACTTCGGACACAACCACGGCCCGTTCGTGTCGCCCGCGATGTTCGCGCGCATCTACGTGCCCGGTATCGAGATCACCTGCGCGCACATCCACCGGCACGGTGTGCCCGTGCTTTGGCACGCGTGTGGCGACAATCGCCTCATCGTGGACCAGATGATCGCGAGAGGCATCGACTGTTACCAGGCGATCCAGCCGGAGGAGGACATCGTGGGGTTGCGGGAAACCTGGGGGCACAGGCTGGCGTTGTGGGGCGGCGTGTCCACGCACTCGCTGGTCATGGGGACGGCGGAGGAGTGCCGCGAGCAGGTGCGCCGCGCGGTCCGGGGATGTGCGCCCGGCGGCGGATACGTGATGGGCGCCTCGCACTCGATCTGCGTGAGCACGAAGGCCGAGAACTACCTCGCGGCGCTGGACGAACTGCAGAAGGTGGGGGAGTATCCGATCCGGGAAACGTGACGTACTTCCCGTCGTTCCTTGCCGTCCTTCGCCGTTTTCCGCGTTTTGCGTTCAGCGTTGCCTCTCAGAACGCCCGGAACTTCGCCCAGCGCTGGCGCTTGAGTTCGTCCGGTGACAGTGGCAGCAACTGCTCGACTTGCTCGATGACAGCCTGCTTGACAGCCTTGACTGCGGCGGGGATGTCGTTGTGCGCGCCTCCCGGCGGCTCGGGGATGATCGTGTCGGCGATGCCCAGAGCGACCGCATCCTTGGCGGTCAGTTTCAGGGCCGCAGCGGCCTCGATCTTGCGCTCGGGGCTGCGCCAGAGGATCGCCGCGCACGATTCCGGGGCGATGACAGAGTAGTAGGCGTTCTCCATCATCAGGATGCGATTCCCAACCCCGATACCGATCGCGCCGCCGCTGCCGCCTTCGCCGATAACCACCGAGATGATGGGCACCCCCAGAGCGAACATGTCGCGCTGGTTCGCCGCAATGGCCTCGGAGATGCCGCGCCCCTCGGACTCCTCAAGGCAGTCGGCGCCGGGCGTGTCGATCAGCGTGATGATCGGTCGGCCCATCCGGGCGGCAAGCTGCATCACCCGCATTGCCTTGCGATAGCCATCGGGCCTCGCCGCGCCGAAGTTGCGCTCGCGCCTTTCGGCCACCGTGCGTCCCTTCTGGTGGCCGATAACGGCGACGGGCGTCCCCTCGAGGAAGCCGATCCCCGCGACGATGGCTCCGTCATCCCCGTACCGGCGGTCGCCGTGAAGCTCGGTGAAGTCGTCGATCATCCCATCGATGTGGTCGAGGGAATAAGGCCGGTTCTCGTGCCGAGCGAGCTGCACGTGATCCCAGGCTGATAGTTCGTGAGTGATTTCGACGGTCAAAGCGATCTCCTTGGATAAACCTGAGTCCGCGGTCACTGAACGGCCCTAACACCTTGGGGGACTGCGTCCCCCAAACCCCCGCGTTCCCGAACGTCAACGGCCTTTGGGGATGCGGGGGGCTGGGGGACGCAGTCCCCCAGGACGTAAAGGCCGTTACTCCTGATGGTATTCCGGCCTCTCAAAAGTTCACGGCCAGAGCACTAGCTCGCCATGAACCAGCGTAGCAGAGCGGCGAGGCGCTCTCGCATGGCCTTGCGCGGGACGATCATGTCCAGCATCCCGTGCTGGTATTGGAACTCAGCCGTCTGGACGCCGGGCTGGACGTTGATCTTCGTGACCTCGATGACGCGTGGGCCGGCGAAGCCCATCGCTGCCTCGGGTTCCGCGATGTTCACGTCTCCGAGCATCGCGAAGCTGGCGGTAACGCCGCCATAGGTCGGATCGGTCAGCACGGCGATGTAGGGCAGGCCGGCGTCGGCCAGCAGACCACAGGCGCCGGCTGTCTTGGGCATCTGCATGAGAGAGACGAGGCTCTCTTGCATCCGTGCCCCGCCGGTCGCACAGAACATGATGGCCGGGAGGCGGCGCTCGACGCACCGCTCCATGAGCCGCGTCACTTTCTCGCCGACGCCCCACCCCATGCTGCCGCCGATGAAGCTTAGGTCCATCAGCCCCAGACCGACCGGGATCTTCTCGATCGCGGCGCGTCCGGTGATGACGGCCTCGCCCATGCCGGTGCGCCGCCGAGCCTGCTCGACTTTCGGCATGTAGTCGGGGAAGTTCAGCGGGTCGCGCAGGTCGAGGTCCTGGTCCCACTCCTCGAAACTGCCGGGATCGGCAGTCATCTGCAGGCGCTGCCAGACCGTGAGCCGGAAATGGTGACTGCACTTCCCGCACACCCAAAGTTCAGATTCGAGGTCTTTCACGTACAGCAATTGGTGACACCCGGGACACTCTTCCCAGAGGTCGGCCGGGATATCTCCTGTGGTCGCCGCCATTTAGCTCTCCTTGAGGTGGGTGTCCGGTCGGCCTGCGCTTGCAGAGGGCCGCACCACACGGTACTCCCACGTCCCCCAGTTCTTCGATGCCCCCGTCTCACCTGCGATACACGACACAGCCCGTGAGGAGATAACAATACCAAGTCGGCATAGGGCGCGTCAATGCGCAACGAACGGCGAGGGTGCGTCTTCCAATTGTAGGTAGTATTACTACGCCGGTTGCGCCGCCCTGCTCGGCAATGAGATGCGATGCGGAGAAATGGACGGCGATTGACCACAGAGACACAGAGGACACAGAGAACGGCAACGTCCCTTAACGCCTATCATGGGGCCGGCCGTTTCCCAGTCGTTCTCTGTGCCCTCTG
>Ga0181520_10002739_pt1 | contig 32149 bp, 23 predicted proteins | sample PEATcosm2014_Bin_29_FD_132451 | JGI IMG/M metagenome (GOLD analysis project Ga0181520, IMG submission 132451) | Peatland microbial communities from MTU Mesocosm Facility, Houghton, MI, USA - PEATcosm2014_Bin02_30_metaG | ecosystem: Environmental > Terrestrial > Soil > Wetlands > Peat | place...
GACTCCGCCCTTCCCCAACAGACGCTTATCTGCGCTCTCTTTACGGGCAAAAGCCCGTAAAAAGAGCCTTGACATCGCCGACACTGTCATACATGGGCTATCTTCGCAGCGCCCCGCTGGGGCGCAACCCGAGGGCAGGACATAGAACGTTTCATCCATCCGTGGGTCGGCAAAGCCGGTGGGCGACTGATACGAAACAAGAATGCAAGTTAAACAAAACAATAAACAATTGGAAAGTGTATGCGATCCCACCCTTGGTAAAGAACGCGAAGGATGGGGCACCTAGCTTCATATACCGTGGGTCGGCATCGCCAGTGGGAGACTAAAAAGAAACTACTTTACAAGTCCAACAAAACAATGGGGCGACGAAAAATATCCGGGCCTAAAGGCCCATTGATTCAAGCTCGCAATTCAGGGGCCTGAAGGCCTCTGCTCCCTCCGCCCGTTTCATCCATCGGGATCGGCAAAAGGCGGTGGACGACTGCTACAAAACCTGGGTCGCAGGGTTTTTCCGCAGCCGGCAAATCCGTGCCCTTTCAAAACTTGGCTTTCATCTTAGGCTACTGACATCCCGCGCCGTGCGCTACTGGCACGGCCCCCGGCTCTGCTGAATACCGGCAGGCGTCTTCCAGCCCTCCGGCAGCCATAGCGTCACCGTGAAACGCATCCACTCCAGCGTGCCCTGCGCGGTCGGCTTGCCGCCCACGGCTGGAGTCTCCGTATGCACCATGCGCGCGGCCCGCAGCGCCCAGGCCTGGGCAAAGGGCTGAGGATCGGCCACGCCGGGGCTCAGCCGTGCATCCTGAATCCGCAACTGCCCGGAAGCGGCCTGGCCCGCCAGTTCCATCAGCCGCGCTGCCGCCCGCTGCGCCTCAGGCGTGTGCGCCCCGCCGGCCACCTGCGGAAACAGCTGCTGGGCCTCACGAAAACCCGCCTGATCGGCAAGAAAACGGAAGCTGCGCGGGTTCCAGCCCATGGCATCCTGCGCCCTGAGGCCGAAGCTGGTGCCAATCTCGCGCTCGTTGATGGAGCCATAGGGCGGCGTGGCCACCAGCAGCGCGTCCGGATAGCCCGCTGCCGGCACCCGATCCACGGCCAGATCCCAGCCCGAGTAGCCCCCGGCGATGGGGATCAGGCGCAGCACCCAGCCGCCGCCAATCGCCTGCCGCCACTCCTGCCCGGCATTCAACTGGCCAGCCAAAGTCAATTTGCGGCAAACCGCCGCCTGACCCATCGCCTGCTGGAGCATCCCGGCCAGCGTCACAGCAACAAACAGCCATTTCCCCGTGTGTTTCATCAATATCTTCTCCGGACCAACCCGATCCATTACCACTGAATAAGTAAAAAACACATAATGATTCTCAAAAAACTTGCGCAACTTGGTCCTGTTTGATGAAAATGACGTTAAAGATCTTTTCATCACATCCAACTCAACTCCGGCGTTTGCTCGGCCGGACAGCTTCTACCTTAACTCTGCCTTCCAGCCCCAGCTTTCGAGCGCAGAGCTTTGCACTCCTGTATACGTTACCCGCAACAGCTTCAGCCATCCTCGTCCGGAGTGATTGCCTCATGCGTTTTCGTCTAGTCCGTCTTCTTTCTGCCCTTGCCGTGCTTGCCCTGCCAGCCGCGAGCTTTGCCCAAACCGCCCCGGCCGCCGCCGCGCAGACGCCCATCACCCAGGCCCAGTTTGCCGACCTTCAGCAGCAGATCCATGCCGCGCAAATGTCTGGCGACAATGCCTGGGTCCTGATCTCTGCCGCCCTGGTGCTGCTCATGACCGCTCCCGGCCTGACCTTGTTCTACGGTGGCCTGGTCCGGCGCAAGAACATCCTCGGCACCATGATGCAGAGCTTTGCCATGATGGGCCTGATCAGCCTCTTCTGGGCCATCTGCGGCTATTCGCTCTGCTTTGGCCACGGCAACGGGTTCATCGGCGGCTTGGAGCATCTGTTCCTGAAGGGCGTGGCGCTCACCCCCAATCCGGACTACGCCGCCACCATTCCCGAGCAGACCTTCATGATCTACCAGATGATGTTTGCCATCATCACCCCGGCTTTGATCACCGGCGCCTTTGCCGAGCGGGTCAAGTTCAGCTCCATGGCGGTCTTTCTGGTGCTCTGGTCGTTGGTGGTCTACTGCCCCATGGCGCACATGATCTGGGGCGTAGGCGGCATTCTGCACGTGGGCGACGGCCTGTGGCCCTGTTTGGACTTTGCCGGCGGCACCGTGGTCCACATTACCAGCGGCATCTCCGCGCTGGTCACCTGCCTCTACTTGGGCAAGCGGGCCGGTTATCCCCAGGACAACATGGCGCCGCACTCCATGGTGCTCAGCTTCATCGGCGCGGCCCTGCTGTGGTTTGGCTGGTTTGGCTTCAACGCCGGCTCGGCCTTGAGTGCCGGCCCCCTGGCCACCTCGGCCTTTGTCAACACCCACCTGGCCGCCGCGGCCGCGGCCCTCAGCTGGACGCTGGTGGAATGGCTGCAGAACGGCAAACCCTCCGCGCTGGGCGCCATCTCCGGCGCGGTGGCCGGCCTGGCCACCATCACCCAGGCTTCCGGATTCGTGCAGCCCATGTCGGCCATCCTCATCGGCCTGATTGCGGGCATCGCCTGCTGCTTCATGGTGCTCAAGGCAAAAAAAATATTTGGCTACGACGACTCGCTGGACGCCTTTGGCGTACACGGCATTGGCGGCACCATGGGCGCGCTCCTTACCGGCCTGCTGGCCTCGCAGCTCATCAATCCGGTCTTCGGCAAGGGCAAGCCCACCGGTGCCATCGACGGCAACTGGCACCAGGTGGTCAATCAGCTTGTGGCCATGGGCATTGGCTGGGCGCTGGCCATTGTGGGCACCCTCGTCCTGCTGGTTTTGGTGGATAAGACCATGGGCCTGCGTCTCACCGCCGCCGACGAAGCGGTCGGTATGGACCTTTCACTCCACGGCGAAGAGGGCTACGATCTGAACGCGTGATTTTTCTTCAGGGCCGATGCCGCTCGATCCATCGGCCTCCTTTTCCTTTGGCCCCCACAACCCGGACGGAGCCATGAGCTTTGTCCAACCGCAACACCCGAGGCATTTCATGGTCAAGATCGAAGCCGTCATTCAACCTGTCAAGCTCGACGCCGTCAAAGCAGCACTGCTGGAAGCCGGTATCGAAGGCATCACCATTCTGGAAGCCCGCGGCCACGGCCGCCAGAAGGGCCACACCGAGTTCTACCGCGGACGCGAGTACACCATCGACTTGATCCCCAAGCTGAAGCTGGAGATCGTGGTGGTGGATCAACTGGTGGACAAGGTGATCGACACCATCCAGGGCGCGGCTCGCACCGGCCACATCGGCGACGGCAAAATCTTCATCTCCAAAGTCGAAGAAGCCATCCGCATCCGCAACGACGAGCGCGGCGACGTAGCGCTGTAAGGCAGCAACTCTCTCATTGTCGTAGAGGGTATCTTCTCGATCCCCACCCTGGCACCTGCGGTGCGGCCAATCGCGCCTGCGGCGCAGGGCATCTGGAATTTGGATGCAGCAGACTTTCAAATCCCCTCTTATGGCGCCGACCCTCCAACAGAAGCTCCGTGCCCCATCCATTTCGCAAGCTTTATCGCGAAATGGGTGGGATACCTGCACACGATTCATGCGCCAATTCTATAGGCACCTGCGGTGCGGCCAATCGCGCCTTCGGCGCAGGGCATTCCTTTGGGGTTCTTCGTTCCCGTGTCCCCATTGCGAGGGACCCCCACCCCAGCGATGAAGACCTGTCCTTGGGACCCCGGACCCTGGGCACCCAACCCTCGGGGGATGAGGAGCACGCTGAAAGCGTGCTGTGCTAATAGCCCAGCACGGAGCAACGCGACGTGCTGGGAAGCTGCATCTAAAAGGATCGCGCCCTGAAAGGGCGCGGTGCGATCCGGCCAGAAGCTTCCTCCCACTGCCGTTTCCACAAAAGCAACCGCAGATCCTTCGACTCACCACCCCCAAGCTCTGCCCCAAGGAGCCAAGATCGCTCTTTGGGGACCCCAGAGTGCGCCTGGGGCCCCGTTCGCTCAGGATGACAGACATTACAGATAGGTACGGTTGGCCGCACCGCAGGTGCCGTCAGGACGAGATTTCGACTGCGAGCCTCTACCTATCCCACCCTTCGAGCAACAAACGCTCGAAGGATGGGGCACCCAAAGATCATCTGCTCAACAGGTGCCTGCGCCGAAGGCGCGTTTGGCCGCACCGCAGGTGCTGCTGCTTACTCGTAGCGCAGGGCCTCAATGGGGTCCAGATTGGCGGCGCGGATGGCGGGAATCATGCCGCTGACCAGGCCCACCACCACCAGGATCGCGGTGGCAACAACCACCGTACCGGGCGAGATGAGCAACTGAATATCGGCGTTCGCCGCGTTCTTGGCCAGCGCGCTGTAGAAGGTGATCCTGCCCACCATGGCGGAGATCAGATAGGCCAGCCCGATGCCGCCCACGCCGCCCACCGCACTGATGGCCAGCGCCTCGGCCAGAAACTGCACCAGGATATGCCGCCGCTGCGCACCCAGCGCCTTCTCAATTCCGATCTCGCGAGTGCGTTGCTGCACGCTCACCAGCATGATGTTCATCAATCCGATGCCGGCAATGCCCAGCGTGAGCGCGCCCACCATGGAGAGCAGAACCTCCAGCGCCACCGACAGCATGTGGAACTGCGCGAGCTGCGTCATCAGGTTGGCCACGAACATGGCGCGTTTGTCGGTGGGGCGGAAGTGGTGCGCGGCGGCCATGGTCTGGCGCAGGCTCTTCTCGATCGCTTCGTGATCCCCGGTGTAGCTGAACCATACGCCGGTGATGTAGTGCGTATCCACCAGATCGCTCATCGTGTTGAAGGGAACGTACACCACGCGGTTGACGTTGTTGTCGCCCTCTTGCATTTTGGGCTTGGCCACGCCCACAATGGTGAAGATGACGCCGTTGATCCGGATGGTTTCTCCCAGCGCCCATCCGCCGGAAAACAGCTTCGTCTTGGCTTCCGATCCGATCACGCACACATGCGCGCGCTGCTGGTCCTCAGCCCCGTTGAAGAACCGACCCTGATCGGTATCGAGCTTCAATATGTCCTTGTAGGACGGCCGCACGCCATCCACTTCCCAGGTGTAACTGTGCAGATCGTTCTGCACCGTCGCATTCAGCCAGACCATGGGCGAGATGTGGCGGATGCCAGGCACCGCGGACTCCACGTGGTCCACATCGTCGAGCGTGAAGCGCACCTTCGCGCCGGCCTTGTCGCCGCCGGCCTGCTCGCTGGTGCGGCCGGGAAAGAAGCCGATGGTGTTGGTGCCCCACTCGGCAAAGATGGCCTCAATGGCGCGGCTGAAGCCTGCTCCATAAGCCAGCAGCAGCACCACCGTGGCAATGCCCCAGGCCATGCCGATCATGGTGATCATGGTGCGGCGGCGGTTGAAGAGCATCGCCTCCCACGCTTGTCCGAGTATGTCTTTGAGCACGTTCAGCCTCTAGCTGCTAGCTTCTAGCTCCTAGCTGGTTCTCTGCAAAACGAATCGTGGCCCTTGCGTTGGCAGCGATTCCTGCTTGCTTGGTTTTCGTCATCCACTCGCCACAGAAGCCATCCTCGCGGCGGTAGGGCTAATAGCTAGGAGCTAGGAGCTGGAAGCTCGTCGCGAGTTGCTGAAAGCAAGTTCAGCTCCTAGCTTTCAGCTTTAAGCTGTCAGCTTGTTCCTTCCAGCGCCCAGCTCATTTCATAAGCCAGAGCACCTGATAAACCCTAAGTCCGGCTCGCTTCTTCGGCAAAGACGATCAGGCTCACTTGCCGAGAATCGAGCTGAGAGCTGAAAGCTAAAGGCTAGAAGCTGCGAGTTGCTGAAAGCTACTCGCGCCGCAACGCCTCAATCGGGTCCAGCGCGGCGGCTTTGCTGGCTGGATAGAGCCCGGCCGCCACGCCGCTCAGCACCAGCGAACCCAGCGCCAAAGCGGCCGACCACGGCACCAGCCGCGGCGGATCCCAGCCCGGCATCTTGCCCGTGAACAACTCCTGCAGCAGCCACATGAAGCCGCCTGAAACCACAATACCAATCACCCCGCTCACCCCGGTCAGCAGCATTCCTTCCCAGAAGAACTGGGTCAGAATGCTTCTCTTGGTGGCGCCCAAAGCCTTGAGTAGACCAATCTCGAAGGTGCGCTCGGTAACCGAGACCAGCATGATGTTGATGATGCCCACCGCGCCCAGGCCCAGGGTCACAATGCCCACGCCGCCCAGAAACACATCCATGGCATTGAAGATGGCGCCGATCATCTTCTCTTCGTCGATGGTGTCCCACTCGTCGAAGGCGTCCTTGTTGGCGGGGTCAAATCCATGGTGTTCGGCTATCACTTGGTGGACGGCGATCTTGGCCGCCGTGGCATCGCCCTCCATCACCGGCTGATAGGCAATGGAACTCAGCGCGTCGCGCGCCACGTTATCGCCCTTCATGGCAAAAAGTTCCTGCATGATGGTGAGCGGGATGTAGAGCCGCTGATTGTCGCCGTCGTTGTTGCCGCGGCTGATGGTGCCCACCAATCCCACCACGGTGAACGAGACATCGTTGATGGTGATGGTCTCGCCCAGCATGGGCCGGCCGGGAAACAGAATCGCGGCGATTTTGGAGCCCAGCACCACCACGCGCCGCCGCTCGGCAATGTCGGACGCGCTGAGGAAGCGTCCCTCGGCCATGGGCACAAAGCGGATCTGCCCGAAGTTCGGCTCTACGCCCATCACCGAGCCGGAGGTATTGGCATACGCACTCACCTGATAAAGATCGCTGCGGCTCAGATAGCCGGTTACATCGCGCACCTGGGGCAGCGTGCGAATGGCCGCCTCATCGGCAGGCGTCAACTGATAGGGGCGCATGCCGCTATGCTGATTGGCCATGGCGGGAATGGTGCCGTTCCACATCATCACCAGATTGTTGCCGAAGCTGGCCAGTTGGCGATGCTGCCCGCTGCGAAAGCCTTCGCCCAGTCCCACCAGAACCAGGAGCGAGCCCACGCCCCAGGCAATGCCAAACATGGTCAGGAAGGAGCGCAGCTTGTTCGACAAGATGGCGCGCAAGACCTGATTGAGTGTGTCCGCAAAGCTTTGCATGGATGCTGCCTCAAATTCCGTAGCCGAGCCTATGACCGTCTGATCCTGTACCACTCCTGGGCACCCCAGAGCCTGCCCTGAGCGAAGTCGAAGGGTCTCGCTTTTGAGACCTGCGACGCCGAGATGCCAAGGTACGAATCCATACTGTCAGAGACCTATGAACAACGGCTGAGCTTGCTCACCGTCCAAACGTCATACGCTCTTTACCCGTAAACAGTTCCCGAAAATTTCTTGCATCCTTGGGGAACCGCTCCGGAACTAGCTGCGTAAGTTCTCTTCAGAAGGCAAGTGAGTCCATTCACACCTTGCGCAACTTATGCAATCTTCCATCCTTTTCAGAAGATCTCGAAACCATCAGCTCGTTGCATCTCAGGAGGAACACCGTGACGCCCGTTCGCAAAAGCAAGAAGTTCTGGATTTTTCTCTCCATTGGGGTGCTCCTCCTCCTCCTGGTGCTCGGCATCGGCCTGATGCGCCTGGTCAAGGGCAATACGATTGACGCCAACAAGCTGGCCAAGGTAACCCGCGGCGACGTGGCGCGCTCCGTGGTGGCCACCGGCAAGATCCATCCCATCCTGCAGGTCGAGGTCAAGAGCAAGGCCTCCGGCATTGTGGAAAAGCTCTTTGTGGACATCAACGATCATGTGCACAAGGGCCAGCAGTTGGCGCAACTGGATCAGGAAGAGATTCAGGCGCAGGTGAATGCGCAACGCGCGCAACTGGCCGCGGCCCAGGCCAACGTCTCCACCCTGGAGGCCAACATTGAGCAAGACAAGGTGAATGCCGCCGCGCCCGATCTGCCTATGTACAAGGCCACGCTGGAGCGCAACCAGGCCATGCACAAGGACGGCATCGTCAGCCGCCAGGCGCTGGACGACGCCAATCGCGACTATCTTGCCGCGCTCACCCGGCGCGATTCCGCCCACGCCCAGATCGGCGTGGACGCGGCCAAGCTGAAGCAGGCCCGCGCCCAGGTGCAGCAATCACAGGCCAGTTTGAAACAACTGGAAGAACAGCTCGGCTACACCACGATTCTGGCGCCCATGGATGGCGAGATTCTCTCCCGCGACGTGGAGATCGGCGACGCCGTCAGCTCGATTCTGGTGCTCGGCTCCACGGCCACATTGGTGATGACCGAAGGCGACATCACGGAAGTGTATGTGCAGGGCAAGGTGGACGAGGCCGACATTGCCCACGTCTACATGGGCCAACCGGCGCGCATCAAGGTGGAAAGCTTCCGCGGCCGCGTCTTCGAGGGCAAGGTGACCAAGATTGCGCCCATGGGCGTGGAGAAGGACAACGTAACCACCTTCGAGGTGCGCGTCTCCATCAACAACCCCGGCGGCGAGCTGAAGTCGCAGATGACCGCCAACGCCGAGATTCTGCTGGATGAGCACAAGGGCGTGCTCACGGTGCCGGAAAACGCCGTGATGTACGACGCCAATAAGAACGCCACCATCGCCATTCCCGACAAGCATGAGAAGGAAGGCTTCCGCAAAGTGCCGGTGAAGGTGGGCCTCTCCAACGGCTCGGTGACGGAGATCGTGAGCGGCCTGAAGGAAGGCGACCAAGTCGTCCTGCAGCAGTAGGCACCTGCGGTGCGGCAAACGCGCCTGCGGGCACCTGCGGTGCGGCCAATCGCGCCTGCGGCGCAGGGCATCTGGGATTTGCATGCGGCAGACTTTCAAATCCGATCTTATGGATCCGACCCTCCAACAGAAGCTCCGTGCCCCATCCATTTCGCAAGCTTTATCGCGAAATGGGTGGGATACCTGCACACCATTTATGCGCCAATTCTATAGGCAACTGCGGTGCGGCCAATCGCGCCTGCGGCGCAGGGCATCTGGGGTTTGCATGCAGCAGACTTTCAGTGCGGTCCCCCTATCCCAGGTCTCAGAAGCGAGACCTGGGGCACCCCTCCTGGAGGACAAAAATAAAAAAACGGCGTGAGCTCCTTGCTCACGCCGTTTTTTCTTCTTGAATCGCGGTTAAACGAAGGCCGGCTTCATTCCGGGGTGACCAAACAGGCCCGGTTCGGTCTCCGCAACCTCGTCGCGCACGCGGCTCATCAGCCGGTCCACAACTTCAGCAGCCGAGTAGTTCAGCTTGCCATCCACCATGAACTCGGCAGCCGAGTTGAGGTCGTCGCCCACCGTAACCAGCGCCGCCTCTACGCGGCCATTCTTGCGGATCTGGGCATGGCCAACGTTGGCCAGCAGGCTGTTGCACAGGCACTTGCGGCCCACCGTATCTTCTTCCTTGCCGCCCTTGGCCAAGTAGTTGGCCACCGGCTCGGCAGCGCAACGATAGCCGATCTTCTGGTTGGCGTCCATGTAGGCTTCGCGCAGGTAGCCCAGGTCGCAAACGCGCTTGCGCTCCTGGTAAACCGCCAGGTCCGAACCCGTGCCTTCCATCACCGCCACCTTGAACGGGAAACCCGTAGGCGACGCCAGACGGTCCGTAAACACCTGTCCACGGCGATCATGAGCTTGCGCCAGCAGTTCCTGCTTCAGGTCTTCGCGCAGGCCAGACTCTTCCGTCAGCGAGAACGCCGTACCCACCTGCACACCGGTGGCGCCCAAATCGATGGCTTCGCGCACTTTGCCTGGGGCGCCGTAGCCACCGGCCAGCCAGAACGGCACGCCGAGCGCGCGCAGATCCTCGATGCTGATCCGGTCGCGCTCGCCGTAGATCGGCTCACCCGCTTCGTTCACTTGCAGCTTGCCACGGGGCGGAGCGTTGTGACCGCCGGCAATGGGGCTCTCGTAGACCAGCCCATCCACCTTGCCTGTTGCGCGGCGCAACATGGTGGTGGCCAGCGTATTGGAGCTGATAATGGCCAGGAACTTGGGCCGCACCAGCTCCGGCAACTTGCCCTCGGCATAGTCCACCGGATTGAAGTTCATGTACACATCTTCGGCCGCGCCGGCCACGGCCAGCTTATAGGCCGCGGGATGGCCAGCCGCCAGCGCGTCCAGCACGCCCGGAATGTGCAGCGGAATGCCCGCGCCCATGAGCACGTACCCCACCCCGGCCAACATGGCGCCGTAGATGGAGGCCAGGTGCGGCATCTGCACCTTTTCCAAAAAGTTGATTCCTACCGGATTCTTGTGTCCATCGCGGGCCAGAAAGACCTCGGCAAAGTTGGAGGTCATGAGCAGCTCAACCACCTTGGTCTGCTGCTTGGCCTGATGCACGGGCAAGGTCGGGTAAGGGGCTTCGGCCGGCTTGCCGCCGGGCACAAAGTACTCGTTCCAGACGCGCCGCGCCATCTCCTGGAAGGGAAAGGCATCGAGTGCGCGCTTCATATAGCCGCCCTGGTCGCCGTCAGCCAGCCGCCGGACAAAGAGCGTGTCCAGAGCGGTACCGCTGACAACGCCGAGCTGGCCGGCCTTCGAGACCGCCTGCGCCAGACGCCACTTGGAGATGCCCACCCCCATGCCGCCCTGGATAATCCGGGGCAGTTCGAATTTTGGCATCTCAAACCTGGAAAGATCGAGCTTCGGCAGCTCGAACTTAGGCAATTCAAGTTTCGGCAAGTCGAGCTTGGGTAGATCGATCTTTGGCAGTTCCATGCATAGATTGTTTCACGAATTCGATGGAAAACCCCGCCTCGGGAAGCAGAAAAAACGTCCGCGTTTCACCCTGGAACCCCGATGACAACTGGGGCAGAGGGCCGATCCGCGGACTATCCGCGAGCTAAAGCTTCTCGCGCAGGTAGCCGATCACCTGGTCGGCCTGCACCGCGCCCACCATTTGGCCCTTGGATCCGACCACCGCCAAAGCGTGCAAGTTGTACTTGTCAAACATCTCCGCCAGGTCTTTCTGGTTCAGATCCGCAGCGCAAAACAGCACCCGATTCTCGGTGAGCACGCTCAAGCGCGTTCCCGGTTGGGCCATCAGCAGCCGCGCCAAAGGCACCACCCCGCGCAGCGCCCGCTTGGCGTCCAATAAATAAATTTCTGTCACACTCTCCGGATCGCCGTCAAAGGCGCGCAACTCCTCCACGGCATCGGCCACGGTGGCCTCGGCCCCGACGGCCACAAAGTCGGTGGTCATGCAGCCGGCCGCGGAGTCCTCATCGAACTCCAGCAGGTCCTCGACTTCCTGGCGTTCCTCGGGCTCCATCTCTTCCAGAATGGCGTCCGATTGCTCCTCGGAGAGCTCGGCCAGCAGGTCGGCCGCGGCGCCGGGGTCCATCTCCTCGACGATGTCGGCAATTTTTTCCTCGTCCAGCTTTTCCAGCAGAGCCTTCTGCATCTTGGGCTCTACCTCTTCCAGAGCATCGGCGGCCACCTCTTCGTCCAGCGAGGTGAAGACGGCTTCGCGCTCGGCGGGAGCCAGATCCTCCAGAATGTCGGCCAGCTCCGAGGGGTGGATCTCCGCCAGCCGCTCGTAGGCAATGCGCAGCTTGACGCGGCGGGCCGGATCGACCTCAATCACGTCCACAAAGTGCCAGGGAATGCCGTTGGGCTTGAAGCGGCGGGAGATGCTTTCCAGGCTGGCCAGGGGAAGAATCCCCTTGAAGACGCGCCGGAAGGCACCGCGCAGGCCCACTTCCACCTCGGCCACGCGCAGCAGATGCACGCCGCCCTGGCCCAGCCACTCCAAGTCCACGTCGTTGACGCGGACCACCTTGCGGCCGTGCAGATCGATGATCTGGCGATCGATGAGGTCTTGCTGCAGGTAAAGGAAGGTGCCCTGGTCTTTGAGCGGAGCCAGCACCGCGGTAGGGCGCAGCTCCAGCGTCCCGGCCGGGGTCTCCATCACCTCTTCGGAGGGCACCAGGCAAAGGCCGGCGCGGGTCTTCAGCACCAAACCGGCCACTTTGCCGGCCTCCGGCCCGGTGGCTACGGCAACATCCTTCAGCTTGCCGCGCAGGTGTCCATCGGCGTCGGTCACTGGTGTACCCAGCAACGCCGTCAAGCTGATCCGTGCGGTGGCGCGTGTCTGCATAGGGTGGTCTCCCTTGGGCAGTGTAACGCGCGAGCCGCAGCCCCGGAGCAGCGTCCGAAGACTGAAGCATTTTGGGGGAACGGTGCAGACCTGATTTTCTTCGATATCCCACCCATTTCCACAAAAAACGCGGAAATGGATGGGGCACGGAAGTCTTTACCAAAAGGAAAAATGCTCGGCTTGCTCCCGCGGAACCAAGCCGCGACCGGAGCCATGGACCAAGGCGCGCGCACGTTGCAGCTTGACACCACGAGCCGCAACGAAGAAACTTCGAGCATAGCGATTTCCACGCCGCTGGCCGACCCATTTTTCGGCCGATTGCCGGCACAGATGGGACCCCGGTGAGTACCCCACAGACAGGTCGTCAGAGTTTCCGCTTGAGTTCCACCATGGACAGCGTCAACCAGGTGGAGGCCGCCGCCTGCCAACTGGCCACCGCGGCGGGCTTCGAGGAGGACGACTGTTTCCACGTCACCATGGCCGTCCGCGAGGCCGCCATCAACGCCGTTCTCCACGGTAACGAATACGATCCCGCCCGGCAGATCGACGTGACGCTTGAAAACACCGGCTCCCAGCTCGTCTTCGTGATCCGCGATCAGGGCAAGGGCCTGGACCCGGATACACTGCCTGATCCGCTGGCCCCGGAAAACCTGCTGCGCGGTACTGGGCGCGGTATCTTCCTGATCCGGTCGTTTATGGATGAGGTCAACTTTCGACAAACTCACCCCGGAACCGAGTTGACCATGGTCAAGCGTCTGCCGTCGGCCATTGGTCTGCAGTAGATTTTTTATGGAGCGTGGACGGATGCTGCTGCATCCAATCAGTATCATCAAACGCACCTATTCGATAACCTAAGTACCCACAAGGAGGATTCACCATGGCTCTTACCATTGCATCCCGCGAAGTGGACGGCGTGACCGTTCTCGACCTGAGCGGGCGCATTACTCTGGGCGAGGGCAGCGTGCAGCTGCGCGACGCCATCCGCGATCTTATCGGCAAGGGGCAGAAGTCCATCCTGCTCAACCTTGGCGATGTAAACTACATCGACAGCTCCGGTCTGGGCGAGCTGGTGAGCGCCTTCACCTCGGCCAAGAACCAGAGCGCGGCGCTGAAGCTGCTCAAGCTGACTCAGAAGGTCCACGACCTGCTGCAGCTCACCAAGCTTTACACCGTATTCGACATCTACGACGACGAGGCCAAGGCCATCGCTTCGTTCTAGGAACGCCACCACGCTTTGCATGCAGAAAAGGCCATCCCGGCAACGGGATGGCCTTTTTGTTGTAAGAAGGGGACTAGGGACTAAGGGACTCGGGACTCGCCTGGTGCAATCCTCAGCCTGAGCGTTTTCTGCCTGCATTCCGGCTTCAAGACGAATCCCATTGCGGGGACCAATTCAGTTTCCCTCGTAGCGGATACCTAGTCCCTATTCCCTACTCCCTGCCTTTAGAACTTCACCTTCGGCGCGGTGCGGGCCGCTTCGTCGGCCTGGAAGTAGGCATTGTTGACCGCAAAGCCCGACATGCCGGCCCAGATGTTGTTGGGGAACTGCAGCACAAACGTGTTGTACTCCCTCAGCGATTCGTTGTAGCGCTTGCGCGAGACGGTGATGCGGTTCTCGGTGCCGCTGAGCTCGTCCTGCAGGCGCAGGAACTGCTCGTTCGACTTAAGCTGCGGGTAGTTTTCCTGCAGCATCAGCAGGCGTCCGATAGCGTGATCCAACTGGCCGTTGGCCGCCATCTTGGCCTCAGGACCGTGGGCATTCAGCAGACCGGCGCGAGCGTTGGCAATGTCGCCAAACACGGTGGTCTCCTGCTTGGCAAAGCCCTTCACCGTCTCCACCAGGTTGGGGATCAGGTCAGCGCGGCGCTGCAACTGCGTGTCCACATTCGACCAGGCTTCCTTCACTGTCTGGTCCTTCTCCACCATGGCGTTGCGCGCATGTACGTAGCTGATGCCCACCATGGCGCCCACGAGGAGCACCAGCGCGAACAATCCGCCCACAATCGACAGCGTAATTACGACTCCACGACTCATATTTCTTCTCGTCTCCTCAAACAGTTGTCAGGGATCAGGGGTCAGTCCCCTAGTCCCCAGGTCCCTTGTTCCCTATTCCCAAGTCCCTAGCGCCTCTTGCAAGACTCCATTGTTTGGCAAGAAGCGTCAGGGCACGACTTCAGTCGTGCCGATACGAGCCACAACAGGGATCAGGGCTTTAGCCCCTGCATCTCTTTTCAATGGTCCGCAGTTCCTCAGCGGCTAAAGCCGGGGTCTGTGTCGACCATCTTGCGGCACGACTCAAGTCGTGCCCTGACGCTTCTTGCCACCAGCGAGCAATTTTGCAAGAGACGCCCTAGTCCCTATTCCGTATTCCCTATTCCTAGTCCCGTCTACCAGCTTCCGCCGGCTCCGCCGCCATCAAATCCACCGCCGCCGCCGCCAAAGCCGGAGAATCCGCCGCCACCGTCACCGCCGCCGCCGAAGCCGCCACCACCTCCGCCAAAGCCGCCGAAGAAAAGTGCGCCGCCAAAGAGCATGCGGAGCAGCGAGAAACCACCAAAGAAGATGAGCAGGATGACGATGAAGATGAGCTTGGCCAGCGGCGAACCACGGTGCGCACGATGCTGGACCATCACCTGCTGGTCGGGAGAGGCGTCAGCGGCCTCCAGCGCCACATGGGCGTCGGCGGCAATCACCTGGGCCAGCTCGTCCACGGCTCCGCCCAGCGCGCCGTCGTAGTCGCCACTGCGCAGCAGCGGAACCATCTCGCGGCCAATGTCGCCGGTCTTGCCGTCGGGCAGAATCCCCTCCAGCCCGGAAGCAACCTCGACCCGGTACTTGTGATCCTGGACGGCCAAGAGAACCATCGCCATGCGGTTCTCGTGCTTGTCGCCCATCTTCCAATGGTCTTCAAGTCGGTTCGCATAGCTGGCCGCGTCGTCCCCATCCAGCGTCTGGAGGGTGACGACCGCCACCTTGGCCTTGGCCTGCTGGTCCAGTTGCAGACACAGGCGGTCCAGCCGGGCAGCCGTCTCCGGCGACAGGACATGAGCAAAATCGCTCACATAAGCAGTGGGTTGCGGAAGGTCTTCCACCTTCTCGGCAGGCGCGGCCACGGGCAAGAGCGCAAAAAGGGCAGCCATAGCCAGCTGCCCCAGGGTCGACAAAACTTTGCGAAATCCATCCATCGCATTTAATTCTACGCGGGGAGCCCCAGGAAAGTTCCCCTCCAATTGCAAGCTCTACACTGATTAGGTGACCACTCCGAACCCTTCTGCTGCTCCCGTTGCTCGCCGCCTACACACCCAGACCGTGTTGCACGGCGCCACGCTGGTGGACGACTACGCCTGGCTACGCCAGAAGGAGTCGCCCGAGGTTACCGCGTATCTTGAGGCGGAAAACACCTACGCGGAAGGCTTTCTGGGCCCGCTGGCCAGCCTGCGCGAAAAACTCTACGACGAGATGCTCTCGCACATTCAGCAGACCGACATATCCGTGCCCTATCGCGATGGCGATTTCTGGTACTACGCGCGCACCGAAGAGGGGCTGCAGTACTCCATCTACTGCCGCAAGCCAGGAACTGCGCAGGCCATGGATGCCAGCGCTGACGAAGAAATCCTGCTGGATGGCAACAAGGCGGCCGAGGGGCAGGCTTTCTTCTCCATTGGCGACACCGACATTAGCGACGACGCGCGTTTGTTGGCCTACACCACTGACACCACCGGCTTCCGCCAGTACACGCTGCACATCAAGAACCTGACCACGGGCGAGACTCAAGAAAATGTCGTCGAGCGCGTGGGCTCCATCACCTGGGCCGCCGACAACCAGACCCTCTTCTACACCGTGGAAGACGAGGTGCAGAAGCGCCAGCATCAACTCTTCCGGCATTGCATGCAGCAGACCAACGGGCCTGTACTCGTGTATGAAGAGACCGATGAGCGCTTCAACCTTTCCGTAGGCCGCACCCGCGATGGCGCGTATCTGATCTATGACTCCTCCAGCCACATCACCAGCGAGTCGCACGTACTGGCCGCGGACAACCCTACAGGCGAGTTCACGCTGGTGGCCAAGCGCGTGGACGATCAGGAATACTCCATCGATCATCGCAACGGGCTGTGGTTTATCCGTACCAACGACGTGGGCCGCAGCTTCCGGCTGGTGACCGCGCCGGTGGCCACGCCCAGCCGCGAGCACTGGACGGAGCTGATCCCGCATCGTCGCGACATCATGCTCGAAGATGTGGATCTGTTTCGCGATTTCTTTGTGACCGTGGAACGCCAGGACGGTCTGCCGCGACTGCGCGTGAGCCACTTTACCGGCAACGGAGCCGAGATTGTCGCGGCCGACGAGATCGCCTTTCCCGAGCCTGCCTATAGCGCCTTTCCGCACATCAATCTCTGCTTTGATGCCACCAGCTTCCGCTACGCCTATCAGTCGCTGGTCACGCCCAGCTCCGTCTTTGAATATGATCTCGCGCAAAAGAGCCAACGGCTCCTGAAGCAGGTTCAAATTCCCGGCGGCTTCGATCGCACGCTCTATACCAGCGAACGCATCCATGCCCGTGCAGAGGATGGAACGCTGGTGCCAGTTTCGCTGGTCTACCGCAAAGATAAATTCCATCAAAGGAAAAATCCGCTCTACGTTTATGGCTATGGATCGTATGGTTACGCGCTGCCGCTGGGCTTCAGCTCGAACCGTTTGAGCTTGCTCGATCGCGGCATGGTGATGGCCTACGCGCACATTCGCGGCGGCGGCGATCTGGGCGAGTTATGGCACGATGCGGGCAAGATGCTGCACAAGATGAGCACCTTTACCGACTTCATCGCCTGCACCGAACACCTGACCCGCGAAGGCTACGGCGACCCAGCGCGAGTGGCCATTGAAGGCGGCTCGGCAGGCGGTTTGCTGATGGGCGCGGTGGTGAATTTGAAGCCGGAGATCTTCCGCGTGGTGCTCTCGCACGTGCCGTTTGTGGACGTGATGAACACCATGCTGGACGCCACTTTGCCGCTCACCGTGCCGGAGTACGAGGAGTGGGGCAACCCCAACGAGGAGGAGTTCTTCCGCGTCATGCTCAGCTACTCGCCCTACGACAATCTGAAGCCGGGCGCGTATCCTGCCATGCTGGTGAAGACCTCGCTCAACGATAGCCAGGTGATGTACTGGGAGCCGGCCAAGTATGTGGCCAAGCTGCGCACGCTGAAGACGGATAACAATCCGCTGCTGCTGGTGACCAACATGCAGGCCGGCCACGGCGGCGCCAGCGGTCGCTACGACTACCTGAAAGAGATTGCGCTGGATTACGCGTTTCTGCTGCGGGAGTTGGAGATGATCGCGTAGGTTCCCGAAACATATTCCAGAGACTGCACAGCGCCCCCGATGGGGCGCTTGTCTTGTTTGGGCGTCAATCCCAGGGCTGCCCCTGCCGCTGCGCGTCCGGGTTGCCCTGGGCTACTCACACATTGCCCCTTCGGGGCAGGCGTACCGCGCAGTTCTGGCACTGAATTGTGGGTGCCCATCTCGAGTTTGAGGCCTGAGATGCTCTGACACCAAAGTATGAATTCATGCGGTCGGAGACCTGCTGTGTTAGAGTGGGTGCGTCTTCAAACCGATAGGAGAGGCGCATGAGTAAGGCAGGCTGGTTGCTGGCGTTGCTGGTGTTCGTTGCAGGATCGACAGACGCGCAACAGGAACTTGCTCCATCGACAGACGATGGCCCCATGAACATCAGGCCCGTGCCCCCCAGACCAGACGAGAACGGCGTTTATCGAATGGGCCCAGGAATCGAACTGCCTGTCCTGGCGCGCGCCAATGCAGCAGCAATCCCATCCGAGGATAGCGGGAACTTTCATCCATTTGTCTGCATCCTCTCCATGGTGATCGGCGTAGACGGAGTCCCCAGGAATATCCAGGCCTATCGCTCCACGGCAACCCGCATAACGAACTGGCAATCGAGGCGGTCAAGCAATCTCAGTTCTTGCCAGGCACGTTGGACGGGAAGCCAGTTCCGATTCTGGTTTACGTCAGAGTCCCCTTCCTGCGTATCTCTCCGCCGATTCCAGTCATATTGCCCCGCTACCCACAAGCTGGCGTTCTTTCGCCAATCTCTGGCACCAGAGGCTGGTCGACGGGCACAGGGTTACGACAATCGCCCCCCTTCGACAAACCTCCCGTCGTCCTCTACGCACCCCCAGCCGAGTTCTCGGACCAAGCGCGTGCAGCCAAATACAATGCAATCGTTCTTGTTTCGGTTCTTGTGACCGAAGAAGGATTGACCGCGGACGCGAAAGTGGAAAGGGCAGCGGGCATGGGTCTGGACGAGAAGGCCATCAAGGCGATAAGTCAATATCGATTCATGCCAGCTACGAAGGACGGTGTGCCCCTCGCGGTCCGTATCACCGTCGAAATCAACTTCAGTCTTGGAAGAACTCCTCGGTGATCCCGATGAACAAAGCCGTCCTTTATCTAAATTCCGTCCGGCATGGAATTCGTCCCCGTTCGCAACATTGCGGCTAAAACCCCTTCGATAAGAGAGAATGACGACTTGCGGCCCGGTTAAAGCCGTGCCTTTTACAAAGCAAAGGCGCAAGGAAGTCTGTCTTCCGTGCGCCTTCAGCCTTTCAGTTCGGAGTTAGTCCCACTTTCCCTGTTCCCTCAGTTCTTACTCCCCCGTCCCGTCCGTCAACGCGTCCGTTTCCTTGCTCATCTTGGCGGTGCGCTCAATCTTGTCCCAGTTGAAGGACTTGCCATCGATAGCGCGCTTCACGGTGCGCAGCAGAACGATGGAGAAGACCTGGCGGTAGGCAAAACGTTGTAGCCAGATGTGGAACAACAACCAGCCATCGCCTTTGTTGGCGGGGTGTTTGCGCTCCAGCGAGAAGGCCACCGACGAGGTGACAAAATCGATCACCATGAAGGCGAAGAAGTAGGCCAGCAGCTTGAGCAAACCCGCCGTGGATGCGGCTTCCGGGTGGTAGTAGCGGTTGATGAAGAAGTTCACCACGCCGGCCACGAACATCAGATCGATAAATGGAGAGACCAGCGGCAGCAGCATCTGGAAGACAAGGATGTTGGGCAACGCGAACAGGCCCATCGCCTTATTGCGCACAAAGGCCGCGCGATGTTTCCAGATAGCCTGCAGCGTGCCAAACGACCAGCGGAAGCGCTGCCGCATCAGGCCGTCCATGTCGATCGGAGCTTCCGTAAAGGCCAGGGCGCGATCCTCGTAGTCCACGCGATAGCCGTGCTCCAGCAGGTTCATGGTCAGGTCAGCGTCTTCGGCCACGGTGTCCAGCGGATAGCCGCCGGCGGCCCTCACGGCACTGGTGCGCCATGCGCCGATGGCTCCCGGAACCACCGTGACCACGTGCATCAGGTCCAGCGCGCGACGCTCGAAGTTCTGGCTGGTGATGTACTCCAGCGCCTGCCAGCGGGTCCACAGGTTCACGCGATTGCCCACCTTGGCATTGCCGGCCATGGCGCCGATGCGCGGGTCTTCAAAGTGCGAGATCAGCTTGCTGATGGCGTCGGCGGCAATCACCGTATCGGCGTCAATGCCCACGTAGAACTCTTCAGTCAGATTCTCGATGGCAAAGTTCAGTGCCGCCGCCTTGCCGCCGTTGGGCTTGGTGAGCACCTCCACGCGGCCGGCGGCAATCTCCTTGGCGTAGGCCGTGCGCGCCACCTCCGCGGTGCGGTCGGGGGAGCCGTCATCAATCACAATCACGCGAATGTTCTTGTAGTCGGAGTTGAGCACCGAGCGCACGGTGCGCACGATGACCGTCTCTTCGTTGTAAGCCGGCACCAGCACGGCCACGCGCGGATTGTAGCCCGGGGTGGGCGTGGGATGCTTTTTGAAGACGCGATCGATTACCGCCAGAATGCCCACCAGCAGCAGGCGCGCGCTCATCAGCACGTCGCCCACAAAGAAGACGATGAAGATGAACTTGGCAAACAGGGCAAGGCTGGAGAAGGCGACCGAGTCAGGCAGGGCGCGCACCCGCTGCCAGAAGGTGAGCTTGGGCATCACCTGGTCGGTGGTCATGCCCATCAGCTCGGAGACGGGCACAATCTTGTAGCCGTGGGCGCGCAGCGCATCGATAAGAAAGGGCAGCGCGCGCACGGTGTTGGAGCGGTCGCCGCCGCCGTCGTGCATCAGGATGATGGAGCCGCGGAACTGCGGCTTGGTCTTCATGGTCTCCATCTGTTGCAGCACGGAGTTGGCAATCTCTTGCGGTGTCTTGCGGGGACGCTCGTTCCAGTCGTCGGTGTCGATCTTGTTGCCGATGATGATGTAGCCGTCGTTCTGGATACGCACGATGGGCGCGGTCTGATCGTCGGTGTCCGGCTCTTCGTCAATGTCGTAGGGGGGGCGGAAGTAGTGCGGCTGCACGCCTAGCTTGGAGGCAAACAGGCGTCCGGTCAGGTTGATCTCCAGCTCCAGCTGGCGTGACGAGATTTCGCTGATGTCCGGATGGGTGTAGGTGTGGTTGCCAATCTCGTGGCCCTCGCGCAACACGCGCCGCATCAGGCCCACATTCTCCTGCGCCTCGGCCCCGATCATCATGAAGGCGGCCTTCACGCCCTTCTGCTTCAGGATGTCGAGGATCTTGGGGGTCCACTGCGGGTCAGGGCCATCGTCAAAGCTGATGGCCACCTCGTTGGCATGGTAGCCGCGCTGCTCAATGGTGTAGGTCCGCGGATAGACATCCATGTGCTCGTCCACAATCAGCTTGCGCTGCGGATCGGTCTCGTCGGTGTCCACCGTAACCGAGCGCTTGCCGGGCTGGGGCAAGCTGGTCACTTCCAGAATGTCGCCGTCGCCTTCGGTATCCACGTCGTGGCCGGGCTGTACGGTGTTGAGCGCCTGCAGGCTGCCGGCGCTGCTGGGTTTGTCCCACACGCTCCACAGGGAGCTGTCTTCCTCGCCCAGCCGCCATAGCGCAAAGGTCTGCAGACCCATCTGGCGCGCGGCGCGCATCTCGTTGAGCAGCGTCACGCCGTCCAGGAACCAGACCACGTGCTTCTGATGCTTGTCCTCATCCACGTATTCAAAGTGGGGATTCAGGGAGTCGGAATCCATGTCCAGATCGGCGTCGGCATCCGATGCCCGTTGCCAGGCTTCGGTCACGCTCAGGTCCTCGGTGTTCACCACCTCTGGCTGGGCCTTGCGCTTGCCCTTCTTCTCCTCGGGCATGGACAGGGTCCAGTCGTAGCCGTAGTTGCCCACCGCGCAGATCAGCTTCTCCTTGGGCACAAACTTGAGCACCCGCTGCAGATTGGCCACAAACCAATCCTGCGAGGCCACCGGACCGGGCTCGCTCTCCACCTCGTGCTGGTCGTAGTTCATCAGGACTATGCCGTCGCAGTTGGCGGCAATCTGGCGGAACTCGTCGTCGCTGCTCCCGATCACGGTGTTCACATAGAGCCGCAGGTTGCGCATGTGCAGCTGCGCGTAAAGCTCGTGGATGAACTCGATGTAGTTGGGGTCGGTCTCGTCGGGCAGGCTCTCAAAGTCCAAAGACAGGCCCGGATAGGTCCACTCGTACTTCTTGGGATCGTCCTTGGTGGGAGCGGGATGGCGGAAGGCGGTCAGGAAGCGAACAATGTCGTTGATCAGCGCGGTGCGCTTGGCGGGATCGCCGAGCATCACGCCCACGGCCGGGTCCCAGGTCTGGGTGTTGGAGTTGTAGTTGTTGAGGTGGGGAAAGATTTCCGTGTCTTCGTGCGCCGCCTGGATCACATGCTTGATGCGATTCTCAGGGTCCGGATCGTGCACCTGGTTGGGCTCCACCACCGGGTACTCACGATGGCTGTCGCCGTTGATGGCCATCAGCTTGGGCTGGTTGGAGTCCACGTGCAGCCACTCCGGGAACAGCATGTCGATCTGGTGGACGTGCTGTTTGAACGAGGCGTAGCTGGCCGCGTCGTAGGGCACATAGTAGGCCGCGCGCAATCCTTCACCCGTATTGAAGACAATCTCCGAGGCCTTGCGATCGGTCTTGCGGCGCGCCGGTTTGGGCGGACGAGCACCACGAACAACGAGCGCGCGGTCAGGCAGCGCACGATAATTGTGCTTCATGGCCGGCAGCAGCAGTTCAGGCAACTGCTGGGCACGAAGGACGTTAAAGATGAATACCGCCAGGACCAGCGTAAAAGTGACCGCCACGATATCCAGAAGGCGGCGCAACCGCTTCCAGCGCTTCCGTTGCGGATCGAAAAAGATCTGATCGTCTGCCATGCCTGGTTCCGTGCTCCTCGTGCCGCGCCGGTTGGGCGCATGATTCCGGCAGGGTGGTCAAATCCATACCAACCACCTGCACCCTTCTAGGCTATAACAGTATGGATCGATGCTAACCGGAGGCAGATGAAATGAAGACACGACGCGATACTCCCGGCTGGCGTCCCGTCGCCTCCCTTGCGGTGCCTCTGGCCCTGGGCCTGTGGTTGCGGCTCTACGCCCTGCACAAGCTGTTTCAGGCCATTGGCGACACGCTGATCTACGGCGACATTGCCCGGAACCTGCTCCGCCATGGCGAGTTTGCCCTGTCAGACGCCAACGGCGCCCCCTACGCGACGCTGATCCGGCTGCCCGGCTACCCCTTGCTGCTGGCCGGCTGTTTCCGGCTTTTTGGTATGGAAAATTATTTTTCCGCCAGCTGCCTGCAAATTGCGCTGGAGTTGGCCGGATGTCTGCTGCTGGCCGACTTTGCGCGCCGCATTGCCCCCCCCCAACTGGCCCGCCGCGCCGCTCTGGCCACGCTCTGGCTCAGCTGCCTTTGCCCCTTCACGGCCTCCTTCACCGCCGCGCCGCTGGCTGAGACCCCTACCCTGTTCGCCCTTGCGCTGGCGCTTTGGTCGGCAGCCCGCTTCCGGCAAAAGCCCGGATGGGCTCCGGCACTCAGCTTTACCTTCGCCATCACCTTGGCCGCCCTGCTACGGCCGGATGGCGCGCTGGTGGCCGTGGCGCTGGCTCCGGCGGCCCTGCTGGGGCTGCCCCGCGACGCGATCCAGCCCGGCAAACTGCTCCGCATTGCCGTGACCAGCGCCCTGCTCACCCTGGCCCCTTTCGCGCTATGGACTTGGCGCAACTGGGACACCTTTGGCGTGGTGCAGCCGCTGGCCCCCCGGCTGGCCAACGATCCCGGCGAAGACCCCCACCTGGGCTGGGAGGCCTGGATCAAATCCTGGTGCCTGGACTTCAACTGCACCTACTTCACCTACTGGAATGTTCCAGGAGACAACTTCGACCTGTCCAAACTGCCTTCGTGGACCTTTGACTCGCCCGCGCAGCAGGCGGAAACGACGGCCCTGGCAGCGGACTACAACCGGACCCACGAGCTAACGACTGCATTTGATCGCCGTTTCGCCCGTCTGGCCGCCGAGCGCACCACTGCCCATCCCTGGAGAACCCACCTCTGGCTGCCGCTGGGACGGCTGGGGGAGATGTGGTTCAGCCCCCGCACCGAGAACCTGCCCATCGAGCTGGACTGGTGGAACTACAACAGCCACAAGGACGAAACCTGCTTTGCCTGGGCCTGGGTAGCGCTCAATGTTGGGTTCGTGGCGCTCGGCGTGGCCGGCCTGTGGCTGCGGCCGCGCTTCTGGAAGGCCATGCTGGCCTACATCCTGCTGCGCAGCCTGATGCTGCTCGACGTGCAAGCGCCTGAATCCCGCTATACGCTGGAGTGCTTTCCCATGTTGTTTGCCCTGGGCGGAGTGGCGCTTGCCACCCTGTGGAGCCGGCTGGCCCAGCACAGGGATGCTGAACCAACCCCCTGAACCGACTGCGGAAAAAGGCCGAAAGCCAATCTGAAACCCCGAAAAGGATACCGCAGTGATTTCATGATGAACTCGGCTCCCGCCGTAGGATTGGATCGTTGCTACAGCGAGCCAAGTTTCGGGGCAGGAGCCGAGATGTGGTACATCGGTTGTGACTTTCATCCTAGTTTCCAGCAAGGGCTGAAACCCTGTCTATGTATGGAGGCATCTACGGCCCGGCTGAAGCCGTGCCCTTTTACAAAACCTGGTTCTCAGCTAGCTTTTCCACAGCTTGTAAAGCCCATCCTTGTATTGAGCGACTTACGGCACAACGATCGATCCGGCAATGAGAGAGTGGCACCCCATTCCCACCTCTTCCCGCAAAAGACGCAAGAAAGGGTGGGGCACCCAGACGGCGTTGCAGTTCGAAGGCGCGGAAGGCTGTAGGACACTTTTGCGGCGAGCGCAAGGGGCGGACGATTGTCGATGTTGATTCCTTGATGAACGTGGTTCGGTGCTCAGCGATGGGTGCGCCGCAGCCGCGAAACGCAACGATAATCGACCTTGTGGACAGCCTGCGCAATCTCGCGCTCCTCAAGGACTACCAAGCCTATCTGCGCGTGGAGAAGGGGCTGCGGCCGCTTACCTGCGAGGCCTACCTGAGCGACCTGCGCACCTTTGCGGAGTTTATGGAAGGCCGCAACGGCGTCTTGCTGACCGCTATCCAGCAGGATGTGGCGGCGTTTCTGGAGAATCTTCGTTCCCACGACATCGTATCGCGCTCGTCGGCGCGCAAGCTGAGCTGTCTGCGCGGCTTTTACAAGTGGCTGCTGCTGGACCGCCGCATTCATCACGATCCCACCGTCAATATTGAATCGCCCAACGCATGGAAGGTTTTGCCCAAGGCATTGGCCGAGCAGGAAGTGGTGGAAATGCTGGAGCGCGCGGCGCGCCCGGCCACGCATCCACAGGCCACCGCCTTGGCTATGCGCGATAGCGCGATTCTGGAGCTGCTCTATGCCGGTGGGTTGCGGGTTTCAGAAGTCACATCGCTTGCCACCAGCGACCTGGCGCTGGATCTGGGCCGGGTCCACGTGCGCGGCAAGGGCGACAAGGAACGCATTGTTCCGCTGGGGCGCACGGCGATTGAAGCCCTGGAGGCTTATCTGCGCGAAGGGCGGCCGCACCTGGACCGCATCAGCTCGCGCCGCAAGAGCGCAACGCCCAGGCCGGAGCGCGCGTGGCTGTTTCTTTCACTGCGTGGCATGCCGCTAACGCGGCAGTGGGTGTGGCATCTGGTGAAAGAGCAGAACCGCAACGCCAGTCCGCACAAGCTGCGCCACAGTTGCGCCACGCACATGGTGGAGCACGGAGCCGACCTGCGCAGTGTGCAGGTCCTGCTGGGACACGCGGACATTTCCACCACCCAGGTGTACACCCATCTGGCGCTGGGACGACTGAAGGAAGTGCATCGCAAGTTTCATCCCCGCGCCGCGCAGCGGCCCACAGCCATCGATGAGGACAAAGCCCAGCGGCCCGACGTGCTGGAGGAATCGGCATGACCGCCACAGGCCTTTATCTGGTTCCTCCGTTGGTTGCGGCCCCGGCTGCCGCCCCGGTGGCCAAGCTGCTCGCGCCGCTGGCGTTGCTGGCCGAGGAGTATCTGCGCGTGCTGGCCAATGAGCGGGCGGCCTCGGCACACACCTTGCGCGCCTATCAGCGCGAGCTGCACGACTTTGTAGCATGGATTCTGGAGCGATGTGGCGAGGACGCCGCCGCGGCCGCCATTGAGCACACCGACATTCGCGCCTATCTGGGCACGCTCTACGAGCGGGGACTCGCAAAGGCCTCCGCGGCGCGGGCGCTGGCGTCCATTCGTGGCTGGTTCAAGTGGCTGGCGCGGGCCGGGCACATTGAGCAGAATGCGGCGGCGCTGGTATCAACCCCCAAGCTGCCCAAGCACCTGCCGCGCGTGCCGTCGATCGAGCAGATGAATCGCGTGGTGGACTCGGTGGATGAGGACGCGGCCAGTTGGCCGGCACGGGATCGCGCCATCATGGAGCTGCTGTATGGATGCGGGATGCGCAACGCCGAGCTGACCGGCCTGAACCTGAACGACATTCACTGGGCCAACGATGCGATTCTGGTGAATGGAAAAGGGCAGAAGCAGCGCTATGTTCCGCTGGGCGATGCGGCGGCGGCGGCTTTGCGCGGGTATCTTACAGAGCGCGATGCGCGGCTGGCCGCGGTGCGACCCAAGGCTACGCCGGCACTGTTCCTCAACCTGCAATTGCGTGGCCTGGAGAAGCTGGGCGGCGAAGCGCGATTGACCACCCGCAGCGTGGGGCGGATTGTGAAGCGCATCGCGGTGGTGCGGGGGCTCTCCTCGGACGTGCATCCGCACACGCTGCGCCATGCCTTTGGCACCCATCTGCTGGCAGAAGGGGCCGACCTGCGCGCCATTCAGGAGCTGCTGGGCCACGAGCGGCTGGCCACCACGCAGCGCTACACGCAGTTGACGACGACGCAACTTGAGGCCGTCTACGACCGGACGCATCCGCGGGCGCGGTAAGCGTCGCGGGTGGCGGTGTGGATCGGCGAACGCTGATGGCTCTTTGAGCGAGGATTGCACAGCGCCCCCAAGGGGCGCGGAATCAGTTTTGGCGCGGGTCCCAGCACGTCGCTACGCTCCGTGCTGGGCTACTTGCACTGCGCCCTTTCAGGGCGGCTCCGGCACGGGTGGGGTACCCGGTCGGCAGAGCAGGCGCCGATGAGACACACCCAGTCGGCAGAGCAGGCGCGGGTGGGGCACCGGATCGGCAGAGCAGGCGCGGCGGGGTGCTTGCCGCGTGATCATTCTGCCGGAACAGCCTCGATAAACTCTGCTGGATCAAGAGGAGACTTGCCCTTTTGGCCCTTGTAGTCGGCGTAGTGGACCACGTCGTCGTAGGCATCCTTGATGAGATCCTGCAGGGGAATCACACTGCCGTTGACCCGCTGTTCGTCGAGCAGATCCAGATCGACATCGGCAAAGATCATCTGCTCCTGGTTGATGGTACCTTCGGCGGCGATGCCGTCGCGTGCAAAAAAGTAGTCAGATGGCGTGAGGATGGCGGCCTGTCCGTAGTTAGCGGCCATGTTGGGCACCAGGGGAAGGTTGCCTACGGTTCCGGTTACCGCGACATAGACCTGATTCTCAATGGCGCGGGCCTGGGCGCAGTAGCGAACGCGGAAGAAGCCTTCGCGGCCATCGGTGCAGGAGGGCACAAAGAGGATCTCGGCGCCGGATTCGCAGACCACGCGCGCCGCCTCTGGGAACTCCACGTCGTAGCAGATGAGGATGGCGATGTTGCCGAAGTCGGTGTGATAGACGTAGAGGCGATTGCCGCGGCTGAGCTGATAAGGGCCGCTCTCGGCAGGGGTGAGGTGGACCTTCTTCTGGCGGAAGACCTGGCCATTGGGCGTGAACAGATGGGCGGCGTTGAAGACCTTGCCCTTCTGAATGATGGGATGGGTGCCACCAATGATGTACATGCCGGTTTCTTCCGCCAGACGGATGAAGACCTCTTCGTATTTGTGCGCCATGCCGGCCAGACGGCGTACGGCCAAGGCGGGAGCCGGCTCGTTGATGTAGCTGAGCAACTGCATGGTGAAGAACTCGGGGAAGAGCACGAAGTTGGCCTTGTACTCCTTGGCGCTGCGGACGAAGAACTCGACCTGGCGAACGAAGTCCTCAAAGCAGGTGATGGGGCGCATGAGGTATTGAATGGCGGCAATGCGGACACGGCGGGGACGCTTGGTCCCGCGCATGGCGTCGGCCACTTCTTTTTCAAGGGCGGCGTGGCGGGTGCTGGACTTGAGCAGCACCGAGGAGGCGTACTCCGGATTGAGCCATTCGAGCACCGTGGCGTAGCCGCAGGAGTCGACGTCGGCCATGTAGGCGGGCACCACATCGAGCACGGCCAGTCCGTTGGCTAACTGGAAGCTGAGGGCCGGATCGTTGCGGCGTCCGGCAACCACTTCAGCCACGTACTCTCTGGCGGTCATGGTGGCGGCCACGGCGCGATAGCCGGGAATGCGGCCGCCGGTAAGCATGCGCTTGAGGGCGCGCTCGTGGATCAGTTCCTTGCGCGCCTCGTACATCAGCGAGCCAATGCCCAGGCGGCGCGCATCGGGGTCCACGCCCATGTCAGCGCCATAGAGGGTCTTGCCCTGCGCGTCGTGGGTCTCAAAGGTGCCGTGGGCGGTGATCGAAGACCAGTTGGCTTCCTCGGCGTAGTCGTCCCAGTCGATGAGGAGCGAACTGGAGGAGCCAAGCACCTTGCCATCGGGGCCGGCGACAACCAACTGGCCTTCCGGAAAGATCTTCAAATGCGCTTCAAGCTGTTCGGTTTGCCAGGGTGTTTGGCCAGGAAAGGCACGGATTTGCAAATCGATGACCGACGGAATATCGGCTGCGGTCATCTGGCGGACTTCAAGGGAGGGTTCGGTTTCGTCGAAGGAATCCATGATCCGGGGGGCTCCTCGTCTCCGAAGAGACGGTCTTGCTCCGCTATCTTAGCCCGGCCTCAAAGAATGCCTGATCAATGCCAGATGACAGTCCGATGAAGGAATGCGCGTACCAAAATGCAACCCGGTCGCGGGAATCGGCGGCCGTGCAACGTGGCGTTCATCTTCCCGCGGCATGGTTTCGGCTATTCTGGCCGAACGTGGCTAAATTACTTCAGATAGGCGTGGACCAGGTCGATGAGATCTTCGGCGAGTTCGGGAGCGATCTGCTCCTTGGCGCCGTCGGCCAAGTGGAAGCGGATATGGTGCTCAAGCAGCTCACCCATCAGGGAGTTGACGCCGCCGCGCACGGCCGCGAGCTGCATCAGTTGGCCGCCGCACTCCTCGTCCGCGGTCAGCGAGCGCTCCACAGCGTCGATTTGTCCGCGAACCTTTCTGAGCCGTTGCAGCAGCTTGATCTTCTCTCGTTCGTGTGTGGACATGGTGGGTTCTCCTTGCTCTACTATACCCCAGGGGGGTATAGTAGATACCCGGGGGGGGTATAGCTCTTCCTGGAGCTTCTATGACCCTCTTTCCTTTCATCTCGCGTTCGATTGCCCTCTTCCTGCTAGGTGGGAGCGCCGCGCTGGCCTGCGCCCAGCAGAACCAGGCCGAGCCTGCCAAGCTTCCCGACGCGCCCGCGCCGATGCTGACCATGTTGCCGCACCCGGAGCACTCCCGCTATTGGCTGACGGGGCAGGCCAACATTATCTTTCAGGGCAATCTGCCGTTTCATTCGCCCTACTCCGGAGCGAACAGCTTTCAATCCGGCGCGGAGTACAAGACCTCGCTGGTGGGTACGCTCTATAGCGGCCTGCGGCTGGATCGCTCCGTCCGCTACAACACCGATCTGGTGCTCGATGTGGAGAGCACTGGGGGGCGCGGGGTGAGCCAGGCGCTGGGACTGGCTGGATTCACGAATCTGGACGTGGTGCGCAACCCCACGCTGGGCAGCAAGCCCTATCTGGCCCGCTACCAGATTCACCAGACGATCGGCCTGAGCAGGGAAACCACGGTTCAGGAAGCGAATACCTTTGCCTTTGCGCCGGCGGTTCCGGTGCGGCGCGTGGAAGTGCGAGTGGGCAAGATGACGCTGCCGGACGTCTTCGATGCGAACTCGATTGCCACCGATAGCCATCTGCAGTTTCTGAACTGGACGGTGGACAATAACGGCGCATGGGACTACGCCGCCGATACGCGCGGCTACACGGTGGGCGCGATGGCGGAGTACGACGACCGCGAGTGGAGCCTGCGCTATGGATTGTTTGCCATGCCCACGGTGGCCAACGGCATCGACATGGATTGGGCCTTCAGCCGCGCGCATGGACAGAATGGCGAGCTGGAAGTGAGACACAGTTTCATTCCCAAACGTAAAGGAACCCAACGGGTTCTGTTCTATGCCAACCGCGCGCATATGGGCGACTATCGCGAAGCCGTGCAAGCCTTCACCAGCGGTCACGACGCGACCCCCGACATCACAAAGCACGAGCACTTCAGCGCGCTCAAGTACGGCTTGGGGCTGAACGGCGAGCAGGAGCTGACGGAGAATCTGCGCGTGGCCGGGCGGTTTGGCTGGAACGACGGCAAGACCGAGTCGTTTGCCTATACCGAGGTGGACCAGACGGTGGAGCTGGCTGCAGACTATACGGCGGCGCGGTGGCACCGGGCCAATGACAAGCTGGGCGTGGCGTTTGTCTCCAACGCGATCAAGCGCGATCACCAAAATTATTTGAAGAACGGCGGGCTGGGCTTTTTGCTGGGCGACGGCAAGCTGAACTACGGGCGCGAAACCATTGTGGAGAGCTACTACACGGTTCATGCCTGGCGGGGGATTTTTTATGCCGTGGACGTGCAGCATGTGGCGAATCCGGGCTACAACCGGGATCGTGGACCGGCGTGGGTGGGATCGGTGCGAGCGCACGTAGATTTTTGATGGACGAGGTTCTCGGCGCTATTGATCCGGCCCTCAAATAGTGTCACTCTACCCCACCCATCCCGCACAAAACGCGGGATGGATGGGGCACCCAGTCAGTATTTATGGTCAGATCAATAGGTTCTAGGTCTCTGATGTGCACCCCCCTATCGAAAGCTGTCATCCTGAGCGAACGGGGCCCCAGCCGTTCTCCTCAGGCTGGGGGGTGGTGAGTCGAAGGATCTGCTTTTGTCCTTGGACGAAACTCTGACTCACAAAACAAGCCAGCCATAGCAGGAACCAAGCTGGATCGAGAACGACTTTCTGCGACGGGTTTATCGGATTCTAGTCTTTCTTTCGGGTAGACTGTGATTTTCCGGGCCGAGGCCCTGGAGAGAGGTTTCTCAGAGGAGGTTGCATGGCTACAGTAACTGGTTTTGGCGGGGTGTTTTTGCGGGCGAAGGCCCCCAAGGCTCTGTACAGCTGGTACGAGCAGCATCTGGGGCTGGCGAAGGCGGACGGGGCCTACCGGTTTCCTGCGCCGAAGGTAAGCCAGCCTGTGATTTTTTCTCTTTTCCGCGAGGAGGATGCGTACTTTCCTCCGGCGCAGAAGGCGATGCTCAATTTGCAAGTGGACGATTTGGACGGCTTGCTGGATGGGTTGATTGCCGCGGGAGTTACGGTCGACCCCAAGCGGGATAGTTACGATTTCGGCAAGTTTGGCTGGGTAACGGACCCGGAAGGCAATCGTGTGGAGCTTTGGCAGGCGATGTAGTCAGCGATGAGATAGCGGCTACCCCAGGTCTCAAAAGCGAGACCTGGGGTGGCAAGCGAACTCTGACAGGTCAGAACAGGGCCCTCCGCCACTCTGGGTGGAGCTGGAAGAATATCGGACGATCAGACAAGGTCAGTTGCCGTCTTCACGGCAGTATCGATTTGCTGCTGTATATCGTCTCGAATTTTATCCCAGATCTTTTCGACTATCCCCTTAGTGCTATCCTCCCAGTTCAACTTGTACCAGCGTCTCACTACCTCATCCCCTTCTGTTTCAAAAACTCCCCAATCTTTCAGGGAATGCCTCGTCAGCATTTCCATAACGTAGCAGACTTCGAGACTAGGAGCGCAGCTTACGACTAAGACAAGACGCTTGAGAGTCGTGAATCGCGGGGTGAGCGTTACCCTTATTTGTGCCTTCTCAAGCGTGCAATTCAGTTCGAGAGCGTAATTTTCGACGACTTCATCTGAGCCCCAAAGCATAGAAGCGGCTGCAACCATGCCAGCAAGCCCCCAAGGATCACGCCGCCGGCGCTCATGAGTAATTGCTGCAGACACAAAATTATCTGGTCTTTTCTCTCGCGAAAGAACGCGAATAATAAAAGCGCGCGTTGTGCTCTCCTGATAATCAGGATGTATGACTATCTCTAGGGAATAGATGTCTCCGAGTTCTCCGATAACTGTTGCTTTCTTCGTGATGTCATCGAATAGACCTGAGATAAAGCCTTGCGCCATCTGCTTACTGGCGAATTTTTCCTCTGTGCGTTCCAAGACCTCGACTGGATTGCGTAATACCGACACCAAAGATGAGTCGATAACGCTACCTTGACATTGCTCTGCATCGGCATTTACAGAGGGCTTCTTTCTGATTACATCGAGCTTCTTAACGTCGTCAACAAACAATTCTCGCCCCGTCCCCTGCGAAACGAAATGCGGCGTTTGACTATCGTTATCCAAGAACTCGTCTCTTATTGATCCGGCCCTGAAGTATTGCTACGCAGCGGCATAGTAGACATCTTTCTGTCCGAAGTAGCTTTGGACACGATCTGGCTGTTTCTGGATGCTGCGCAGGGCGCCGATGGCGGTAC
>Ga0181520_10002740_pt1 | contig 32141 bp, 26 predicted proteins | sample PEATcosm2014_Bin_29_FD_132451 | JGI IMG/M metagenome (GOLD analysis project Ga0181520, IMG submission 132451) | Peatland microbial communities from MTU Mesocosm Facility, Houghton, MI, USA - PEATcosm2014_Bin02_30_metaG | ecosystem: Environmental > Terrestrial > Soil > Wetlands > Peat | place...
ACAAGTTCTCCTTGTGACCCGCACTTTATCTTGCCGCGGGCCCGGAGAGGAGCACTTGCCGCGGGCCCGGAGAGGAGCACAGCCCAGCGTCCGCCGCGCCAGCGGCTTTGTTCAAACGGGGATATCGGAAAATAGCCGGTGCGCGGCCAGCGCCACAATCCGCCCGCCTTGCGCCTTCTGGCGCCCGGCTGTTAGGGTAAGGCTTCATGCCGCCTCCCGTTACGAGCCCCGAAGAAGAGCTTCACTGGCTGGCGCTCCGGCTGATTCCGGGTCTGGGCGCCAGAACTTCCGGGAAGCTGCTGCAGCGCTTTCGCACGCCGCAAGGCATCTTCCGCGCGTCGCGCACGGAACTGGAGGGCGCGGGCGTCAACGGGTCCGTGGCGCAGTCCATCGCCAGCGGGTGCGCCTTCGAAGACGCCGCCACGCAGCGCGAGAAGATGGCGCAAGCGGGCGCCGTGTTGATCACGCTCGGTGACGCGCGTTATCCGCGGGCGCTGCGCGAGATCTTCGACCCGCCGATTCTGCTTTTCGCGCGCGGCCGTGTGGAGTTGCTTGACTCCATCTGCCTGGGCGTGGTGGGAACGCGCCGGCCCACTCCGTACGGACTGGCGGTGGCGGAGCGGCTCTCGGCCGATCTCTCGCACGCCGGCCTGACCATTGTCAGCGGGATGGCCCGCGGCATCGATAGCGCCGCTCATAAGGGGGCCCTTGCGGCGGGTGGCAATACCGTGGCGGTGCTCGGTTGCGGGGTGGATGTGGTGTACCCATCGGAGAACCGCAAGCTGGCGGCGGAGCTGGCGGTGAAGGGCTTGATCGTCTCCGAGTTCCCCATGGGCGCCGTGGCGTTCCCGCAGAACTTTCCCATCCGCAACCGCATCATCTCCGGCGCGAGCGTGGGCGTGCTGGTGGTGGAAGGGGCGCAGTACAGCGGCTCGGCCATTACGGCCAAGCTGGCGATGGACCAGGGGCGGGACGTTTTCGCCGTGCCGGGCAACATCACCTCGAAATTAAGTTGGGGCCCTAACCTGCTGATTAAACAAGGCGCGCGGCTGGTGCAGGACTGGAACGACGTGGTATCCGAGCTACCCGTTGAATCCCGCCGGCATCTAATTGAAGAGGGGCGAAAACGGATTGAAGCCGAAGCGGGCGGAACGCCGGGCGGCGCGCAAGCGTCTCTATTGCACGACCAAGGGCCGGAACTGGACGCCGTGGCCCGCCGCGCGCTGCAGGCGTTGAAGGTGGACGCATCGATACATTTGGATGAACTGCTTGAAAAGGTGGAGGATATATCCCCTTCCGAGATGATCGCGGCGCTCTTTGAGTTGGAGATGCTGGGTTTGATCAAACAACTGCCGGGCAAGAACTTTGTTAAAGTGTGGTAGCGCCGTCCCTGGGATAGACGGCATCGTGACGGCAGCAATACGGCGCAGGGGGCGCCGCTTCCCGAAAGTCAATTATGGCGAAAGCTTTGGTAATCGTGGAATCGCCCACAAAGGCGAAGACCATCAACAAGTATCTGGGCAAGCAATACATCGTCAAAGCCTCGCTCGGTCATGTCAAGGATCTTCCCAAGAAGGATCTGGCGGTGGACGTCGAGAACGGGTTCGAACCGCACTATGAAGTTATCGAAGGGAAAAGGAAGCTTCTCAACGAATTGAAGCAGGCGGCCAAGAAGGTGGAAGAAGTCTTCCTGGCGGCCGATCCGGATCGCGAAGGCGAAGCCATCTGCTACCACCTCCAGGAGGAACTCCAGGGCGGCAAGAACGGCCCGCGCATTTTCCGCGTGATGTTCAACGAGATTACCAAGAAGGCTATTGAGAAGGCTTTCGTCAACCCTGGGCAGGTGGACATTCATCTGGTGGACGCGCAGCAGGCGCGCCGCGTGCTGGACAGGCTGGTGGGCTACAAGATTTCGCCCCTGTTGTGGGACAAGGTGCGGCGCGGATTGTCGGCGGGGCGCGTGCAGACGGTAGCGCTGCGCGTGGTGGTGGAACGGGAGCGTGAAATCAGGGCCTTCGTTCCCCGGGAATACTGGACGCTTGACGCCGAACTGAGCGCCAAGAAGCCTCCACACATTGCGGCGCGGCTGATCAAGGTGAACGACGCTCCGGCGGAATTGGCTTCCCAAGCGTCGGCGGAAGACGTTCTGGCGCAACTCGAGGGTGCAGCCTACGTCGCCAAGACGGTGGGGACGCGCGAGAAAAAGCGCAACCCGGTGGCGCCCTTCATCACGTCTACCTTGCAGCAGGAATCCTCGCGCAAGCTGCGCTTCAGCGTAAAGCGCACCATGATGATGGCGCAGCGGCTTTACGAAGGCATCGAGGTGGGCAAGGAAGGCTCGGTCGGCCTCATCACCTACATGCGCACCGATTCCACGCGCGTTTCGCAGGATGCGCTGAGCGATGCGCGGCTCTACATTGCCGAGCGCTATGGCAAGGAGTTCCTGCCGGAGGCCGCCAACATTTACAAGTCGAAGAAGGACGCGCAGGACGCTCACGAAGCCATCCGGCCGACTTCCATGGCGTTCTCGCCCGAGGTTGTGGCGCAATATCTGGCCGAAGACGAGATGAAGCTCTACCGGCTGGTGTGGAACCGTTTTGTGGCGTCGCAGATGATGCCGGCGCTCTACGACCAGACCGCCATCGACGTGGCGGCGAACGGCAAGAACGGGATGGAGTACCTGTTCCGGGCCACCGGCTCGGTGCTCAAATTCGACGGCTTCCTCAAGGTCTACCAGGAGGGCAAGGACCAGACCGATGAAGAAGACGAGGAACTTAAGCACCGCCTCCCCGCGGTTTTGGAAGGCGAACTCCTGCGACTGCGCGCGCTGAAACACGAGCAGCACTTTACCGAGCCTCCGCCGCGCTACAACGAAGCCACGCTGGTGAAGAAACTGGAATCCGACGGCGTGGGCAGGCCGTCCACCTACGCTTCCATCCTCTCCACCATTCAGGAGCGCGAGTACGTCACGAAGGAAGGCGGACGGTTCCAGCCCACGGAACTGGGCAAGGTGGTGACCGACCTTCTGCTCGAGAGCTTCGACGACATTTTCGAGGTAAAGTACACCGCGCGGATGGAAGAGGAGTTGGACGAAATCGAGGAGGGCAAACTCGACTGGCGCGTCGCCATGGGCGAGTTCTACGAGAAGTTCGACCGGGACCTGAAGCATGCCGAAGAGCACATGACCGACATCAAGCGGATGGAGAAGCCCACCGACTTGGCGTGCGAGAAGTGCGGCAAGCCGCTGGTGATCAAGTGGGGCAAGCACGGCAGCTTCATCGCATGCAGCGGCTACCCCGAATTCTCCCCAAAGAACGCGGAAGCCGACCTGGAAGGCCTGCAGAAGGACATTGCCCTGCGACAGGAGCGGGCGCGCAAGGACAGCGACGAGCGTTGGGCGAAGATCCGGGCCCGGCACGACGGCGATTTGGAAAAGCTTGAGAAGGGAACAGCGGCGGGGCCGGCGAAGGATTCCAGGGAAGTGGACAAACGCCGGCGGACGATACAGGCGCACTACAAGGCCGGCATCGAGGATCTCCGAAAACGCATGGCCGAGCGCAAGCTGAAGGACCGGGAAAGCGTGGCGCTCCGCCTCGAGAAAATTCAAGCCCGCTATCCTCAGATCGGCCAGTATTATGACGGTCTGGCACTGACGGATACGGCCGAGGGCGCGACCCTGCCGTGGCGGAGAAACGAGTACTTCTGCACGTACACCCGTGAGCTTCCGGTGGACCTGACGGATGTGGTTCAGGCCGATCTGGCCGAGCAGGGTGAAGGGGAGTACTGCGAAAACTGCGGCCGGCCGATGGTTTTGAAGAAAGGCCGCTTCGGCACGTTCTACGCGTGCACCGGATATCCCGACTGCAAGACGACCAAGCAGATCGGCGGGCAGCAGAAGAAGCCGGATCAGCCGCTCGATGAGAAGTGCCCCAACTGCGGCAGCAATCTGGTTCTGAAAACCGGGCGGTTCGGCGAGTTCACGGCGTGCAGCAACTACCCCACCTGCAAGTACGTGAAGCAGAAGACGATCGGGGTGAGGTGTCCGGAGTGCTCGGAGGGCGAGATTTCCGAGCGCCGCTCCCGGAAGGGCAAGATTTTCTACGGCTGCACGCGCTATCCGGACTGCAAGTTCGTCGCATGGGGCAAGCCGGTAGCGGAGAAGTGTCCGCAGTGCGGCAGCCCTTATCTGATTGAAAAGTGGCTCAAATCCGGCACGATCTGGCAGTGTCCGAACGCCGAGTGCAAGCACAAGATGCCGGCGCCGGCCGAAGCGCTGGCGCGGTAAGCGGCGCGCGGGAGGAGTCCGACGAGGGCTGAAAGTCGGCTCGACAGCCGACTCGGCAAGCCTGGCGGCTTGCGCCACGCAGAGGGATGTACTGTTTCGGCTCCGATACTCCCGAAAGGCGCTACAATCTGCGTTGGGAGAAGTCTCATGACATCGTCCAAGCGCGCCAAGCCACACTCTGTCTATATCCCCAAGCTCGATGACGAGCACGAGGAGATTGCCCGGGATATGGACGAGCTGAACCGGACCGTGGCCGCGGGCGGCGAAGCGCACGAGGTCCTGCAGGACCTGGTGGAAGACATGAGCGCCCATCTGGCCGGGGAAGAGCGCATGATGCGGACCTCGGCGTATCCCGCGTACGAATGGCACAAGAATCAGCACGATGCCGCGCGCAAGAGGCTGAAAGGATTCGCGAAGCGGATTGACGCCGGCGAATCCGCCGCCATTTGCGAAATGATAGACTTCTTCCGTTTGTGGCTCCGGGACCACACGGGTGTTCACGACCGCATGATGGCGGCATACCTGCGCAACTTCGGCCGGGCGCACTCGCAGACGGCGTCGTAAGCCGCGCCGCGCCGGAGCTATCATGGCTCTGGGACGGTGACAAACATGCGCTGGCGGAGAATTTCGCTTACCGGGCTGCTCTTTTCGGCTTTGAGCGGCGCGCAAACCCTCAATTGCGATTTCCAAGGTTATCAGGCGCTCGACGGGTTGAAGGCCGAGATGCGCTCGGGTTCTTTGGAACTGACATGGCAGGGCGAGCGCGGCCAGACGCTGCGCGCCACGTTGGGCGTCGAAAGCGGGCAACCCGTGGTCCGGGAGCTGGCCGTGGAGAGGAACGGCAAGTGGGCCGTACTGGGAAGCGACCTGACTCCCGAGTACCAGGTGACCACCGGCCGGCGGCGCATCTCCGCACAGCAGGAGGCGCCTTTGCGCCAACTGGGCATCTATACGCCGGAGGTGATTGAGCGCCAGAAGTGGTTCGCGTTCTGGGACGCTCCGCTGAACGTGCCCGGGCATCCCGGTTCCAACGCGGCGGTGGATCTGCCGCGCAAGCCGGAAGAGATTGAGCGCGCGTGGGCGAAGTTTCAAATTAGCGGATGCCAGGTGGACACCGATGGCGCGCGGCTGGAAGCGAATTTTCCAGGCGTCTCTCTGGGTCTTTTTTCCGGCGGCCTGCGCTACACCGTGTATCGCGGGACGAACCTGATTCGCCAGGAAGTGGTGGCCAAGACGGACGCGCCGTCGGTGGCATACGAATTCTCGGCCGGCTTGAAGGGTTTCCGCATCGGCGACAGCACCCGTCTGGCATGGCGCGACGTGGCGCGCGGCTGGCAGCACTACCTGTTCGGCGGCGCGGTGAACACGGACGCGGTGGCGTTGAAGGCTCGTAACCGGGTGGAGATTGTGGAGAGCGGCGCCGGCTCGGTGGCGGTGTTCCCGGCATCCCACAAGTTCTTTTTCGCGCGGGAAGTGGAATCGAATCTAGGGTATAACTACTACCGCAAGGATAGCGAGGCCGCATTCGCCGTGGGAGTGCGCCAGGCCGACCGCGAGGAATCCTTCAAGACTTACGGCGTGACCGATGCCGTCTGGCGGAGCCGCGTCAACCAGGCGCGCGAGTTCGAGGAGAACTTCGCGCTGTACAACGCTCCGCCGGGCACGATGCAGCGGATGGCCGTCTACTTCTACCTGGATTCGGGGAACGCGCAGGCCACCCAGCAGGCAGTGATGGCTTTCACCCACGACGACGTATACAAACCCATGCCCGGATACCAGGTGATGGTGAGCCACTTTCACTTCCATTTCAACGAGGAATTGACGGACGCCGGCACGATCGACCACGAGCCGGCATGGATTCCCACTTTCCGAGCGCTGGGCATTAACATTGCCGCGCTGTGTGACTTCCACGCCGATTCGCATCCCACGGACACCGGCAAGATTCGTCTGGAGGAACAGCGGGTCTACTTCGAGGGCAGTGCGCGCTTTTCCGACCGAGATTTCCTGATTATTCCCGGCGAGGAGCCGGACGCCACTTTTGGCGGCCACTACATGTTCCTGTTCCCCAAGCCGGTCTACTACACGCACGCACCGCTTGGCCGGCCGGGCGCCGCGCAACCAGCCGCGCAGCAACCGTATACGGAGAATATCGCGCCCTACGGGAAGGTCTATCACACGTCATCCCGCGAAACCGAGACGCGATTGCTCAACGACGAGCACGCCCTGATGTGGCAGACTCATCCCCGCACCAAGAGTTCGGACGGCTATCCGGACGCCGTGAAGGACCAGCCGCACTTCCTGAGCGACCGGTTCGCGGGGGCGTCGTTTCAGTCCCTGCCGGTGGATCAATCGCAGAAGCGTCTGTGCGAGGTGCGGTGTCTGGACCTGCTGGACGATATGAACAACTGGGCAGGGCCCAAGTACCTGATCGCCGAGGGGGATACCTATACCAAGTCGCCGGAGGACGAGACTTACCCGCAATTGGACGTCAACTACGTCAAGCTCGACCGTCTGCCGAAGTTCTCCGACGGTTGGATGCCGGTGCTCGATGCGCTGCGGGCGGGCAACTTCTTTGTGACCTCGGGGGAAGTCCTGCTGCACGACTATTCGCTGCAGGGGACGGGCGGGAAGCGGACCTTCGTGGCCGAGGTGGATTGGACGTGGCCGGGTGAGTTCGTCGAGCTGGTTTGGGGCGACGGGAAGACCACCGGCCGCGAAATCGTTTCGGCGACCGGGCTGGCGCCATTTTCGAGCCATCGTTACAGCATTCCCTTCGACGCCACGGGAAAGAAATGGGTTCGCTTCGCCGCGTGGGATTCGGCGGGGAATGGAGCATTCACGCAGCCGGTGCACTTGCAGTAGGTTTGTGGGGCCCGGGGCCGACGAAGACGCAAGAACGCCCGCAGGAATGCGGGCGCCGCCGCCTAGAAAGGCTGCGCCACTTGGGCTATGGTGTGGATGACGATGTCGACGCGCTTGTCGACGCGCAGAAAGAGGGTGCTCGGGTCTTTCATGCCCCACTCGACGAAGGGTATGGAGAATTTGACGGTGGCGCGGTACTGGCCGCCGGCGGCCTCGACTTCCACGGGCATCTCGATCTCATGGCCGGTTCCGTGGATGGAGAAGAGTCCGTGCAGCCGAACTTGGGAGGGTCCCTGGGGCGCGACCTTGCCGACGACGCGATCGGGGCGGAAAACGATCTCGGGATAACGGGCGCTTTCCAACACTTTCGTGTGCATATCCTTGTCGCGCGACTCGTTGCCGCTTTGGGCGCTGGTGGCATCGACAACGAGCTCGCCACTGGCGCTGCCGGTGGCTGGGTCGAAGCGCATCTCGCCGCGCTTCAGTTGGAACGTCCCGTGCACGGTGTGGAGCACGGCGCCGAGCGTGAACTCCACCTGGGTTTGCGCCGGGTCGACGCGAAGGGTCAGACTTTGCGATTGGAGGGACCCGGCCGCCGCCAGGGAGGAGAGCAGGAGCGCGAGGGGGAGCGACGGCGAGAGTTTGCTCATTGAGTCAGCATACGCCAGCCGAGAGCCATGCCATCGATTGCGAAAGCGGACGGGGAAAGCTCGCCGACGTGCATGGCGAGCATGTGCGCGAACAGGCGGGGGTGGGAGGCCATGGCGCGAATGGCGCGGTCCCGCAGGCGGCCGCGGGCGTCCATCAGGAGCATCAGCCGCGACATGAACTCGGGACGTCTGCCGATGCGGCGGTGCGCGGCCTGGTAGATGCCGAGATCGTCCGCCGCCAGAGCGCCGGCCAGCGCGAGGGCGTGCTGAAAGAGCAGGCAGAGGCCTTCGCCGGTGATGGCGTCCACCGACCCCGATGCGTCGCCCACCAGCGCCACGTTCCCGCGCCAGACAGCCTTGAGGCGCCGGGAGGCAGAAATGCCTCCGCGTTCCAGGGTGGATGGTCCGGCGGTGGCCACGCGCCGCGCCACGTCGGGGAATTGCGGCAAGGCATCGTCCAGGCGCAGTTGGGGATCGCGAGAGATGAACACCACGCAGATCTCGCTTGCCCCCACCGGCGTGATGTAGAGCTGGCAGCTTTCGCCCCAGTGAATCTCCATGAGATCGTTCGCAGACGCGACGCGATAGTGGCGGCGGAACCCATAGCGGACGCTGTCGCGATGGGAAGCGTCAAGGCCGGCCCAGCGGCGTACAGGCGACTGGCCGCCATCGGCCCCTACCACCCAGCGTGCCCGCACGAGACGGCCATCGGCGATGACGCCGCCTTCGGCGAGGCCCGTGACGCGCGCGTTCCAGACCAGCCCGACTCCGGCGGCCGCGGCGCAATCCACCATGAGGCGATGCAGCGCGGTGCGGCGAATACCCAGGCCGCAACCGTGCGGGAAGGCGGCCTCGACGGAGGTTTGGCCCTCTCGGAAGCGAATGCCCCGGAACGGGACGCCGCCGGCCAGGTTCAGATCGACGCCGAGCGCGCGCGCGGCGGCGATGCCATCGGGCATGATGCCCTCTCCGCAGGCTTTATCTATGGGCGGCGCGGAACAATCCGCCAGCGTGACACGGAAGCCGTGGCGGCGCGCCGCGATGGCGGCTGCCAATCCGGCCGGCCCGCCGCCGATGACGAAAACATCGGTGGAATCGGGAAGGGGCATCAAGGGCGGGGATCGCGTGCGGCCGAGTTCAGCCGCAGCAGTTCTTGCGGGAACAGAGGATTGCGAGGGTATTCCTGCATCAGGGCGGTGAGCAAGGTGCGGGCGCGGGCGGTATCGCCATCCCGCAGCGCGGCCACGCCCAGAAGCAGACGCGCGAAGGGCGCCAGATAGCGGCCGTTAGCCGCCGTCAGGCGCAACTTCTCAATGCCCACTGCACGGTCTGTCTCGCCGCCGGCGGCGCGGAACAACAACCGCACAATAAACGGCTTGATGCTGAGCATATAGTTCTCAACGCCGATGGCAACCCAGGCGTCATAGCAGTTGGGGTCCTTGGCAAGCAGGCGCTCGGCCTCCACGCGAGATGCCTTCATTTCCTTCCACGCCGGCACATATTTCTTGTCGATCAGCGCCGTGTAGTCGCTGTGCAGACCGTCGGCAAGGATGGATGCGAACATGCAGTTGGGATCGTCCGGCGTGAGCGCAGCCAGCCGGCGGGTGGTTGCCAGGGCGGCTTCGAACTTCGCTTTCACCGTGGGGTCGGGCGCCAGTTTGTGGTCCGTAATGAAGTGGTCGTCGTGAATGAAGAATTCCGACTGCAAAATGTGGAGGCGGTCAAACTCGGAGAACAGGTAGGCGGCGGCGTCGGATACATAGCCCAGCGGGTCGTTCGGATGCTGCCGCTGCCACTGCTCAAAGCTCAGGTGGGCTTCGGCGAACTGGAGGTTATACATCTGGCGAAAGCCGGCATCGATGAGCGTAGGCGGCGGCGCGCTTCCGAGCGCGGTGGCGGCGCAGAGAACCGGAATGACGAGCAATGCTGGGCGGATCATGATGCTTGGAGGTTGACGGCGGCGGCGATGGCGGGACAGCTACTCAATAAATCACCGCTCAATCTATGAGACGCCTGGGAAGCCGGCGCCGTTACCTTTTCTGGACGGAGCGGCGCTCCGGGAGCTGCGATTTTGCCGGATGGCAACACTACTGATAGTTTAAGATACATGGACTACATCAGGCTTGGATCGGCCGGACTGAAGGTTTCCAGAATCTGCCTTGGGACTATGACTTACGGTTCCAAGAAGTGGCGCGAGTGGGTGCTGGAGGAAGAGGAGAGCCGGCCGTTCGTCCGGCGCGCGCTGGAGTTGGGCATCAATTTTTTCGACACTGCGGACATGTACTCGCTGGGTGTGAGCGAAGAGATTCTGGGACGCGCGCTGCGGGATTTCGGTGCGCCGCGCGACCAGGTGGCGGTGGCCACCAAGGTTTTCAACCCGATGGGCGACGATCCGAACCAGCGCGGGCTGTCACGCAAGCACATCCTGCACGCCATCGACGACAGCCTGAGGAGGCTGCGGATGGACTATGTGGACCTTTACTATATCCACCGCTTCGATTACGAAACGCCGATCGAGGAGACGCTCGAAGCGCTGGACGACGTGGTGAAGACGGGGAAGGCGCTATACCTGGGGGCCTCCTCGATGTTCGCGTGGCAGTTCGCCAAAATGCTCTACAAGGCCGATGAAATGGGCCTGACGCGCTTCGTGGCCATGCAGAATCACTACAACCTGGTTTACCGCGAGGAGGAGCGCGAGATGCTGCCTTTATGCCGGGAAGAAGGCATCGCGGTGATTCCGTGGAAGCCGGTAGCGGGCGGCTTCGTGATGGGCACCCGCAGCCGCGAGGGCAGCTTTGGGACGCTGCGCGCGAGGACCGACGCATACGCGCAAGGCTTGTATAACGAGCCGTCGGATTTCGAGGTAGTGGACCGCATTACGCAAGTGGCGCGCGCCCGCGGCGTATCGAACGCGCAGGTGGCGCTGGCGTGGATGTTGCAGAAACCCGGCATCACCGCGCCGGTGGTGGGGGCCAGCAAGATGCAGCATCTGGAAGACGCGGTGGCGGCGGTGGAGTTGAAGTTGGACGATGCGGAAGTGAAAGCGCTGGAGGAACCCTATTTGCCGCACCGGATATTGGGGCACGCGTAGCGCCGGGCAACGCACTGGATTACCATGCGTGTTGACATGCCATCCACGAATCGACTCGCGCCAAAAGCGCTTCTGTTCGGATTCCTGCTCCTGCCTTGCGCCGGCTGGGCGCAGTCTACTCCGCCCGATGCGAAGCGGGCATTGGAGTTCCTGACGGATTCGGCGGCCGGATTGAAGACCCTACAGACCTGGTACGCAGACGATACGGGTTTATGGAAAACGACGGGCTGGTGGAACGGCGCGAACGCGCTGACGGCGCTCGACGACTACGCGAAGTTGAGCGACGCGCCGGATTTGCGGGCCGTCATTGCGAATACGTTCGACCGCAATTCCCCGAAGCACTTTCTCAATGAGTATTACGACGATGAAGGCTGGTGGGCGCTGGGCTGGGCGGGCGCTTACGAGCTCACGCACGATGCGCGCTACCTGGAGATGGCGGAAACGATCTTCACCGATATGTCGGGCGGTTGGGACGACGCCACGTGCGGCGGCGGCATCTGGTGGAAGAAGCCGAACCAGTATAAGAACGCCATCGCCAACGAGTTATTCCTTTCCGTGGCCGCAAAGCTGGCGGGTCTCGAGCAGGACGCGCAGAAGCGGGCGAAATACCTGGATTGGGCGCAAAGGGAATGGAAGTGGTTCGCAGCATCAGGCATGATCAATGCGCAAAACCTGGTGAACGACGGGTTGGACGCCGCGTGCCACAATAACGGACGCACCACGTGGACCTACAACCAGGGCGTGATCCTGGGCGGTCTGACGATGCTGTCGAAGCAATCCGGCGATCCGAAGCCCCTGGAGACGGCGCAAACCATCGCGTTGTCGGCGATCGCGCGGCTGACGGACCTGGATGGCGTACTCCACGATTCTTGTGAGCCGGCGCGCTGCGGGAACGACGCGCCGCAGTTCAAAGGGATTTTCGCGCGCAATCTGGCGGCGCTGAACGCGACGGCTCCGGCGCCGGGGTTCCGGGCCTTTTTGCGGACGAATGCGGAGAGCATCTGGAAGAATCGCGATGCGGACGGCAAGTTCGGGCTGGTGTGGTCGGGGCCTTCCGAGGTGAAGACCGCCGCGACGCAGGTGGCGGCATTAGACGCACTGATCGGCGCGGCGGAGGCGGAGGGCGCGGGGCAGAAGTAGAACGACAAGAGAGGTTAGCCGCAGATGAACGCAGATGAACGCAGATGGAAAATAAAGGCCTGAAATGCGTTTTTGTGGACTATCCTGTTAAGTGAGAGATTGGCCGCTCTCGAAGGAGAAGAGAGATGGCAATTCGACGGCTGGCAGTTGCCGTTAGCGTGGCGCTTGCGTCTTGTTGGGCAGTTTGCGCACAGCAAACCACGCTGCCACCCGGATCTATTCTGGCGTCCGTCAAGCCTCACCATGGACCAGGCAATAGAATGTCAATGACCCCGGGGATGCTCACAGCACAGGGAATATCCGTTTACTTTCTCGTCCAATTTGCATACGATTTGCACGCAGGGGAACTTGCCGGTTTACCGAAGTGGGCCAACTCCGACACGTTCGATATCACTGCGAGGGCTTACGGCCCTGTGCCTGCGAATCCCCGGATGTCGCCGGAACAGGCCAGGGTGTTTGTCCGTTCGCTCTTGGCGGACCGGTTTCAACTGAAAGCGCACTATGAGAAACGACAAGTGTCCGGCTATGAGCTGAAGGTAGCTAGAGAGGGGCCCAAACTCGAGAAAGAGACGGCGGACGATCAGCGCCGTGCAGGCACCGGGCCGCGCAAGGGCGGCGTGTATACCATGGGGATACTGGCAACGAGCTTGTCCCATATCATGGACGCCCTAGTCGTCGACCGGACCATGCTCGAGGGGAACTATTATGTGAAATTGCGCTGGACGGGGGACGACGGCGCTCCCAGAAGCATTGGCGTGCCATCGGCTGAGATGCCTGACGAGGCGGATGGCCGTTCGATTTTCGAAGCCTTGAAAGAGGATCTCGGATTGAGCCTGGAGGGTCATACCCACGTTCCGCTGGATGTTCTCGTGATCGATCAGGTGTCGAAACCATCCGAGAACTGAACCGGTTCAGAACAGGACGTCGAAATCGGCGGTGAACCGGCGGCCCCGCTGGCCGAAGAAGAGGCCGTAGGCCGGGTCGTCCACATTCCAGTGAACCGCCTCCGGATTGAAATGGTCGGTGAGGTTATAGGCGCTCACCGAGAGACGCACGGCGTATTTCGGGTTCACCTGGATGTCCTTGGAGAAGCGCGCATCGACCGAGAGGAAGTTGGGATACCGGTAGGAGTCCGGCACTCCCACGTAGTGCTGGAACTGGTCGTAGGAGCTGTAAGGAAATCCGGTTCGATACTCGCAGAGCGGAGAGATTCGGAATCGGGCGGGGAGTTTCACGGCGCCCCAGAGCAGAAAGCGATTCGGCAGATTGCCCGGCAGATCGGCGATTTGGTTGGCGTGAACGATGGGCATGGGGAAACTGCCCAGATAGTCGGCGAAATCGTTCAAGTCGCCGCGCGCGTGGCTGCGCACGTAAGAGAAAAACAACTGGCGGTTGTCATCGAGCCGGACACGCGCGGTCGACTCGAACTGCGCATAGCGGGATTGCCCGCCGCCCGAGAGGAGGCGATTTCCGATATTGGTCAGCGGATCCGGCGCGGACGAGTTCAGGATGACGAGGCCGGTCGATTCGGTCTGCATATAGCCGACGCGGAACCGCAGGCGCTCCGTTACCGGCTGCTCGACCTGCAGGCTCCCGGTGGTGGCGCGAGGCGCGAAATTCCCCGGCTCGTCTTCGCTGAAGACGAAGCGGGACTTGGAGCTGACGGTTCCGATCCCATTTTCGTAGAAGAAAGGTCCGCCTGAGATCTGGCCCGCGGAATCGTACATGGTCACGATCTCATTGGGATAGCTGCTGTAGGAGTACACGCTCAGCGGGACCCGGTCGTAAAACACCCCAACGCCGCCGCGGATTACCGTGCCTGCGTGGGGGAACGGATTCCATGAGAACCCGGCCCGCGGGGCCACCCGAAGGCTCTCCGACAAGACCTGCGACTCGACGCGCCCGCCGAGATCGATGGCGAGCCGCGGCGACACGGTCCAATGATCCTGCGCAAACGCGGCGTACTCGTCGTCCGAATTGTCAAAACGCACGCCGCCGGTGAAGGTGAGCCGCTCGATCAATTGGTTGGCGGCATTCAGAAGGTCGACGGGGTGCTCGAAAACCTGGCCGTTGTCCGTACTTTCGGCGGTATACCCGCCGGCTTTGAAGGTGTGCTTGCCGAGGAAATGCCATGGGGCGAAGGTATATGCGGTGGCCCAGCTCAACCGCGAGGCGTTGCGGTCCTGTTGCTCGAAGTAGTTCCCGGTGTTGCCGGTTGGGGTGATGACAAGATCTTGATCGCCCTGGCCCCAGATGCGGGCGTCGAAAAAGGTGCTGGAAACCGTAGTTTCCAGAATTCCGTCCCCCAAGGTCAGCCGGTCGCCCAGCGTCACGGTGTAATTGTGGGTGCTGGCGTCGGGCGTGGTCTCGCGGGGATTGTAGTAGTTGAGGTTCACGTAGTCCAGGCGCTGCGGCGCAAAGTGAACGGTGGCGGTTACCAGTTGCTTATCCGAGGCAATCCAGTCGAATTGAGCGAAGGAGTTCACGCCGTGCTGCAGCTTCTGGTTGAACGGGAAGGGCAATTCATAGACCGGGGTCTTGCGAATCTCGTATTCGAGACCCTCGGAGAAATACAGCTTGCCGGGGATCAGGGGGCCTTCGAAATTGAATCTCGGGGTGGCGTCGCGGAGGCCGCGGAGATGATAGCTGCGAATGGCGAAGTCCGGGAACGGATCGTTCAATTCCCATTTCCACTTGCTGCCTCCGCGCCTGGTTTCGACCGAGACGAGGCCCGCCGTGAAGCGGCCGTACTCGGCCAGGTAGGGGGTCTGGTCGAAATTGAGATTCTCGACGCTGTCGATGGGCACGGTCAGGCCGAACTGCCCGGTGGCCGGGTCCGTGACGTCGGCCGAGTTCACAATCATGGCGCTGCGGTGTTCGCCGACGGAGGACAAGAGCAGCCCTCCGGCAGGGGCGCGGACCACGCCGGGCAGCAGGGGCAAGGCGTCCGCCACGGTAGCGGGCCTGCTGGGAAGCTGGCGGGCGGTCTCGGCGGGCAACTGGGCAGGCGCGGAGGAGCCTTGCTCGACGGGTTCCAGGGTTCCCTTGACCTCGACGCTCTCCTGGCGCGCGGCCGGCGCGGGGACGAGGGTGACCTGGATGGCGGCGTCGGCGGATGAAGACACGTCGAGGCCGGCCGGTTGCGCCGCGGCGAAGCCGTCCTTCGCAGCCGTCAAACTGTAGCGGCCGGGTTGCAGGTTCGGAAACGCCGCGTGGCCGGCGGCATCGGTCTGGGCCGAGGCAACGACCGCATCGTCGAGCTTGAGTTGAAGCAGGACGCCGGGGATGAGTTGGTTCGCCTGGTCGACCACGGTAACCTCGACGGTGGCTCCAGCGGGGGGCGCAGCGATAGCGCAGGCGGCGCGCCACAACAGCAGCGCGGCACACGCCAAGAACCTTACTCGCATTACCGCCCTTCCCCGTGAGACCAATTGCGCTACTTCGCCGTAAACGCGGTCCACGGACGGGAGTCCATGTCCCCCAAAATGCTCCTGGTCCACGCGAACTCGGTATGTTTGCCGAGGTACGGCGCGGCTTTGAAGTGCAAGCCGCAGGAGTGTCCGAGCGCCGCTGTCAGCGACATCCGCTGGGCGCCGGCCGCGTCGGTGACCTTGCTCTGCACCGTGCCCGCCAGGCCATAGGGACCCCACCAGGAGGACACCCCACGCGGAGAAAGATCGATGTGCCCGCACAGCGTCCGCTCGTCGGGGTCGATTCTTCCTTCGAAAGAGTCGTAGTGGTCAGCCAGAAACTTCTGGCCCGCGGCCACGTTGATCTTGCCCTTGTACTGCGCCATGAGGGCCAGCCAGCGCTCGTGGCGCGCGTTGCTGCTCAGGCCGCGGTCGGCCGTATCGTAATTGGTTTCCTGTTCGATCAGCTTGGGGTTCTCGGGGAAGTTGGATCCCACGAAGAACCCGTCCATGGTCCGCTGCAGGGTTACGTTCTTGAGGCCCAGCTCCAGGTTGGCGATTTCGTTGTTCTTGCGGTCGGCCACCAGCCAGGTGTTGGCGTAGCCGCCGTTGTTGCCCTCTTTCATGATGCGCGCGAAATCGTCGATGGAGTTGGCATACTGCATGGCCTTGCGGGCGCGGACGAATTCGGGAATCCCGTTGGGGTCGAATCCCTTGAACCCGGAAATGGTGGTTTCGGTGATGGCGATGCCGGCCGAGTTCACGCCGAAATCGTCGCCGCTATGGATCAGCCCGGCCATGCCATCCATGAGGATGCGGTTGCCCTTTTCCGGCGTGATATCGAAAATGATATTCCACCGCTCGCCCGAGGAGTAGCTGGTCCAGTTATTATGGCCGATCACGAAGCGCCCGTCCTTGGTGTAACTGCCCGTGGCGACGAAGGCGCTGCAATGCTCGGCTGCGGCGCTCTGCGGGGTGTCCGCGATGGCTTTGTCGTAGTAGCCCTGCTCGAGCCAGGCGTTGAGCGCGACCACGTCCCAGATATCCAGCTTCACCTTGCGCGCATTGAGACCTTGGACGATGCCGGACAATTCGTCGCGGTACTCCTGCTCGATATGCGGCCAGAAAACGTCACGCGCCGTGGCGCGGAAAAACTCCCAGTCCCTCTTTTCGTCGTGCGCGCTTTCGAGCGAGATGTCCTTGACGGTGTCCTCGATCTCCGGCGCGAGCAGGTAGCCATGCTGGAAGCCGATCTGGGCCGGCGATCCCTCCAGGCGCACCATGATCCAGCCATTGCGTTCCGGCGCGCGGAAGGCCTTCTTCAGACGCGGGTCGGTTTGCGGGTCGCGCGATATGAGGGTCGCGGCGAACCCGAGCAGCAACACAGAAAGCAGCACGGGCGTGCGTTTCATTACCGCTATTATAGTAGGGATCGATGGAACCACGCAGCGAGCTACGGAAGTTGACGGCGCACGTGAAGGCGGCGGGTTGAGCGTCTAAACTGAGTCCAAAGTTGTTGGACAGGGTTTTGGCGAGCCTGCCCCGGTGGGCCGATGAAAACGTACTGATCGGGTTTGACACGGCCGACGACGCCGGCGTGTACAAGCTGACGGCGGAGCTTGCCCTGGTGCAGACGGTAGATTTTTTCACGCCCATCGTGGACGATCCGCATACGTTCGGGGCCATCGCGGCGGCCAATGCGCTGAGCGACGTGTACGCCATGGGCGGACGTCCATTGTCCGCGCTCTCCATTGTGGCGTACCCCGCCAAGGGGGATGTGGACGACCTGGAACAGATCCTGAAGGGCGGCGCGGAGAAGCTGCACGAAGCGGGCTGTTCGGTCCTGGGCGGCCACAGCGTGGCGGACGACGAAATCAAGTTCGGCTACGCGGTGACCGGCGCGATTCATCCCGACCGCATCAAATCCAACGCCGGAGCGCGCGCCGGAGATGCGCTGGTATTCACGAAGCGGCTGGGGACGGGCGTCATTTCGACGGCGTTGAAGCGGGGCGCCGCATTGCAGGAACACGTGGATGGGGCCACGGCCTCCATGCTGCTGCTCAACCGGCGCGCGTGCGAGGAGATGCTGCGCCGGGAGACGCACGCCTGCACCGACGTCACCGGATTCGGACTGCTCGGCCATGCGCGCGAAATGGCGCTGGCCAGCGGCGTGACGCTGGAGATCGAGGCGGCGGCCGTACGCTTTCTGCCAGGCGCGCTCGATTACGCGCGCGCCGGCGCGATCCCGGGCGGATTGCTGAACAACCGGGAGTTCGCCGGCTGCTCGGTAGCGATGCCCGCCGGGATTCCGCGCGCGGTGGAGGATCTGCTGTACGACCCGCAGACGTCCGGCGGCCTGTTGATCGCGATGGCCGGGAGCGACGCCGCCGGGTTTGAGCAGTCGCTTGAAGGCTCGTACCGGATCGGCCGCGTTCTGCCGCGGGGCGAGAAGCCGGTGAGCGTGATTTGAGGGGAGCGGAGCGGCAGCCTTGCGCCGGTTCGAAGCGGCGATATACCATCTGGTTACGAAGCGATTCTTTTCGGGCTGCGAGTGGGAGCCAAATTGATGTGTAAATTCATAAACGCCGGGTTCTTTGCGTTGGCCGCGGCGGTCCAGTGCCTTGGCCAACCGATCCAGGTTGCCCAAGGCGGCAATCCGAGTGACGGGAGCACGTGGGTCACACTGACCATGCAGTCGCAGACCTCGTACCCTTTGTCGAACGGGGCCGGGAAGTTCACTCCGACTTTGACAGTGCGGTGCGAATCCAAGGGAAAACCCGGTAAGGAAGATCGGACGCTCGGGGTTCTTCTCGATACGGGTGGCGTACAACCGGGAGCGCTCAACGTTCGAGGAACGAGCTCGGAGCTGCTGGCCGATCCGAAAGAGAATCCACTGCGCCTGTCGCGGGAAAACCTCCTTTTTCGCATGATAATCGACGCGAGCAGGCCAACACGGCGCAGATGGGAACTATTGCCGGCGAGCGATACGGTCTACCAGTATTGGGGCGGCGGCGATACGCCAGTGACCTCCGTATTCCTGCCGGGCGAGTTCATAGACAAGATGTTCACCGCAAAACTGGTTACGATCGAGTTCCAGCCTTTTGCTCACGTGACCTACGGTCAAGAGAACCTCTTTGGGGCCCAGTTTCATCCGGCCGGTCTGAAGGACGAGTTCCGGCAGCATAAGGAGTGCAGCCTGAAGTGATGGGCGGCGGTCCCATGGTGCGAAACCCGATCGTCGTGGCGCTCGATGTGGACTCGGCCGAAGAGGCGCGCACGCTGGTCACGCGCCTCGGAGACCGGATTTCGTTTTACAAGGTCGGCATGGAACTGTACGCCGCGGCCGGAATGCCGTTCGTCCGCGAGTTGCTGGACGCGGGCAAGGACGTGTTCCTGGATATGAAGTTTTACGATATCCCGGAAACGGTGAAACGGGCGGTAGCGCAGGTGGCCGCGACCGGCGTGCGCTTCCTGACCGTACACGGCAGCGGTCCGGCGATGCGCGCGGCGGTGGAGGGCAAGGGCGGGTCCAAGCTGAAGCTGTTGGCGGTGACCGTGCTCACCAGTTTCGACCAGGCGGACTTGCTGGACATGGGATACCCGTGTGCGGTCGCCGACCTGGTGGCTCTGCGCGCGCGGAAGGCGCGGGAGGCGGGGATGGACGGCATGGTCGCCTCGGCGCTCGATGTGGCGGCGGTCCGCGCCATCGCCGGTCCGGACGCGATTCTGGTGACGCCGGGGGTGCGTTCGCCCGGCGGCGCGGCGGCGGATCAGAAGCGGGTGGCCACGCCGGCCGAGGCATTGCGCAACGGCGCCGATTACCTGGTGATGGGGCGGCAGATCACGCGCGCGCCGGACCCGGCCGCGGAGGCGGTGCGGGTGCTGGAAGAGATCGGAGTCGGGGCCGGGCGGGGTACCCGCCGCAACTGCGGGTCGGGGCCAGGGGCCAGGGAATAGTGCGGGACAGACCAGGGACAGACGAATCTGTCCACGCGGCGCAAAAACCGCGCCTTGGGACAGATTCGTCTGTCCCTGGGCGGCTAGTGTCCGTGGCACAATCGAGATTGTGCTGAAAAGACTTGCCGCATGCGCCCTCCTCGCGTCCGCGATCGGCTGGGCGGGATCGCCGCTGGTGGATCGTGTCGATACCACGGCCTTCATTCAGATCGAAGCCAACAGCTTCACTACCCTTACGCCGCAACAACAAGCCCTGGCCTGGTGGCTCAGCCGGGCGTCGATCGCCATCGACCCCATCATTTACGATCAGCTTTCGCGATTCGGGTTGCGCCAGAAGGGGATGCTGGAGGCCATTGTCACCAGCAAGGAAAAGGTGGACCCCGCGATCTACGCCAAGGTCCTGGACTACACCAAGCTCTTCTGGGGAAACAAGGGCAACCACAACGAGCTGACCTCGCAGAAGTTTTTGCCGAAGTTCACGGAGGAGGAACTCAGGCGCGCGCTCGATCAGGCCGGCCGCAAGGATCTGTTGCCGGAAGCCGATGCGCTTCGCCAGTCTCTGTTCGACGCGAATTTCGAGCCGCTGATCACGGCCAAGAGTCCGGCGGGCGGGAAAGACATCGTGCAGTCGAGCGCCAATAGCTTCTATTCGGGCGTCACGCTGGCTGACCTGGCGAACTTCACCGAACGGTATCGCCTGAACTCGCGCGTCGAGAAGGCTAACGGGAAGCTCGCCGAGCATGTTTATCGCGCGGGTACGCCGGACCGGCGTGTGGCGCCGGGCCTGTATGCCCAATACCTGGCCAAGGCCAACGAATACCTGACCAAAGCCGAGGCTTACGCCGACCCGCCGCAGGCCAAGGTAATCGCCGACCTGGTGCGCTATTACCAGACGGGCGAATACAAGGACTGGCTGCAGTTCGATATCGACTGGGTAGGGAATAATGAGCCGGTGGATTTTGCCAACGGATTCATCGAAATCTACCGCGACGCCCGCGGCGCCAAGGGCAGCTCGCAGAGTTTCGTTTCGATCCGCGACGCGAAGGAATCGAGCGCCATCGCCAAGATCGCCGCCGATGCCCAGTATTTCGAAGACCGGGCGCCTTGGGACTCGCGCTATAAGAAGCAGGGCGTGAAGGCGCCGGTGGCCAACGCGGTCGAAACCATCGTGGAAACCGGCGACTTCCATGTGACCACGATCGGCGACAATCTGCCCAACGAGGATGAAATCCGCGAAAAATACGGGTCGAAAAGCTACCTTTTCTTTGCCAGCTCGCACGCGCTGACGGAGGCCGCGGGTTTTGCGCCGATCGACGAATTTGCGGCCTCGCCCGAAGAGGCGGCGCTCGACAAGAAGTACGAAATCGAAGCCGACGACCTGCTGACCGAAATGCACGAAGTCATCGGGCACGGTTCAGGCAAGCTCAGCCCGAAGCTGACGCATGAGGCGTCGTTCTACCTGAAGGAGTACTTTTCAGCGCTGGAGGAAGCGCGCGCGGACTTGATGGCGCTATGGAACGTCTTCGATCCCAAGCTGAAGGAGCTTGGGCTGGTCTCCTCCGACGATGTGGGCCGCGTGATGTATAACGACGCGGCGCGCGTGATGCTGACGCAGCTTCGCCGCATCCCGAAGGGCGATGCCATTGAAGAGGACCACGAACGGGACCGCCAGTTGATCGGACGGTACATTATGGACAAGACCGGAGCGATCGCGATGAGCGCGCGCAATGGAAAGACCTACGTCACCGTGAAAGACTACAAGAAGATGCGCGAGGGCGTGGGGATGCTGCTCGCCGAGTTGATGCGCATCAAGGCGGAGGGCGACTACGACGCGGTCAAAGCGCTAATGGACAAATACGCCGTGCATTTCGACCCGGCGCTGCGCGACCAGGTAGTGGAGCGTTACAAAAAGCTCAATCTGCCGACGTACTACACGGGAATCAACGCCGATCTGGCGGCGCAAATGGATGGCGCGGGACGCGTGACGAAGGTGGACATCGGCTATCCGCGCGACTATGTGAAGCAGCAGTTGGGCTATAGCGCGATGTACACGAAGCCCTGACGGGATGCGTGGGCGACGGCCCGCCGAGCCGGTGAAGTTGAGGCAGGTTACGGTCCCGTAAGCATTGCGGCGCTAACCTTCGGGGACTTGATGGACAGCACACCCCATTGGTATCCAGTGGAGAGGAAGCTGCCCATGAACCCTTCGCGGACCACGATCACGAATGAACGCGGACTGGAAACAAAGCAGTTACGCGACTCGACTGCGCGTGCTCCTCGCGCTGCGAGACGGTCGCGCTGGCGCAAGGGCGCGGAAACCGTAGAATTCGCGCTGGCGCTCCTGCCATTTATCGCAACGTTGTGCTTGTTGGCGGATTCCGCGTGGGCGATCTTCGCGAAAAGCACGCTTGAGTATGCGGTGCGCGAGGGAGTGCGTCAGGGCATCACCATCACGGGCACACAGGCCACCGCCGCGGGTTCGAACCTCACGGCGATGGTCAAGGGCATCGTTCAGACGAACTCGCTCGGATTGCTGTCGGGCGCCACGGGACTGGCGTGTATCAAAGTGAATTACTTTCTCCCGCCGGCGCCGGGATCAGCCGGGGCCATGACGGATGTTTCCACTGAGACTAACGGGAACGCGCCGCTGAACGTCATGCAGGTTTCGGTCCAAGGCTACAGCATACCGTCACCGGTGCCCCGCCTGTTTAGCTGGAAGACGAAGGATGACGGCAGTGCTATGGCGATTGGCGCAGTGGCAGCCGACCTGATCGAACCGGGAAGCGACTCGCCGCCCATCGGAACGGCCCCTTAGGTATCGTGTATGACCCAAAAGAACCAACGAGGCATATCGATCATCGAGTTTTGCTTTTCCATGCTGGTCATGGTTCCTTTAACCCTTGGCACAATCGGAACCGGGCTCAACCTGGTTATGGAATTGCAAACCATCGAACTCGCCCGGGACGCCGGGCACATGTACGCGAGATCCGGCCCTTTAGCGGATTTCTCGCAACCGGGCTACCAGACCTTGCTTGCGTCCATCGGTTCCACGTTGGGGCTGAGCACCACCGCCGGCAAGGGCAGTGCCGTGTTGATTCTCTCCCAGGTTCTGTACGTGGATAAGGGGATCTGCGCGTCCGACGGCAAGGTGGACGGCAGCGGAAACCCTCTGGGCTGCACGAATTACGGAGATTGGGTGTTTACGCAGCGGCTCACAATCGGCAATTCGAGCGTGCATTCGAGCAATTTCGGGAGTCCGGTGGTCACGGGGAAAACCCCTGTAACCATCGCTTCCAACGGAAACATTGACCTGAGCGATCAAGTGACCAATGCGGGGGATGTAGCGACTTTTGCCGTTGGGATCAACCCGTACCAGAACGTCAGCGGAGTGGTCAGCGGATTGCCATCGGGCCAGACAATCTTCATTTCGGAAGCCGCGGCCAACGGGTTCGCGATGCCGCCGATTGTGAACAGCCCGTTGATGTATTCCTATAACATGTTCTGAGTTGAGGGCAAAGGGAGAGGCTATGCCAAAGAACTTCCGTCGCGGATTCAGGCAACGGGGATCCATCCTCATGTTGGCGACATTCTCGCTGCCGTTTCTGATGGTGCCGTTGGTGGGCTTGGCGATTGACGCGACCATACTTCGCATCGCGCAGGCGAAACTTTCCGCCGCCGCGGATGGCGCGGCGCTCGGTGCAGGCCGGTTGCTGGGTACGACGGCCAATACTTCGGAAATCGCGACCGAGTTTGTAAATGCGAACTTTCGAACCGGTACGTCGGGTTTCTTCGGCTCCACCAATTTTACGCCCACCGTTACGGTCACATTGGGAACCACGAAGACCATTGCGATTAATGTCACCGCGACAGTTCCCCTGTATTTCATGAGGGTTCTCGGCAAATCCAGCACTGTAGTCTCGGCTGCCGCTACCGCGACCCGCAGAGACTCGCGGATCGTGATGGTGATCGATCGCTCCGGTTCCATGACCGCCTCCGACGGCGACGGCAGCACGGTGATCGCGGATCTGATCAGCTACGCCCAGGGATTTGCGGAGAAGTTCACCGAGGGAGCAGACGAATTGGGGTTGGTGGTCTACGATGGCAGCGCGACGGTCGGCTACCCCACCGTTCGGCCCTGGGTTTCCACAACCACCGCAACCTCCACGGGCGGTCCGGACACCAGTTTCTACTCCGGCGTCTCCACCGATATGATCCATCAGATTGCAGCCATTAAAGCGGCGGGGTTCACCGGAATGGCCGAAGGTCTTTGGCTGGCGTACATCGAGCTTCAAAAGGCCCATATGAGGGACATGGCGGCAGGCGGCGGCGTTGACGACCGCATGAACTCGATTGTTCTTTTTACGGACGGCTTTCCGACTGCCGTGACGGTGCACCTGAACAACACGCTGGACAACTCTATCCTCTCCACCAGCGCTTGCACCTATAAGGCTAACGATACGCAGAAGATGATCGGCTGGGTAGGTATCTTGGGACCACCCTTTACCACCGGTGGTGGCAGCAACATCTCCGGAGTATACGGACTTGCCAGCAGCGACACCACGGAAACTGCGGCCTGGTGGATGGCAAACTCGTGGATTAACAACACCCAAGGCGACTCAGAGCCGGGCGCCCCCGTTCCCAACACGCCCGAGGGCGGTTGCAACAATATCTACAGTGACTACAGCGGCAAACCAAACTCCAATTTCCAAACCTCGGGCAAGACCGATCTCAAGCAGGTACCCAACATCGACGGGTGGGGCAACAGCATGGACGGGACGGCGTACACGAACTCCGCTGTCTATGATTCCTCCGGATCGATTGCGACCCCGTACATAGGCGCCCTCGACCATACCCAGGTGGTGAACCCAGCCGATTGGGCGCTCGCCGCATGGAACGAAACGGACACCACCGCCAATAACATCAGGAACGATAGTAACCGCGTGAACCGGGCGGGCGATACCCAGAATATGATGCCCACAATCTACACGATTGGGTATGAGGGAGACGGCGGCGTGGATCAGGGGCTGCTGTTGCGGATCGCCAACGACAAAAGCTCCAGTTCCTACAACGGGGCCCAGGCCACCGGCATGTATATACCGGCGTCAAACACGTCCGCGTTGGCCACGGCATTCACCACCATCGCCTCGGCAATTCTACGGCTGTCGAAGTAATTCCGCCTGCCATCCCGGCAGCGCCGCCAAGGCGGTATCGCCGAAGAAAATTGTTACGTTTCAGCCGTTCCAGGCATCTCAGGGATAAGGGGAATTGTGCCTCTTATGAGATCATCCAAAGCCACAATTACAGAACTGCAATCCCCGCCGGAAGAAGCCGCGCCGGCCTCGGGATATAGGATCTTCAATAGGGTTACCGACTGGATCACCAACGAGCGCATGCAGTTGATCGATATCACCGAGCGCGTAAACGAGATTGTGCGTAAGAGCGGTATCCGCAATGGTATTGTGCACTTACAGTCGCTGCACACCACTACGGCCGTGTTCATCAACGAATGGCAGGACGCCCTGCTGCACGACGTGCGCAAGTTCCTGGACGGCTTGGTCCACCGGGAGGATTACTGGCGGCATAACGACCCCGTCTACTCGGACTGCGAGCGCCAGAACGCGGATTCGCACTTGCGCGGGATGGTGATGGGCCAGACTCTCTGTCTGCAGGTGCGGAATTCGGCGGTGATGCTGGGTTCCTGGCAGAGCATCATCCTGGCGGAGTTCGATGGACCGCGCAGCCGTTCGATGTCGGTTCAGGTTTCGGGCGTCTAGCGGCGTCTGCGATGCCGAAGCGCTTCACGCTCCCGGAGGCCCAAGGCCTGATTCCGGAGGTTTCCCGGCTGCTGCGCGAAGCGGTGGCTCTGAAGGCGGATTTCGAGAAAGCGGAAGGGGCCTTCCGCGCTTCCACGGAACGCATCATGGCCATGGGCGGCATGAATGTGGACCGCGACAGGGTCCGCGAACTCAAGGTCCGCCGCGAATCCGCCGCCGCCCGCCTGCCCGAGGCCATCGAGCGGATCCAGCAAATTGGCTGCGTAGTGAAGGACCTCGATATCGGGCTGGTGGATTTCCCAACGCTCTTCCGGGGCGCGGAGGTGTACCTCTGCTGGAGGCTCGGGGAGCCGGCCATTCAGTTTTGGCATGGTGTGGATGAGGGGTTCGCCAAGCGGAAAGCGATTGACCAGGATTTTCGCGACCACCACAATGGAGGTGTGGAGCAGTAGCCTTGGCTTCGACCGGTGGCCGCGAAATCGAAATCAAGCTCGCGATGGCCGACGCCGCGGCGGGCCGGGCGATCCTGAAGCGCGCCGGCTTCCGTGTGTCCAGGCGCAGGGTCTTCGAGAACAACACGGTGTTCGATACGGCGCAGAAGACCTTGCGCGAGGCCGGCGTCCTTCTGCGAGTGCGCACTGCCGGCCGGGCGTTTACCTTGACCTACAAGGGCTCAGTGGTGGCCGGGTCCCGGCACAAGAACAGGGAAGAGTTGGAAGTGGAGGTTCCCGATGCGGGAACGATGACCGCCATCCTGGAGCGCCTGGGTTTCGCGCCGGCTGCCCGCTACCAGAAATACCGGACGGAGTACACCGAGACCTCCGGCGGCGGAATGGCGACGATAGACGAAACGCCCATCGGGGTCTACCTGGAGCTTGAGGGATCCCCGCGTTGGATCGACCGGACGGCGCGCAAGCTGGGATTCGCCGAGAGCGACTACATTACGGCAAGCTACGCGTCGCTTTACCTGGAGTGGTGTCGGCGCCGGGGTGTGACGCCGCGTGACATGGTGTTCGAAAAGCAAAGCGGGGCCAGGGGCCAGGGGCCGGGGATCGGGGGCTAATACCGATAGAGCCAGCGGGCTTTGTCGACGACCTTGGCGGCATTCGGCAGGAACGCGTCTTCGAGCGGGGGGCTGTAGGGGACTGGGGTATCGGGCGCGGTGACCCGCACGATGGGGGCATCCAGGTATTCGAAGACGCTCTCGGAGATGCTGGCGGCCAGTTCGCCGGCCATGCCGCCGGTGCGCGTATCCTCGTGCAATAAGAGGACCTTGGAGGTCTTCTTGACGCTGGCGCACACGGTTTCGCGGTCGAGCGGCAGCAAAGTGCGCAGGTCCACCACCTCCGCCGAAATCCCCTCCGCGTCAAGCTGGTCCGCAGCTTCGAGCGCCGTCCAAACCATGGCGCCATAGGCGACGATGCTCAGGTCCTTGCCCTTGCGCACCACTTTGGCCTTGCCGATGGGGACGGTGTACTCGCCGGCCGGCAGATCCTCCTTGATGCGGCGGTAGAGTCCCTTGTGCTCGAAGAAGAGCACGGGGTCGTTATCGCGGATCGCGGATTTGATGAGGCCCTTGGCATCGTAGGCCGTGGCGGGGGCGACAACTTTCAGTCCGGGCGTGCGTACAAACCACATTTCCGGGTTCTGGGAGTGGAACGGGCCGCCGTGAATGCCCCCGCCGGAAGGCGCACGCACGACGATGGGCACGGCCGCACCCCAGCGATAACGGGACTTGGCGGCGAAGTTGACGATTTGATCGAATGCGCAGGTGATGAAATCGGCGAACTGCATTTCAGCCACCGGCCGCAGGCCCATGTAGGACGCCCCGATGGCCGCTCCCACGATGGCGGCTTCCGAGATGGGCGTATCCACCACGCGTTTTTCGCCGAAGTGCTCGTAAAAGCCATCGGTTACCTTAAAGGCGCCGCCGTAGACGCCAATGTCCTCGCCGATTAAGAAGACGTTGGGGTCGCGCTCCATTTCTTCCCAGAGGCCTTGGCGGATCGCTTCCAAGTAAGTGGTGGACATGCCTATTGGTCCCCGTAGACGCCGTCCGTCAGAGTTGCCGGATCGGGGTAAGGGCTGGCCTCGGCGAATGCCACGGCGTCGTCCACTTCCTTACGCACGGCGGCCTGAATGGCGTCAATCTCATTCCGCTCGGCCCAACCCTCGGCGGTCATCCGGGTTTCGAGGCGCGCGATGGGATCGAGCTTGCGCCACTCCTCGAACAACTCCGGCGGCACGTAGTGGGCGGCATCGTGCGCGGAGTGGCCGGTCATGCGAAATGTTTTGCATTCAAGCATATAGGGTCCCTTGCCGGCGCGCACATACTCGAGCGCGCGTCCGGTAGCCTGATGTACTGCCAGAACGTCGTTGCCGTCGACGATCTCGGCAGGCGTGTTGTAGGCCGGGCCGCGGTCGGCCACGTTGGCGCAGGCCATCTGGCGGGACATAGGCGTGGAATAGGCGTACTGGTTGTTGTTGCAGATCCAGACCACCGGCAGTTTCTGCACGGAGGCGAGGTTCATGCCTTCGTGCCAATGACCCACGCTGGTGGAGCCTTCGCCGAACCAGCACATCGCGACGTTCTTCCTGCCCAGGTATTTGAGCGCCAGCGCGGCGCCCGCAGCCACGGGAACGGTGGCGGCCAGCGCGCTGATGATGGCCACCACGTTCAGTTGGAGGTCGCCCATGTGCATGTTGGCGTCCCGTCCGTGGGTAACGCCGCCGGCGCGACCCATGTACTGCGCCAGAATGCGGCCCGCCGGAACGCCTCGGATGAGGTAGGCGGCCATATCGCGATGGGTCGGAAACAGGACGTCGCCGGGGTCGGCCTGAAGCGCCGCGCCGGTGGAGATCGCCTCCTGCCCGCGGCCCACGTACACGCCGCCCACAATCTTGCCCTGCCGGTAGAGCTTGCGCTCGATGCGGTCCTCCATCTCACGCATCAAGCTCATGTAATAGAGGCACTTATGCGCAAGTGCGGCTTCCTCGCGCCGGCCAGTGGGGACAGCCTGCGTCGCGCTCATCCGGAACTCCCCAACGCTCTGAGTCTCAGTCGGTAGTATAGCGCGAAAGGCCGCGTCCGGAGCCTGGTTCGGAGGATGGCTTCAGCGGGCATTCTGTATCGCGGCGATGGCTCTGGCGAGATCGGCCGGGGTTCGGACTACCAGCGTCTTGCCCTTCAGTGAGATCATGGCGGCGTTGATAATGTCTGCGTAAGGCCCGGGTGGAAAACCGGCAGCAAAGCCCCCGAGGGAGTAGGGCGCTCCGGGACTTGGGGGACTGGAGACTTCTCCGACGCCGGCGCGCGAAAACAAACCCTGGGGATCGGGCTTGTACTGCACATAAAAGAACTGGGTGGCGTCGGTTGGATTCAGCATTCCCTTAGGGAACTTGCCGCCGTAACGGGAAAGCGGCCCGAGCAGAACGACAGTCGAGGAGGGCGCAGTCGCGGTCAGTTCCCGCTCGATCAGGGCGGCCAGGAAATCGATGTAGCCCAGGGGCTTTTCGAGAACCGACACATCCACCGCAGACAGTTCGATCGTCGCGATGGCCTTGCGGACCTCGCCGATCGCATCGATAGAAAAAGCGTCGCGGCGAAAGATCTCCTTCTGTTTGTCCAGACTGAAGACCACCAGGCGGACGGAGGAGGCGGGCAGACGTTGCACTACAGCGGTGAGGGCGCGAACCGAGAAGTCGCGGTCGTCGGAGTTCAGGCGGGTGCGGCGAGCGGCAATGGGAGAGGCATCGAGAAGAATGGTGAGCGCGGACCCGCCGGCTGCGGGTTTCCAATCGACGTCGCTCAGGCCGCCGGTGGCGCGGACGGCGAACGGCGGCATGGAGAGCTGGACGCGGCGTTGGCTGCGGGCGAGCGAGGCGTGGACGGTCCACTTGTGTTGGCAGGAGCCGCCCGCATCGTCGTAGAGAGTGGACTCGAACGCATAGGATCCCTGGCCGAGCAAGTAAGCGCCGGAGATTTCCAGGTTGAAACCGGCCGTCTTTAGGAGGTCAGCCCCGTTGCGGGTATAGAGCCACGAGGGCTTGCCCTCGCCGCCGCGGGGGGTGACCTTGGTGATGACGGCCCAGGCGTGGGGGCCGGCCTTGTACTGCTCGGTCGAGAGGTGGAAGGCGTAGCCGGCCTCGAATCGGAAGGTAAAATCGAGGACCGGCGGGATGGACGAGAAACCGCAGCGTAGCGGAGACCCCGCGGGGCGCTGGGCGACTCCGCCGAGGAGGGCCGGAATCTGGGCCGGGTCAATCGGGCTTTGGGCGGACGCACCGGCGGTAAGGATCACAGCCAGAAGCAACCCGCGCATGGAACCACTATACTGAATCGGCTCGTGGGCGGCGCGACCGGCCCGCACGCAGCGAAGCGCCGGACACCTGGCGCCTCTCACGCGATAGAATAGTCGCCTGATGCGAACTTTTGCCGTTCTCCTACTTTGCCTGCTGGCCTTGCTGGCCGTCGCGTGGTCGCAAAGCGCGCCGCTGCGCGGCTACCTCGGAGATTCCTCACGCGCCGAGCGCGATTGGGAAGCCAAGTTCCGCGCGATTCCGGATACGGCCAACCTGCGCGCGGATATGCAGCGGCTCAGCGCGCGCCCGCACCACGTTGGCTCGCCCTACGATAAGGACAACGCGGAGTGGATCCTCGCCAAGCTCAAGGAGTGGGGCCTGGACGCCCAGATCGAAAGCTTCGACGTTCTCTTTCCGACCCCGAAGGAGCGCTCGCTCGAACTGGTCGAGCCTACCCGTTTCACCGCCAAACTGGCCGAACCGGCGGTCCCCGGCGATCCTACTTCCTCGCAGCAGGACGAGCAGTTACCCACCTACAACGCGTATTCCATCGATGGCGACGTCACGGCGCCCCTGGTCTACGTGAATTACGGCGTACCTGAAGACTACGATACGCTGGACCGTCTGGGCATTTCCGTCAAAGGGGCCATCGCGATCGCGCGCTACGGCGGCTCCTGGCGCGGCATCAAGCCCAAGGTCGCGGCCGAGCACGGAGCCGTCGGATGCCTGATTTACTCCGACCCGCGCGACGACGGCTACCAGGACGGCGACACCTTTCCGAATGGACCGTACCGCCCCAAGGACGGCGTACAGCGCGGCAGCGTCATGGACATGCCGGTGTATCCCGGCGATCCGCTGACGCCCGGCGTCGGCGCCACCAAAGATGCCAAGCGCCTGCCGATCGACCAGGCGGTCACTCTGACCAAGATTCCAGTGCTGCCCATTTCCTACGCCGACGCGCAGCCGCTGCTGGCCGCGCTGACGGGCCCGGGCGCTCCGGCGGCCTGGCGCGGCGCGCTGCCGCTCACGTACCACATTGGCCCAGGCCCCGCCAAAGTGCATCTTCACGTCAAGTTCAATTGGGACATCAAGCCGCTCTATGACGTGATTGCGCGCATCCCGGGCGATTCCTACCCCGACGAATGGGTCATCCGCGGCAACCATCACGATGCCTGGGTGAACGGCGCCGAAGATCCGGTTTCCGGAACGTCGGCCGTGTTGGAGGAGGCGCGTGGCCTCGCCACTCTGCTGCGCCAGGGATGGAAGCCGAAGCGCACCATCCTGCTGTGCTTTTGGGACGGCGAAGAGCCCGGGCTGCTGGGTTCCACCGAATGGGCCGAGACGCACGCCGACGAACTCACCCGCAACGCCGCGGCGTATGTCAACTCCGACAGCAATGGGCGCGGCTATCTCAATATGTCCGGCTCACACACTTTGGAGAAGTTCATGAACGGTGTGGCGCGCGACATTGACGACCCGGAGAGCGGAGTGACCGTCTGGAAGCGCCTGCAAGCGCGCGACCTCTCGGGCCAGGCGCCCGCCAACGCAGCCGAGGGCCAGGAAGCGCGCACGCGGCCCGATTTGCGCATGGCCGCGCTGGGATCGGGTTCAGATTACACCGTGTTCATCGACCACCTGGGTGTGGCATCCCTGAACCTGGCCTATGGAGGCGAGGATGGCGGCGGCATTTACCATTCCATCTACGACGATTTCTACTGGTACACGCATTTCTCCGACAAGGACTTCGTCTACGGGCGCGCCCTGGCGCAAACCGCCGGGGAGGCCGTCATGCGTTTGGCGGACGCCGATCTGCTGCCTTTCGATTTCGACGATTTCAGCGAAACGGTCCACCGCTACGTGAACGAGGTGCGGAAACTGGCGAGCGACGCTCGCGATCGCACTGTGGAACGGAACCGGCAGATTGACGACGGTGTTTTCGCGGCCATCGAGGATCCGCGCGTCAAGACCGTTCCGCCGAAGAAGGAAGACGTTCCGCCGTTCCTGAATTTCGCGCCGCTCGACAACGGCATGGCCGCGCTGCAGCGGGCGGCGGAGGATTATAGCCTGGCCGTCGCGCACGTTTCCGCCAATGCGGCGGCCACAGCGGCCCTGCGCCAGGCCAACGCGCGCCTGATCGCCGTGGAGCGTTCGCTCACGCTCAAGGAAGGCCTGCCCAACCGCGATTGGTTCAAAAACCAGATTTACGCGCCCGGCTTCTACACCGGTTACGGCGTGAAGACGCTGCCGGGGGTGCGCGAGAGCATCGAGCAAAAGCAGTGGCAGCTTGCGGACCGGGAGATCGTGTTGGCCGGCCAGACGCTGGCCAACGCCGGAGCGGCTATCGAATCGGCCGCCGCCGCCCTGAAATAGAAGACAGGGCCGGCAAATACCGGGGTGGTACGGCGCCGGGGTTCATCGTGGGTTCATCCACGATGAGGGATAATATCGGCTGCAACCCAGCAGAGGAGATAGAGCCATGCGACGAGTTTGTTTAGGAATTGCGGTAACGACGGCGACTTTCGCGATTTTCGCGTCAATCGGGTCGGCTCAGGAGCCTGTCGGAGAGAAATTGGCGCGAGATAGCCAGGTAGGCGCGCCGCAGGGAGTTTGCCTCCAGACTTTTTGAGCCCGAACCGTCTCCGGGCGATCGAATTCGGCTTTCGTCGGTCT
>Ga0181520_10002741_pt1 | contig 32100 bp, 25 predicted proteins | sample PEATcosm2014_Bin_29_FD_132451 | JGI IMG/M metagenome (GOLD analysis project Ga0181520, IMG submission 132451) | Peatland microbial communities from MTU Mesocosm Facility, Houghton, MI, USA - PEATcosm2014_Bin02_30_metaG | ecosystem: Environmental > Terrestrial > Soil > Wetlands > Peat | place...
AAGGAGGGCTTCCCGATTCACGGATACGGTGAATCGGAACCTTCGTTACCGCGTCAAGCAAAATCATCGCGCCGCCACACGGAAACGGAGGTCCGATCACCAAGGGGGGGGTGAGCAATTACAAATATTTGACCAGGAATTTATTAATGATATTGATAAATTTCACTCTTCTTTGCAGTCTGCAATGGAGTCGATTAACAGACTTCAAGAATCTATCGTTGATATTAGGAATTACGATGCGGTTCTGTCTCGGGACTCGTTCCTGTCACCAGTAGAAAATCAAGATAAGTCAAATCGATGGTTCACATGGGCCAGCCGTATTGCAGATTATCTCTGTGAGGCGGTGAAGAGCACGAATCCAGATGCCAGGCTCGGCCAGACGCATGGGCCGGTGCCTCGCTTCGTCAGCGCCGTAATCCCGTACATAACCAGCGAGACACCGAGCGAAGAAGCCGTCGGACAGTACCTCAAGCGGTGCGCGGCAGCAGCCCGTAACAAACCTTGCTCCAAGACGTAATCGCGAAGAGCTTACTCGGGACAACTTGCCTTGCGGTTGTCCCGAGTAAACTATAACTCTCCGTGTACCGGTACAACAGATTAAATTTATTTTCCTAATTGTTCTTCTCAGACCTTCTTCTGATACTCCGCGTATTCACCCGAACACGGAGTAACGCGGATGAGCCAATCGACGTTAGCCTTTACAATCACCGACGCGGTGAAGGTTTCCGGCCTTGGCCGGACATCACTGTATGAGCTGATCGGGGCCGGGAAGATCGAAGCTCGCAAGGCAGGCAACCGGACGTTGATCCCGGCTGAAAGCCTACGCCGCTTCCTCGCCGAACTGCCACTGGCCGATATTCGCACCGGCCAGCGCAAGGCCGCCGAGATCCATACCGACCGCATCCATACCACCGCTTGACACGAAACCGCCGGCCCAGCGCGAAGCGCAGGAACCGGCGGCGGGTTGGTCAAAGGATTGTAGCGGACAACTGCATCCTACCCGATCCCCGCGGTGGCGCCAAGTGCTTTCGGCCGGCATTGGAGGCTTCCAATGTCCCGAGATCTGTTTTCTTTGACCAATCGTCTCTACCTGCTGCGGGCAAAGATGCTCCGCACCGTGATCATCCGACTCATGGCAGGCGATGTGCACGTGCTCTGCCGGCCAACTGATCAATACGCGGACAACCCCGAGAATCGCTTCGACGCCGGCCGCAGGCTCGCCACGCGGCTGCGCACTGTCACGACGCAGATCAAGGAGGTGCGGCCATGAACGCCCGCGACCTCGCCGAACGACTCCACCTTGACCATTACCCACGGTCCTGGCGCGGCACGTGCCCGTGTTGCGGTTACCAACGGGCTTTCAGGTTGTGGACAAGCAAGAACTACCCCGTGCGCGTTTTCTGCGCCAACGGCTGCGACCGGGATGCGCTCGCCGACACGATACGACAAGTGGCCGGTGGTGAAGCCTTGCCGCCGGGGCACGCCGACGACGGCGAGGTGCAGGCAGCGCGGGACCGTAAACAGGCTGCTGCCCAGCGCCTATGGAACGGCAGCACACCAGCGCCCGGAACCATTGTCCAGGCGTATCTGGTCTCACGCGGTCTGTCTGATCTGGCCGCCTCGCCGACGTTGCGCTTCCGCGGCGACTGCCCACACCCGGAGGGCGGGCGCCTGCCAGCTATGATAGCTCAGGTGGTGGACGTGGCTGGCAAGCTGACCGCCGTTCATCGGACCTATCTCCGCCCTGACGGCACCGGCAAAGCCGAAGTGGAGCCCGCGAAGGCATCGCTTGGCCCGGTGTGGGGTGGCGCCATCCGCCTGCACGATGCGGCCGCCGAACTGGTGATCGGTGAAGGCATCGAGACATCGGCTTCGGCCGGGCTGCTGCTGAACCTGCCGGCCTGGGCTGCCATCTCCGCGGGTAATCTCGGGCGTGGGTTGGTGTTGCCGCCGATCGTGCAGATGGTGGTGATCGCCGTCGATGCCGACCCGCCTGGCGAAGCGGCCGCACGGCAGGCAGCATCACGCTGGAGGACAGAGGGACGGCAAGTGCGTATCGCTCGCCCCGATCATGCCGGCGCAGACTTCAACGATGTGATCCGGGAGGCCCAGCATGGATAACAGCATGGGCTTCACGGTGAGCGATGCCGGCACGGACGACGATGACGGCGAGAAAGCGCCTCCGCAGCGCGAACGCATCATCGACGCGGTTCTGTCGGCCGGCGTGGCGTTCTGGCGCGACTCGGACGGTAATGCCTTCGCGATGGTGCCTGTCGATCCTCTCGACGTGGAGGGCGGTCCAGTTGCCCACTATCGGGTTCGCGGTCGGCGGTTCGCGCTGATCTGCCGGCAACTCTTCGGCGCGGCGAACAAGATCAAGGGGAAAACGGGCATCCGACCCGGCGGCGTGTCGGATACCGCGATGAACGAGGCGATTCCCGCCTTCGAGGCGATCGCGTTGACGATGCCGTCGCGACAACCGGGCGTGCGGCTGCTCGGCAGCCGCGGCACGATCTGGATTGACCTGGGTGACGATACCTTCCGCGCCATTCATGTGACGGCCGGCGGCTGGACGGTCGAGAAACGAGCCGATGCGTCGCTGATCCGGCCGGACGGGTTGCGCCCGCTGCCGCTGCCGGTGCATGCCGGCGAGGCGCTCGGCCGGCTGCACGGACTGCTCAACCTGCCCAGCGACGACGAAGGCAAGACGAGCTTTCAGCTGGTGGTGGCTTGGCTGACTGCAGCGCTGTATCCGGCTGGACCATATCCCGTTCTCGCCATCGACGGTGAACAGGGTTCGGGCAAGACGATCTTTTGCCGGATGCTGCGGCGCCTCGTGGATCCGAACGCAGCCGATCTGCGGGCGATGCCCCGCAACGAAGACGATCTGCTGATCGCCGCGTTGAACGGCAGGATGGTTGCACTCGACAACGTCTCCTTCATCGACGCCGCAATGGCGGACGCCCTTTGCCGCGTGGCGACGGGAAGCGGTTTCAGCAAGCGAGAGCTGTACACCAACCTGAACGAAACGATCGTGTCGGTGTGCCGCCCGGTTTTGCTGAACGGCATTCCTTCACTGCTTGCCCGTGGCGACCTGGCAGACCGCAGCATCGCCGTGACTCTGCCACCGATACCGGACGACAAACGCCAACCGGAAATGGAGGTGTGGGCGGCTTTCAAGGCGGCAGCGCCGGGTATCCTCGCCCTGTTGCTCGACGGGCTGGTCATGGCGCTGCAACGCCTGCCGACGCTCCAGTTGGCTCAATTGCCGCGGATGGCCGATTTCGCCCGGCTTGCCTGCGCCGCTGCGCCAGCCTTCGGGTGGACGGAAGCCGACATCCTCACGGCGTTGGATGCCAATCGGGTGGCGTCGGTGCAGACGGTGATGGAAGCCGATCCGATCGCCGAAGCGATCCGAGCCGTCCTATCGGAAAGTTCCGACCATTGGGAGGGCACCGCAAGCCAGCTGCTTGAGATGGTGAACGCGCAGGTGGCCCCGGAGGTGAAGAACGAGCGCGGCTGGCCGCGCGATGCCGCCCGCCTCTCCGGTCGCCTCAAGCGGGTAGCGCCGGCCCTACGCCGGGTTGGAGTCGAGATCGACACGGTACGCGAGGGGCGGGCTGGGACACGCAAGCTGATCCTGCGCGAGGTGCCGGAGAATGGCCGACTAGCGTCAGCAGCGTCAGAAGCGTCAGCAGGCTTTTCCGTCAATGGGTTACGGCCGACGGTAACCCCTACCATACCGTCAGCGGGCCCAGCCGCATCGGCAGCTGACGCTAGTGCTGACGCTGGCATTTGGCGCCCCGTCAGCACTAACGAATTGAAATCGCTTGCTACTGACGCTGCCGACAGTGCTGACGCTGAATCGCCGTCTCTCTCGGGATTGGATGGCACCGCCGATGCCGACGAGGTGATCCTGTGAGCACCGCGGCGGCGCTGCTCGACCGGCTGATGCAACTCGGGGTTTCCGCTCGTGCGGACGGGGGCATGTTGCGCCTCCGCCCCCGGGCAACGCTCTTCCGCTGGGTGGAAGCGGTGATCGCCTCTGGCAAGGTGGGGGCGAGCCTGGCGCGCAAGGTCCGCAAGGCGGTCGCCACGAAGGCGGCGCCGGCGGAGGCAGCGGCGGCGGTGGTAGAGCTGTTGCCCGCACCGTTGGCCTTCGAGGAGGCGGTGAAGGCGGGCAGCATTCCGATCATCCAAGAGCTCATGACCTGCGTAGCTGCGGCCAAGCAGGTGATGGCGTACGCGCGGAAGGAAGACGGCTCGGTTCGCAACGCCAGGCTTCTTTTGACGGCGGCCGAACAGCTCCGGCGCACAACCGACTCGTGCGTGCGGTTGCAAGAGGCGATGACCGACCTGCAACGCCTCGAGCAGTTCAACACGATCATCCTTGAGGAGATCGACAAGGAGTCGCCGGCGTGCGCGCAGCGGATTGGGCAGCGGATGAGCGCGCTGCTGGAGGTGCGCCTTGCTGGTCAAGGGTGATCGCCTGGATGTTGTCCAGGCGCGCAACATGCGGTCCCGTTGGGCGGCCTACTGCAAGGCGAAAGGCTACGGCGATACGGGCAGCATCCCTGATGGGATGACGTTCCGGGCATGGTGTGAGGATCTGGCGTCGCGTGGCATGAAGGTGGATCGTAAGCCGTTCACGCTGGCGGACCGCGGCGCCCTGGTGCCGATCTATGACGCTATCCCCTCCACGCGGGCGGAGGCGGCCGGTAGGCTGCTGGTGGTGCAGAAAGCCACCCAGCTCGGGCTCACGGTCTGGGAAACGCTCGCCGACCTATACATGGCCAAGAAATGGGGCCCGGTGAACATTGGCCTGTTCCTTCCGGACCAGGCCACGGCCTCGTTCAAGAGCGAACGCCGGTTCATGCCGATAGCCCGGTCGGTGCCGGAGCTCTATCGCGAGCTGACACACCGGATGGACGAGGAAGGGCAGGACCGTCGCATCGGCGAGGGCAATGTGCTCACGCGCGAGTTCGCCGACTCCCTGCTCATGTTCCTCTGGACCACGGGGAAGGTCACCACCGAGTCGCGGCCGATGGACATTGTCAGCCTCGATGAGGTCCAGGAAATGGCGCTCGATCAGATCGATAAGGTGCGGGCCCGGCTGGGCGACTCGGACGTGGCGTTCACGCTCATGCTCTCCACGGCCAACATGCCGGAGCTGGACATTAACTTTTGGTATCGAGAGGGGACGCAAGAGGTCTGGCACACCGAGTGCCCGCATTGCCATGCCCTGTCCGACCTGTCCGATCCGGTCGGCGTGTTCCCTGCCAAGAGCATCGTCTACAATACCGGGCAGATCGCCAGCGCGCCCGAGAACGAGTACCTATGGGCCTGCCCGGCGTGCGGCGGCTGGATAGAGGATCCGCAACAGGGGCACTACATCCCCCAGAATCCGGGCGCCGATCCGAAGATTCGATCGTTCCTGCTGCCGCGGACGATCAGCCCGCGCATGACGCCGCGGATGATGATGGAACAGTGGGGGCGGGCCCGCACCGGCGATCAGAAAAAGTCGTTCTACAATCGGACGCTAGCGCGGCCCTACATCGATGCGGACCAGCTCCCGGTGACCATGACGCATTGCCTCGCCTGTGTAGAGGAAGGGCGCCGGGCCGGCGTCGTGTGGGAAACCACGGGGCGCGACACCTTCATGGGCATCGACCAGATGGGTGGTTTTAACACCGTGATCGTGAAGCGCCGGCTGCCGGATGGGCGCCAGGCCCTGATCCACGTCGAAGCGATCTGGGGCGAGGAGCCCTTCGAGCGCTGCGAGGTGCTCATGCGCCAGTATGGCGTGGCCGTGTGCGTGGTCGAGACGCTGCCCAACATCAACTCGGCCAGGCGGTTCGCCAACCACTTTCCGCGGCGGGTGTTCCTCGCCGGGTATGGTGACCTGCGCGATGACGCGATGATCTGGGGCGATGACCTGTCCAAGAGCGATCGCCGCACGGCCGAGGAAGATCGGACGCGCTACACGGTGACGCTTAACCAATACCGGTGCATGCAAGCCACCCTGTACCGCGTGCGCGACCGGATGTGTCTATTCCCCGATCCGGACCTGTTGATCCAGGACGTGATTGACAACGGCCAGTCGAAGCGGATTCCGATCCTGCGCGATTGGGTGTTCTACCACCTGACGAAAACCGCGCTGGTGGTGGAGGAGAACGAGGAAACCCGGAAGCCGCGGGCGAAGGTGCGCAAGGTCGGGATCGATCCGCATTTCAGCTTCGCGGCCATGCTGTGCGACGTCGCCTGGACGAGGAGTTACGGAATGTCGAGCATCTTCATGCCGGACGCGGTGCCGGTGGGCAGCGGTCTGGATGCCGCGGCCAGAATGGAAAAGGCCATGCCGGGGATTCCGCGGGAGATCCTCGCCGTGGTGGCGTCCGTGCCAGACGGTACATGCGGGCGCTGTGACGCTTTCGAGGACGGCTTGTGCACGGAACGGCAGCTCAAGGTGCAGGCCCGCGACGTAGGCTGTCCGCTCTTCGTGGCGCGCGAAAATGGTGGCTAGCAGGATGCTTCTGTAACCGGGTTCACACACCGCGTCGCCCGCTTCCGAAGGTTACGCTCGGCGCCACGCCTTCTGTGGGGCCGGGTGCAGGACTATATCTGCCGAAGTGCCAGTTCGGAGTCAGCGAAGGATCGGGAGCCATGCCGAAGCCGGTGGGACACGAGGACTGGGATCGGCGCTACGCCACCAAGGAGTTCATCTGGACGGTCGAGCCGAACCGCTTCCTGGTTGCCGAGGCAGCGGACCTGCCTGCCGGCCGGGGACTGGATCTCGCTGCCGGCGAGGGGCGCAACGCCATCTGGCTCGCCGAGCGGGGCTGGACCATGTGCGCCGTCGATTTTTCCGCCGTGGCTGCGGAAAAGGGCAAACGGTTGGCAGCCGCGCGGAACGTCGCCGACCGGATCGAGTTCGAGGTCGCGGACCTGCGCGACTACACCCCCGAGGTGCACCGCTTCGATCTCGTCGCCCTGTTCTATCTCCAGATCCCCCAGGCCGAGCTTGCGCCGATCCTCGTCAAGGCGGCGCGGGCGGTAACGCCGGGCGGCACGTTCCTGTTGGTCGCTCACGATTCGGCCAACCTTGAGCACGGCCACGGCGGCCCTCAGGATGCTGCCGTGCTCTACACGGCCGAACAGGTCGTCGCCGCGCTGGGCGGGGAACTCGAGATCGACAAGGCATACCGCGTCGAGAGGCCCGTGGAGACCAGTGACGGCGTCAAGGTCGCGTTCGATTGCCTGGTGCGGGGCAAGTGCCGCTGATCGGCCGGGGCCGATGCGTCCCGGCCGGTGTTGGTCTGGTTGCGAGTGGCGATCCCGCTCCTGGCGTACTCGGTCCTGACGCGCCTCGTCTGCTGCGTGCCCCTGCGCCCGCGGCCCCCACGCGATCGCCTCGCCGCCGTTCTCCGTCGCACACGACAACGGACGTTTGCCGGTGGATCGCGCAGTGCGGCTGCCGATTTCGTTTGACTCGCGCGATGGGGCCGCCCGCATAATTTGGCGCCCGGGTCGCGGATCCAGGCGCCATGAGTTCGGCGGTACAGGATCGATGCCTCTCAGGATCGCGGTCGGCGGTTTCCAGCACGAAAGCCACTCCTTCGCCCCGCGCCCGACCAGCTACTCCGATTTCCTGGCGCCAGGGGGTTGGCCCCCGCTTTGCCGCGGTCCGGCGATGTTGCGCGCGATGGCGAACTCCTCCACCACCACCGCCGGCGCTCTGCCGGTCCTCGCGTCCGGCGCCGAACTCGTGCCGCTTCTGTGGTGCATCGCCATGCCCGCGGGCCCCGTCCAGGACGAGGCCTTCGAACGGATCGCGGCCATGCTCGTTGCCGACCTGGGCGCCGCGCTCGATGCCGGCCCCGTTGATGGCCTGTTCCTCGACCTGCACGGAGCCGCCCTGACCGACACGTTCCCCGACGCCGAGGGCGAACTGCTGCGCCGCGTGCGCGCGGTCGCCGGAGCCAGGATGCCACTGGTCATCACCCTCGACCCCCACGCCAATCTGACGGCGAAAATGGTCGCGCTCGCGGATGCCATCGTTCCGTACCGCACCTATCCCCACATCGACCAGCATGAGAGCGGCGCCCACGCCGCAAACCTGCTGCTTTCCCGCCTCCGGCGCGGCGCGCCGTGGGCCAAGGCCTTTCGTCAGCTTGATTACTGGTTCACCCTGAGCGCCCAGTGCACCATGACGGGTCCGATGCGGAAGGCGATGGAAGAGCGCGCCGCCATCGCCGCCCGGCACTGCGTGGCCGAGCTCGCCTTCTGCTTCGGCTTTCCCTACGCGGATTTTGCCGATTGCGGCGCCGCTGTCGCCTGCACCGCCGAAACCCAGGGCCAAGCCGACGCGGCGGTCAACGACATGATCGCATGGCTCGTCGCGCACGAGGACGATTTCCAGCCTGATGCGGTTCCCGCCCCCCAGGCCGTCAGCGAGGCACTCAGCACGGCCGCGGGCGCCACGCGTCCGGTCATCGTCGCCGATACCCAGGATAACCCCGGTGGCGGCGGCCACGGCGATACGACGGGGCTGCTCGCGGAACTGATCGCCCAGCGTGCGCGGGGTGCTGTCGTCTGCTTCATCAACGATGCTGAATATGCCGCCGCCTGCCACGCCGCCGGCGAAGGCACTACCGTGGCGCTTCCACTCGGCGGCAGATCCGACGGCGTTCCCTTGACCGGCGAGGCGCAGGTGCTCCGGCTCGGTCACGGCAGCTTCCCCCTGACCGGCCCGATGGGCCAGGGCAACATGGCCAATCTCGGCCCGACCGCGCTGGTGGAATTCCCTCCCGGCATCCGCGTCATCGTCACCAGCCGAAAGATCCAGGCCGCCGATCAGGCAATCCTGCGGCATCTGGGCGTCGAGCCTGCGCATTGCCCGATCATCGTCCTGAAATCGTCCGTGCACTTCCGGGCCGATTTCGAGCCGATCGCCGAACGCATCATCATCGCCGCCGCGCCCGGTCCGGTCATCGCCGATCCCTCGACCCTGCCGTTCGGCCATGTGCGTGCTTCCGTGCGCAAACGTGCCGGAGGCCGTTCCTGACGTGCCGCCCGCAACGCTCCACGACCCGCCCCCCGTTTTCTCCGCATCTCCAGAAGGGACGAAGCATGCAACGTCGTAGCTTCCTGAAGGGCGCCGCAGCAGCCTGCATCCCCGCCCTCGCCCGCCCGGCGATCGCCGAAACCGTGCCCACGCTTCGTTTCGTTCCAGAGGCAAATCTCGCCACGCTGGACCCGGTTTGGACGACGGCGACGGTCACGACGAACCACTCCTACTACGTCTACGACCAGCTTTACGCTATCGATGCCGGGCTGCAGCCGCGCCCGCAGATGGCGGAAGGGCACGAGGTCTCGCCCGACGGCCGGGCCTGGACTATCAGGCTTCGCGAGTCGCTCGCGTTCCACGACAACATCCCAGTCCGCAGCATCGACTGCGCCGCCAGTATCGAGCGCTGGACCAGGCGCGACGTGTTCGGCCAGCTGCTCGGCAAGGTCGTGGAGAAGTACGAAACCCCCGACGACCGCACGCTCGTCATCCGGCTCACCCGTCCATTCCCCCTGCTCCTGAGCGCGCTCGCCAAGCCGGACACGTCCGGCCTCTTCATCATGCCGGAGCGCGTCGCCCGCACCGACCCGTTCAAGGCCATCACTGACCCCACGGGCTCGGGCCCCTACCGCTTCGTCAAGGAGGAATGGGTGGATGGCAGCCGCGTGGTCTACGCCAAGTTCGACGGCTACGTGCCGCGCAACGAGCCGCCGGAGTGGGCGACGGGCGCCAAGGTGGCCCATTTCCCGCGCATCGAGTGGCACATCCTCCCCGACCCTGCGACTGTCGCCGTCGCCATGCAGCAGGGCGAGATCGACTGGTGGGCGCAGCCGCTGCCGGATCTTTACGCGACCCTGGAGCGAGCGGGCATGGTCCTGCAGATAGACCAGCCGGCCGGGCGGCTGGCCATGGCCAGGATGAACTGCCTGCAGCCGCCCTTCAACAACCCCGCCGTGCGCCGCGCCGTGCTCATGGCCGTCAACCAGAAAGATTTCCTGATGGCCTATGTCGGCAACGATGCCTCCATGTACCGCCAATGCCTCAGCCTCTTCCCGTGCGGCACGCCCTATGCCGACGAGACGCTGGGCCGGAGGATCATGCGGACCGACCTTGACGAAGCCAGGAGGATGCTCAAGGCATCGGGCTATGCCGGCGAAAGGACCGTCGTCATCTCCGCGTCCGACCTGCCGGTGATCACCGCGTTCGGCCAGGTGGCCTACGGGCTGCTCAAGGATCTCGGCATGAACGTCGAGCTGGCGGTCAGCGACTGGGGAAGCGTGGTCCAGCGCCGTGCCTCGCGCGAGCCGGTGGACAAGGGCGGCTGGAGCATGTTCGTTACCGCCGGCCCGGCGGTCGGCTACGCGAACCCGACCATCTCCGCCCTGGTGCGCGGCCAGGGGACTGACGGTTGGTTCGGGTGGTGGAAGAGCCCGGAGGCCGAGGCCAAGGTCGAAGCGTTCCTTAACGCGCCGGACGAAGCATCGCAGAAGCGGATCGCCACGGAACTGAACGACATTGCGCTGGCCGACGTGGCGACGGTGCCGCTCGGCCAGTATTTCGTGAAGACGGCGTTCACCAGGCGGATCACCGGCGTGGTTCAGGGCATTTCCTCCTACCCGTGGAACGTCCGCCCGAGCTGACGCAGCCGCCTTGTCCGGCCTGGTCGACACCGGCGGCCCGGCAACCGAAGTGACGGCATGCCAAGCGTGAGAGGCCCGGACGCGCCGTCGGAGCCTTGTCGGGGATGCGGGCTGCCGCGGAGCATGTAGCCGTCGCTATCCCGGTGCTGAACGAAGCCGAGGCAATCGGCTTCGCGGTGAGCGGGCTGCCGCGCGACGTGGTATGCGAGGGGATTATGGTTGATGGTGGCGGCACCCACGGCATATCGCCAGTGGCGGCCGCACAGCCGGGGCCCGCATCATCGCCGTTTCCACGCCTCGCTACGGGCGTCCCTGTGCCGAAGGAGCGGCGGCTGCCGATGCATCCTGCACCGTTGTCGCGTTCCTCGACGGCGATGGCGCAGGCCGCGGTGATCTGATCGGAAGGCTCGTGGAACCGTTGTCGGCCGCTGGGCGGTCACGGCCCTCAAGCCTCGCCGGCGTAGTCAGATAGCCGAGGTCGACCCTTTGCTGACCTTCGCCGCGGCTGGTCCCAGGTCCGATCTTGGCCGAAGCGGTCATTTTCCGAGCTTCGCCAGCGTACCTGAACGGGCCGCCTCCAGTGCCACGACCGCGTCTTGTGGCAGTATCAGCCGGCTGTGCAGCAGCTCTGCCGTGGCCACGCCAACGGCGTCCACGTAGGCGGCGGGGGTGGGATAGAGCTCCTCGATCGAGGGACGCGGGTCGTTGTCGGCGCGCGCCGCGGCGGCGGTCGCGGGCAGGGGCAGCACGCCACCGAGCTGCGTGCATAGCTCCTGTGGACCCTGGACGCCCGCCTGCGGGTTCCAGCCCGTGTAGGTCGCGCGCGGGACAGCGATGATCGGCATGCGGATGCCGGCGATCGCATTGCCGTCGAGCCCGGCCCTCGGCGCGAACAGAGGGTATTCGCCTTTGATCTGCGGGACGCCTTCGCCCTGTTCGATCAGGTAGGCGCGCACATACTGGGCGCGATAGCCCAGGCCGGGGATCGGCGGATAGGCGCGGTCGTGCGGCACCAGTGTGCCCTGGCCGATGTCTGGATACCGGCTGGCAGGTGGCTCGGTCCCGTCCGCGATCCAGGCCTGCATGTCCGCGATCAACGCGCGCAGCGCCATACGAATGCTATGGGGGTCGACCGGCAGGGCGCAGGCCGGGAGTTTCATCATCACGGCGTCCGCCGCGTTGAAGTGCGGCGCGCCCGTCGACAGGTAAAGCCGTACGTCCGCCGGCATGTCGACCGGATAGCCTTGTGGGTCCGTCACCAACAGGCTCGTCTGCGAGCCCCAGAACTCGAACTCCGAGTCCATCTGCATGACGTGGGGGCAGCTGTTGGAGAGACGGCAACGGAGCAGGATGCCGTCGCGCTTACCGCTGATCGGGTCGTCCAGCACCGGGTAGGTGAAGGGGAACTGCAGCACCGGGTAGAGCCGGTCGAATTGCGGGCCGGGATTGCGGCCTGGTTGGGCGAAGCGGGCGTTGGTGAAGCTGCGGCGCGCGCCCGGGATGATCGGCATGGCGCCCTCGAACACCAGACGCCCACGCTCATCCTGGTTCATGCCGAAATAGATGAAGTCGCGCAGCACGCGGCCGGATTGCGAGATCCCTAAGCCGATCGCGCGCTGGATACCGGTTTGGCCCACCGTGGCGAGCGGGTTCATCGCCGATCCGTCTCGACGCAGGAAGGCCGTGACGTCGCGGATGGCAGCGAGCCCCATCCCCGTGACCTTCGGGTCTTTCGCCGTATAGGTGAGCTCATAGAGCGCGTTCGCCGGCATACCGGCCGCTGGCGTGACCTCGATGGTCGTCGGATCGATCAGGGTGGCCTTGCCCAGCGCCTTGCGGGGCTCGTCGGCGCGGGCGTGCACGGCGAGCTGCGCGCTGGCCGGGTCCGCGACCGGGTAGGAGAGGGCGATCCGGTGTGGACCCGGTCCCGACGGCAGGACGAATTCCTCCCGCGACGGCCCGGTCATCCCGGGCACGGTCGGAACCTCGATCCTCATCGCGCCAGGTGCCGCCGGCGCGTCCGCCTGCCAAGCGGCCCACACCAACGTGTAGCCGTTCTCCAGCAGGTAGCCGTTGCCCGCGTCGGCCGCCTTTTCGAGCCTGTTGCCGGACGGGCCGTCGGTGTCTTGCGTCCAGCCGGTAATCAGCTTGTTTCCCCGGTTGAGCACCTCGAACAGCAAGGTTCCGTTCGGGTGCTGCGGTCGCAGGATGACGACATCCGTCACCGCCGTGACACGGCCGTCGGCGTTGCGGGGTGCGGCGCCGAGATCGGCAATGACCGCGTTGTGCGGGTCCGTCGGGTCCAGCGCGATGGTTGCGCGGGCTGTTATCTTCTCGGCGGTCCCGGCCGACCCGAACGCGCGGCCTTCCAAAGCGGGCGCCTGCGTGGCGGTGACCTCGAACTTGACCACCTCGGCCCGGGCAAAAGTCGGGGCTATGACAGCGAGCACAGCCAAAGCGGGCCAGCGCATGGGATCGTTCCTTCAGTTTGTTTTTGCTCGCGTCTCGGGCCCGCCGCTTATCGCAGCTGCGCGGTGCCGACGAGGCCCAAATAGGGGTGCACTTAACAAATGTCCGAGAGACCTCGGGGCCGGTAACCACCGAGGCTGTGTGAAAACGTGGCTGCCGAGAGCGACCGCGTAACTATGTGTTAAGAGCGGCCGGGCCAGCATGCGGAAAGATTCAGGCCGAATCGACCCAGAGTCACATAGTTGCTCGTTGCCGTTACGGTCCGACGTTTTCACACAGCCTCCACCCATATGAGCGGTCTGGTCGCGCGAAGGACCGAACCGCGGATTGCGACCCTTCTCGGGCGTTCGGGTCCAACCCGCCAAGGTCTGGTCCCGGGGAAGAAGCGGCCGTTCGCTCCGGGACGGCATGACCGGCTGCTTGGCGCCCTTGCACGAATCCGCTTCGCGGGAGGGCACCTGCGGCGAGGCCGGCGGGTTCGAGGGCGGCAGTAAAAGGTTGAGACTGTTTCGGTCTGTCTTTGAGCTTGCAGGGTCCCCCCTCAGCTCAAGGAGCAGACAAAGTGACCGACCAGCCAGACTCACAGCCGATCAGCCCGCTGCGCCAACGCATGCTCGAAGACATGGCCATGCATGGTCTGCGCGAAGCGACGCAGCGCGACTACATCCGGTTCGTCCGGAACTTCGCGGCATTTCTCAGGCGGCCGCCTGACACCGCGACACCCGAGGACATCCGCTGCTTCCAAGTCTATCAGGCCGAGAGTGGCGTGCAGCCGCCGACGATCAATTGCTCAGTGTCGGCGCTGCGTTTCTTCTTCACGGTGACGCTTGACCGGCCTGACCTGTCGCGCCGGCTTGTCCTGGTCCGCCACCCCCGCAGGCTGCCGACCGTGCTCAGCGGTGAGGAGGTCAGGCGGCTGCTGGAGGCGGCCCCCGGGCCGAAATACAGGGCGGCTCTCGGCACCGCCTATGGGGCCGGGCTGCGGGTATCGGAGGTGGCGGCCCTCAAGGTCGGCGACATCGACAGCACGCGGATGCTGATCCGGGTCGAGCAGGGCAAGGGGCGCAAGGACCGTAATGCCATGCTGTCGCCGCAGCTGCTGGAGCTGCCGCGGCGGTGGTGGCGCGAGGGTAAGCGGCGCGGCGTCATGCTGCCGCAGGGCTGGATGTTTCCCGGACAGAGCGTTCTCGAACCCATCTCGACCCGGCAGATCAACCGGGCCGTTCACGAGGCGGCGGAGGCGGCCGGCATCAAGAAGCGGGTCACCCCGCACACCTTGCGCCACAGCTTCGCCACGCACCTGCTGGAGCAGGACGTCGACATCCGCGTCATCCAGGTCCTGCTCGGACACTCCAAGCTCGACACCACCGCGCTCTAAGCCCGTGTCGCCACCAAGACGATCCGGGCGGTGACGAGCCCGCTCGAACATCTCCGGCTACTGATGGAAGGCGACGACCCGGGCGGCTGATCGCGGTGCGGCCCGCGCTCGAGGTCGCCGATATCTTTCGCATGCATGGACCAGCCTGGCGGGCGGCGAACGCCGGCCACGTGAGCCTGGCCCAGCTTAAGGTGATGTCGGCAATCGAGACCTGTCGCACGGCGGCGCTCGGCGGCCACGTCGAAGGGTGCGAGGACTGCGGCCATCGCCGCATCGCCTACAACAGCTGCCGCAACCGGCACTGCCCCAAGTGCCAGGGGGTGGCGGCACGGGAGTGGCTCGCCGCACGCGAGACCGATCTGCTGCTGGTCGGCTACTTCCATGTGGTCTTCACGGTCCCCGCCGAAATCGCCGACATCGCGTTCCATAACAAGGCGGTGGTTTATGACCTGCTGTTCAGGGTGGCCGCCGAAACGATGCTCATCATCGCCGCCGACCACCGGCTGACCGCGTTCGACGAGACCGGGGTCACCTTCCGCTACAAGGACTATCGCCGCGACGCCGCCGACCGTCAGCGCACCATGACACTCAGCCCTGACGAGTTCATCCACCGCTTCCTGCTCCATGTCTTGCCGAAGGGCTTCCATCGCATCCGCCACTACGGCCTCTTCGCCAGCGCCGGCCGCAAGGCCAACCTCGCGCGGGCCCGGGAACTGCTCGCCGTGCCAGCGCCGGCGGAGGTCAAGGAAGCCCCGTCGCCACCGGATCCGCGTCCGCCATGTCCGTGCTGCGGTGGCCGAATGGTCGTCATCGAGATCTTCGGCCGTGCCGCTCGGGCGCGCGCGCCGCCATCGTCGCCTGCCTGTACCGGGACCCCCGTGTGGTGATCCGGCCCGATGAACATCAGACCGCCGGCCAAGCCGTCGTGCTTCGGCCTCCGGGGGGCCGTGTGCTCGCGCCGATCACCGGCTCCTCAACCGCGCGAATGACCGCCAGACCGGCCAGTCGGGTGCAATCACGCCGGGGCGGTGACAAGCACGCACGCCGTTCTGTCCATCCGGCGCCGCTATCCGGCGGCGCATTGCGGTCGACCTGCTCCTCGCAGCAGTCGTTCCGCCGCCCCCTCGGGGACAGCGGACTCTTCAAATCCCCATAACATCCCCCGCACCCCCGCGGGTTCGTGCATGGGCGGTTTCCGTACGCCGGCCCCGTGCCAGGCCCACGGCCTGCGATAGCCGGCGTCCGAAAACCTTCACCGTCCCCGATGTTCCTGGCGCTCATTACACTCCCCGGAACCAGCCATTCGCCGATGCTCGGCCCCTGGTTGGATCCGACCGGCGAAGACGGAGGCGACGCGTCACCTCACAGCGCGTCCGCCGTGGCTGCAAAGTGGCCAACCATCGAACTGCACCGCGCTTGACGCAGAAACAAATTTGGGTGCCGATCCGCATCTTTGCGGGAGAGAAGAGGCAAGGGCCCTCGGCCCGTTCTGCGCCGCGTGCGCGGTTTCCGCTATCCCAACTGCCGCTCCACAACGCCGAGCAGCATGACACCACCGTCCGACGTGATGCGTCCGCCGCCGAAGGCCGTAATGACCTTCTTGCCTTCAACGGCTGGAAAATCGAACGGCAGAAGGCTATCGTCGGACATGGGGGATGTGGCTCGGTGCGTTCGCGTGGACAGGATGGAGTCGACACCCAATCCTTAAGCAAGATCAGTACGTTACGCAACACCCGCCAGCGAATCCCTGCCATGCCCTGAATTAAGATGGTCTAGGAGTCTATCAGATGCCGCTCGACCGCTTTCTGCCCTTCGATGCCGCGCCCTTCCTTCCGGGCGGGCGCCTCCCCGCGCCGATCGCGGAGGCCGTGCGCGCGGGCGAGAGGATCTTCCTCAGTGGCCACAGCGCGCTGAAGCCCGACGGCTCGGTCGCGGGGCTCGGCGACCCCGCCGCCCAGGCCGAGGCCACGATCGACAACATCGAGGCGGCGCTTACCGCGGGCGGCAGCTCGCTCGCCGGCATCACCAAGCTCACCACCTGCATCGTCGACCGCGCCCACCGCAAGCCGGTCTACGAAGTGATCGGACGGCGGCTGAAGGACGTGTTCCCGGTCAGCACCGGCCTCGTCGTCGCCGGGCTCCCGCTCGCCGAGCAGATGGTGCAGATCGACGCCGAGGCGGTGATCGGCCCCGCGCCGCGCCGCATCCGCACCTTCGAGATGAAGAACTGGTTCGGCCAGAACATCTCCTGGCAGGGCGCCATGGTCGCCGTCGGCGAGAAGGAGCTGTTCGTGCGCGGCCAGACCGGGTCTGCGCTCGACGGCCGCCAGATGGCGGGGCCTGGCCGTCGCCCGCAGGACGCCGCCGAGCAGGCCGATCTTGCGCTGAGCAATCTCGCGACCCTCCTGGCGGAAGCGGGCTCCAGCCTCGACGAGGTCTGCAAGATCACCGTCTATATCAACGACCGCGCCTATCGCACGGCCGTCTATCCGATGATCGGCAAGCATCTGCGCGGCGTCCATCCCGTGTCGACCGGCATCATCACCACCGGCTTCGCGCGGCCGGAAATCCTATTCGAGATCGACGCGCAGGTCCTGCGCAAGCAGGGCGGGGCGCATGAGCGCTTCCGCCGCTACCATTCGAGCACGGCGAAATACGGTACCGAACGCCAATCGCTCGACTGCGACTTCTGCATGGCGGTGCGTGCCGGCAGCCGCGTGATCCTGCGCGGCCAGACCGGTTGCAACCTCAGCGAGGTGATGTGCGGCATCGGCGACACCGCCGCGCAATCCGAGCAGGCCATGGACAATGTCGAGGTTCTGCTCGGCGATGCCGGAGCGAAATTGTCGGATGTTACCAAGGCGACGCTGTTCGTCACCGACCGCGCCTTCCTGACCGACGCGACGCAGGTTGTGATGCGCCGCCTCAAGGGGGTGACCCCGGCCTTCAGCGCGATCGTGATCAAGGGCCTGGCGAGCCCGGAACTGCTGATGGAGGTCGACATCACCGCCGATCTCGGGGGCCGCACGTGACGTTCTCGCTCGCCGGGCGCTGTGCCCGCACCGGCATGCTCAGCTGCGCCGTCACCACCTCGTCGATCGCGGTCGGTGCGCGCTGCCCTTACGTCCGCGCCGGCATCGGGGCGCCATCTCCGACGCCCTGCGGATCGGGCTCGAGAGGCCGTCGCGCCCCCCGTTCACCTCGTCGCGCCAGTCGATGTGCTCGTCGATCTGGATTCAAACTTCCCGGATGGGCTCTAAGTGTCTGACCGCAATCTTCTTGAGTCATTTGAATCACTTACGGATTGCCGGTTCCAGAATCCCCATTGAAATTGCTGGCTTTTATTCGTTGTGAATCCGGATATCGCTATGCGCCTGCACCGCCACGCATAGATATTCCAAGGAATGATCTCGGGCAGACTCTAAGCAAACTTAATACATAATATAAAATTGGCTAATTCGTCTCCATTTTGTGTGATTTGCTTGCGGACACGTGCTGCTAAACCAACGTATGTCTGAGTCCGCATCTCTGGGCACAGAGGTGCCAACCGGAGGACAATAATGATCATGCCACGGACACGGGTCGAGAAAGACTTCCTGGGAGAGAAAGAACTGCCTGCCGAGGCGCTCTATGGCATTAATACTTTCCGATCTCTGGAGAACTTCCCGTCCACCGGCCGAACGATCGGAGATGCGCCCGAGCTTGTCAAGGCGATGGCGATCGTGAAGCAGGCGGCAGCACGAGCCAACATGGAGATTGGTGCGCTTCCGGCAGATCGCGGGCAGGCCATCTACGATGCCGCTGAGGAGATTCGGGCCGGAGAGCACAACGCAAATCTCGTCGTCGATGTTCTCGATGGTACCGGCGGCACCGCGCTCAACATGAATTTCAACGAAGTGATTGCAAACCTGGCGGCGATACGTTCTGGCCGGCCAATCGGCGAGTACACGTTTGTGCACCCAAACGACCATGTTAACCTCGGACAATCCACAAACGATGCATTTCCGACCGCAATAAACCTCGCTATTTTTCTGGCTTCAGAGGCCACGGCGGACAACGTGCTTCGTGTCGCCGAAGCATTTGCGGAGAAAAAGCAAAAATACGCCAAGCTGCTTCGCCTCGGCCGAACCTGTCTTCAGGACGCGCAACCGATGACGCTAGGCCAGGCGTTCGGTGGTTATGAAGCAGTTCTGCGGCGGCACGCGGGTCTGCTCGCCAGGTTGCGCGACGACTTCCTCACCGTTCCGCTTGGCGGCACGGCGATCGGAACGGGCCTCGGCATGCGGGCTGGCTACAAGGAAGCGGTGTTCCACCATCTCTCCGCATTAATGGGAGCTGAAGTGAGGCCGACGGCTGACCCGTTCGATGGCATGCAAAACACGGATTCGTATGCACGCCTGTCGGCCGAGCTACGTAACACCGCCAACACACTCTGGAAGATTTGCAACGACCTCATCATCCTCTCGTCGGGACCGGCCGGAGGTATCGGAGAGATAACCCTTCCCGCAGTTCAGGCCGGATCCTCCATCATGCCAGGGAAAGTGAACCCTGTGGTGGCCATGTCCATGTGCACGGCCGCGCTTGCTATCACCGGGAACGACACCGCGATCGCTTTGGGATGTCAGCAGGGCCTGCTGGAGATCGGCGCTTACGACATCCTGGTCTGCGACCGGCTCCTCGATAGCATCGCCCTTCTCACTTGCCGCGCGGCAATGTTTACGGACCGTTGCGTCCGCTCGCTCGTGGCCAATGAGGAGCGCTCCTGGCAGAATCTTCTCGCGTCCAGCGCACTGGCGACAGCCCTCGTACCAAAGCTCGGCTATAGCACCGTATCGCGCCTGGTTCACGAAACGCTCGACCAGGGTCGGTCTTTCGTGGATGTGGTTGTTGAGCAAGGATATCTTAGCCATGAAGATATCCGCTCGACTCTCTACACAGCGGCGGTCGATCCAACCGGCGTTCATCTTTAGCCTCTCGTGATGTCGCTGGTGCGCCCAAAAGTAACGAGTCCAAACTATACACCATCCGAGGAGGCGACAGAATGAGTACCACAATCGATACTCCGTTTGAAGAGTCCCCTTTGCGGCGTTTCCATTTCCATGTTGCATTCAGCGCCTGCGGTGGCCAGTTCTCCGACGGTTTCGAGCTTGGCATCATCGGCATCGCCATTGCCTCTGCCACGTCGCTGCATCTTTCGGCGTTGTGGATGGGCCTTCTGGGCGCTGCGGCGTTGGCGGGCCTGTTCTTCGGGGCCCTGCTCGTCGGACCCGTCGTTGATCGCTATGGCCGACACACCATTTTTGCCTACGATATGTTGGTCATGTCGGTCATCTCGGGATCACAGTTTTTTGCCCCGGGGCCGGGGACGCTCCTGGCACTGCGCCTGCTGCTGGGGATCGTCCTGGGAATGGATTATGTTGTGAGCAAATCCCTTGTCACCGAACTATCGCCGGTCAGATTTCGAGGCCGGATGTTGAGCATCTTGGCAATTGCCTGGGCTGCAGGTTATGTATTTTCCTACATAGCCGGTTATTTTATGCTCGGCATCGGGGCAAATGCGTGGCGTTACATGCTGATAGTGAGCTCGTTGCCGGCCCTGTGCATTTTCGGCTTCCGGATCGGCATTCCGGAATCACCCCTCTGGTTGATCAAACGGGGGCGGACCGAGGAGGCATTGCAGGTCATCCTCAGAAAATTGGGCACCGGGATCGCCTTGCCGAAATCGGTCTCCGAAGTACGCAAGACCGGCGGCGAGTGGGCTGAATTGTTCTCCCCCCGGTGGAGGAAAATAACGGCGGTAGGGATCATTTTTTATGTTTGCCAAGTGATTCCGTTCTTTGCGTTGAGTACGTTCGCCCCCCAAATCATGCAATCCCTGAACGTAACTGATAGATATTTCGGAAGCCTAATTTACAACGTGTTTGTGTTGATGGGCGCCGTCATTGGCATGACGGTTGTCGATATCATTCCCCGCCGTTCCATGCTCGTCGTATCTTTCTATCTGGCAGCCGCCTTGCTGGTCCTGCTGGCCTTGAACGTGTTTGGATCGACCGCGGCTATCATCGTATTTGCTCTTTTTGGTCTCATAATAAACGGGGCTGGCAATCTTGAGTTCGTTTATCCTCCCGAATTGTTCCCCACTCACTTGCGCGCGACCGGGGTCGGTCTGGCAGTCGCCGGTAGCCGGATCGGCGCGGCGAGCAGCACGTTCCTGCTGCCGATCGTGGTCCAGGACTTCGGGCTGGGAACCGCTCTGGGGGCCTGCGTGGGGGTCCTGATCTTCGGCGGCATCATCTGCCAGGCCTGGGCTCCCGAAACCGGAAAGACCCGGCTCTCCACTATCGGCGAGAACGTCGTCCCACCGCCGGTTGCACCGTAACGAGTTGATCCCCGGTCCGGGGAAGTCCGGTTCCACCTTGGTGCAGGCTCCCACAAAGCGCCTCACCGGGTGGACACCCGGCGAGGCTCCCTCTGTGTCGAGGTCATGCCGTCGCGATTGCGGACTAGTCCTCGATGACTTCGGCAGCACGTGGGGTCAGCCAGGGTTGGTCGATGCGGAGGAGCGGCTTTGGGCGCTGTCGGCGGTGGGCGGGCTTCGGGGCGTTCCGCGCCGAGCTTGCGGCAGGGGGGCCGAGATGACCACGCCGCCCCACTTGGTCACCCGACGGTTCCGGTAACACCACGAAAGGACACGGCCATGAAATCCCAGGTCAGCGAGCGGTTGAAGGAACCGGTGGCGCAGGAGGTGCTGGAACTGATGTTCCAACCGCGGCTGGACCATGATTTCCAGGACAGTTTCGGGCCGATCACGCTGATCAACCGGGGGCATGTGGTGATGCTGCGGCGCCAGGGAATCATCGCGGCAGAGGTGGCGAAGGCATTGCTGGCCGCCTTTACGACCATGGAGCGGGCGGGTGCGTCCTCCTATACGCCCGACCCTCGGCTGGAAGACCCGTATTTCAATTACGAGGCCGTGGTGATGTCGATCGCCGGCGCCGATACCGGCGGGCGAATGCATATCGCGCGCAGCCGCAATGACCTAGGGGCGACGCTGGATCGGCTGCATTGCCGCAACGCGGCGCTGGAGTTGATCGATTGCCTGCACGCACTGATCGCGGTGATGCTCGAGCGCGCCGAGCAGTTCGCCGACGTGGTGATGCCTGGCTACACGCATATGCAACCGGCGCAGCCGTCCACCTACGGCTTCTACCTGCTTGGCCTTGCTGAGGCATTCATGCGCGATTGCGACCGGCTGGACGGTGTCTGGCCGCGCATCAACCGCAACCCGCTGGGCGCAGCTGCGATGACCGGCACCAGCTTCCGGATCGACCGCGAGTTGACCGCTTCGCTGCTCGGCTTTGACGGGTTGATCGAGCATACTCAGGACTGCGTAGCGTCGCGCGATTTCGCGCTGGAGCTGCTGGCGATCTGCGTGCAGATGGCGGTGACGTGGAGCCGGCTGGCGCAGGATTTCTACACCATGGTGATGCACGAGTTCCAAACGCTGGATCTGCCGGACCGCCTCGCCGGAACCTCCAGCATCATGCCGCAGAAGAAGAACCCGGTGATCATGGAGCATCTGAAGGGCAAGAGCGCCCAGGTGCTCGGCGCCTATGTCGCGGCGGCCACCGCGATGAAGGCGACTAGTTTCTCCAACACCATCGACGGCAACCGCGAATCCCTGGCAATGGCACGAGACACGTTCCGCGACTGCTGCGACTGCCTGAGGCTGGCGACGCTGATGGTGGACGCGGCCCAGCCGTGCAAGGCGCGGATGCTGCGCCTAGCCGAGCGGAACTTTTCCACCGCGACCGATCTGGCCGATGCGTTGGTGCGCGATTGCGGGCTGTCGTTCCGTGACGCCCACCACGTCGTCGGCAGCGTGGTGCGGATGGCCATGGACCAGGAGCTGGGCGCCCACGAGATCACCTCGGAGATGCTCGATCAGGCGGCGCGTGACGTAATCGGGCGGCCACTCGGCATGAAGGCGGCGACGGTGGCAAGTTGCCTGGATCCGACCCAGGCGGTGGCGGCCCGCCGCACCGTGGGCAGCCCGTCGCCGAACGAGGTTCGTCGTCTCGTCAGCGTGCTGGGCAAGGCGCTGGCTGCGGCGGGAACCACTCAGGCGCAGCGGCGCAGCCGGCTGGCAGCAGCGGAACAGCGTCTGCAGGCAGCGGTGCGCGAAGTGGCGTAACCAGCGGTGGCTGGCGGTCAGGATACGCATGAGAGCATCGGCTCGAAGCGGAATGAGTGATCGCCAAATCGTTCAGCCACGACGGTACTGCCGTCGCTGATCTTGCTACAGGCCTTGGCCACCGCCGCCACCGTTGCTCAATGTGCTCGACGAATTCACCCGCGCGTGTCTGACCATCCGGATCGGCCGAAACCTGAACTCGATCCACGTCATCGATGTGCTGATCGACCTGTTCCTGCTGCACGGTATTCCCGGCCACATCCGGCTCTGGGCCGCCCCCGCCAGCCTCTGTGCGACGCTCGGGCGGCCACCCCGAATATGGCGCAGCAGACCATCATGCACTAACATTCAACCCGGACCACTCCACGGGGGCCGGTCATGCCAGGAACTGCGAAAAAGCCGCGCGTTCGCTACACGTCAGATGACCATTGTTTTCGATTGAACTTGCGGGATTTGCTAGTTTTCCGGGTCCTTTCGGACACTCAGAGCACAACCATTGCTGCCGAGCGGTTGGGTGTCACGCAATCGGCAGTATCACAATCGGTGAATCGTCTGGAGAAATTATTTGGAACGACGTTGTTGGACCGCTCCAATCGTCCGCTCAGAACCACTCACGCAGGGGAAGTACTTCGGCACGGCGTGTCGAATATTCTTCAGAATGTGCGGCGTATGGTTGATGAGGTCCAGGCAGGATCGGATAGCAAGGTTCCCATCGTTCGGCTTGGATTGGTCGACTCCTTTGCGACAACGGCCGGCCCCGAAATTGTCAAAGCACTTGGACAACGGGTCGAGCAATTGCTTGTTTGGTCCGGAAACTCCCTCGCGCTCAACGCCGAGCTTCTTCGCCGATCTCTTGACGTCGTCATTTCCGATGACCCAATGATGAACCACTCGGAATTGGCTCGTGACTACCTCTTCCGGGAGCAGTTGGTAGCAGCGGTTCCGCAAGCCTTGGCCAAGCGCTTCCGAGGCCGTTCGCTGGAGCAGATGTGCGCTGAGTTGCCGTTGGTCCGACCCAGCAAGAGGTCCAACTTCGGTCAGGCTCTAGAATATTATCTCAATCAACGCAGGATTAATGTGTCGAGCTTTCTGGAGTTAGATTCCGGCGAAGTAATGCTTAAGTTGGTCGCGAGCGGTGTAGGTTGGACTATTATGACGCCGCTGATTCTGCTGCATTCGCACGTCCAGACAATGGAAATTGCGGCGTTGCCCTTGCCACCGCCGGAGTCGCATCGCGGCTTGTACGTGCTGTACCGCCCGAACGAACTGGTCCAGGTGACAACCGAAATCATCAGGATCTGCCACGACTGCGTCGAGACATTGATCCTGCCGAGCCTTCGTAGCCTGGCGCCGTGGGCCTTAGAGGCTGTCTCTGAACGTGGGCGGGAATGAGAGTTGAGTGGTTACGGAAGGGTGTGATTCCAACGGGTTAGTGAGACCAAGTTGGAAGGCCAGCCTGATGTGGACCGTGACGACCCGTGCGCAGCATAGGCGCGAGGGGCTCCGCTTCGCCAGTGACCTGACGGATGCCGAACGGGGAGTGATCGAGAAGTTGCTTCCGCCGCCATCGTCGGTCGGCCGGCCGCCTGTCTGGCCGAGGCGGGAGATCGTGGACGCGATCTTCTACGTGCTGCGCGGCGGCATTCCTTGACGGATGCTGCCACCGTGCTTTCCGCCACGTCAGACCGTGTATGGTTGGTTCGCGCCATGCCGCGACGCGAGGGTGTGGCAGTCGATTGTCCACCACTTGGTGATGGAGGATCGCGAGCGTGTCGGCCGCGACGCCAGCCCGTCGGCCGCCGTGATCGACAGCCAGAGCGTCAAGACGACGGAAGCGGGCAGCCCGCGTGGCTCCTGCTGCACCGAACGCAGCGGTGGTCAGCTCTGAAGGCCTGGGGCACCCGGCCGATGAAGCGAGTCGGCGCCAACAAGGCCAAGGTTGCGTTCTTCGGCCAACGCTCGCCGGCAGAAGTTGCCGGAAACCACACCTCCGATGTCAGCTCTCGGAGTAAGTGCGGCCCTCCTTTAACCAAGCCGATCTGACCGCTGTCCACCCGATTCGGCGGTTTGCGATTGACCGAACCGCCGGTTGAAGAGAAATCCGCCGTGGCGTCGCCGCGACGATTGTTGGCTCATCGCGAACGAAAGTGGCACGAAGCGGGCCGTCGCGACCAGCGGACGAATGGGCACGGTGGCACGCGACTTTGCCACGTTGGCGGGCGATCCTGCGCAGGCACCGGGGGCACTTGAGAAGACGCAAGACTTGCCAGACCGGGTCAGGATTTTTTCGTGACCGCCATTGAACGTTTGAGCGTACCGATGGAGACCGCCATCGAGGACGGTGACAGCATCCGGGACACGCTCACGGCCAGGGACTGGCGAGTACTGGACGTCGGGCCGCTTGTCCGGTGGCTGCGGCAGGAGGAGCTTGAGGGCGCGGGGGGCATGCGTACCTACGACGATCCCGCTCACCTCGATGATCTGTCCGGCCGGCGGTGACGGCGGACCATTGGCATCGACAAAGCCCAGTGCGCCGGTCGATGACCGTGCCGGGACCTCATTTCGGATCGCGGACTTTGTTCCTCGGCGACGCACCAGCACGAAGACCTGAGAGCGAATCTAAGCCAATCATCTTAATGGGTTGATTCGAAACGGCCTCTCGGGGAATCGCTGTGGTGGGATTAGATTCCCCTTTCCCCTCCCAGCTTGTTCCTATTATGTTCCGCTCCGATGGACGGAAATCATGCAAGCGGGACCCCACAACCCTGTTCTCGAAGCCCTCCGGTCCGAGCTGGCCCGCCTGGAGCGGTCGGATCGGACGGGCCGTAGAGGGGCTGCCATGCCCTTTGGCCTGCCCGTGATCGATGCGGCGCTGCCAAGCGGCGGGCTCGCGCTCGGCGCCCTGCACGAGGCCTGGGGGGCCGGTCCGCAGGTCGAGCATGGCACGGCCGTTTCTCTGCTCGCCGCCTGGCTGCTCGCGCGGGTTCCCGGCGAGGTCGTCTGGGTCATGCAGCAGCGTGACCTCTATCCGCCAGCCCTCGCCGCGGTGGGGTTGCCGCCGGAACGCGTGCTCTTCGTCCACACTCGCAACCCGAAGCTGGTTCTGCTGGTGATGGAGGAGGGGCTGCGCCATGCCGGGTTGGCGGGCGTCGTCGGCGAGCTGAGTGGCCCGCTGAGCCTCACCGCCTCGCGCCGCCTGCAATTGGCCGCAGAGATGTCGGGCGTGACAGCCTTCCTGGTCAGGCGCAGCCGCCGTTTCGATGACCCCGTCCTGGCTCAGCCGAGCGCCGCGGCCACGCGATGGCGGGTGGCGAGCGTGCCTTCCGCCCCGCCGCTGCCGGACTCCCCGGACACGCCTGGGCTGGGGCCGCCGCGCTGGCGGCTGGACCTGCTTCGTTGCCGCGGCGGCGAGCCGCATTCCTGGACGCTGGAGGCTTTCGATGCGACGGGTCGTTGCCGTGTGGTTCCCGACCTGGGCGACCGACCGGCTGCGCCGGAGCGCCGACCCACCGCCGCCTGATACGCCCCTGGTCACCGCGTCGAGCGATGGACGGCGCATGGCGGTGGCGGCGGCCGACCAGGCGGCCCTGACCCTGGGCATTCGCCCCGGGCTGGCGTTAGCGCAGGCACGCGCCATGGTGCCAGGCCTCTTGGTCGCCGAAGCTGATCCGAAGGGCGATGCCGCCGCGCTGGAGCGCCTGGCGGCCTGGTGCCTTCGCTACACGCCGCTGACCGCCGCCGACCCGCCGGACGGGATCTGGCTGGACATCACGGGCTGCGCCCACCTGTTCGGTGGCGAGCAGGGGCTGCTCGCTGATTTGCTGGACCGGCTTGGTCACAGCGGCGCGCAGGCACGGGCCGCTATCGCCGACACGCCCGGTGCCGCCCACGCCGTGGCGCGCTTCGGCGCAGACGCGGCAACGGTGGTCGCGCCCGGCGCGCAGGAGAGGACGATCGCTCCGCTGCCGGTCGGCGCCCTGCGCCTGCCCGAGGAGATGGTGACCGCGCTGCGGCGCCTCGGTCTTGATCGGGTAGCCCAACTAGCCCAGGTGCCGCGCGCGCCGCTGCAGCGGCGCTTCGGCCGGCACACGCTGCTGCGGCTCGATCAGGCGGCCGGGCGCGTGTTCGAGCCGATCCGTCCGGCGCTGCCGGAGGAAGCGGTCGTGCACCGGCTGGCCTTCGTGGAGCCGCTGCTGACCGCCGAGGCTTTTGTCCAGTGCATCGATGCGTTGCTGGTGCCGGTCTGCGCCAAGCTGGAGGCAGCGGGGCAGGGCGCCCGGCGGCTGGACCTGATCTTTGAGCGCATCGACGGGTCCGTGCAGGCCGTTCGCATCGGCACGGCGGCGCCGTCGCGCCACGCCGCCCATCTCGGGCGGCTGCTGGAGGAGCGGTTGGACGAGGTGGACCCGGACCCTGGCGTGGAGGCGATGCAGTTGTGCGTGTCCCTGGCCGAGCCGATCGCGAACCGCCAGGGCACCGCGAGTCTCGATGACTCGGCTTCGTCCGAGGCGGACATCGCGGCGCTGGTGGACCGGATCGAGAACCGGCTTGGCGCTGGCAGCGTCTGGCGGGCGGTCGCGGTCGAGAGCGAGATGCCGGAGCGCGCCGTCGCCACCGTGGCGCCGATTATGCGGACGCCGGTGGCGTCCTGGCCACCGGGCCTGCCGCGGCCGGTGCGGCTGCTCGATCCGCCGCAGCCCGTCGAAGCCATGGCCCTGCTGCCCGACAACCCGCCGGTGGCCTTCACCTGGCGCCGCCGACGGCACCGCGTTCGGCGCGCGGATGGGCCCGAACGCATCCACGGCGAATGGTGGCGCCGGTCAGCGGAGGAGGAGGCGGTGCGCGACTACTTTGCCGTCGAGGACGAGGACGGCGTCCGGTTCTGGCTGTTCCGCCGCGGCGACGGCGTGGACCGCGCGACCGGCGACCTCCGCTGGTTTCTGCATGGCTTGTTCTGACCCGAGATTTCGGAGCGACGATGAGCGACGATGACCACTTGCGCCCGGCGGCGGCCAGCGAGATCGCGGACAGCCTGTCCTTCGCGCTGCGCTATGACGGCCGCAAGCGCGTGCACCATGCCGACGACGTCATGGCGCGCATCACCGCGGACCGGCTGGTCGCGCATCTGGAGCGCAGCGGCTTCGTGGTGATGAAGCGTCCGTCCGCGCCCGCACTGTCAGCCAGCGGGCACGGACGCGGCGGCGGGGGCTGATCGCACGGCCATGTCCGGGTACGCGGAACTCCAGGTCACGACGAACTACTCCTTCCTGCGGGGCGCCTCGCATGTGGAGGAACTGTTCGCGCAGGCCCGGATGCTTGACATCCCGGCGCTTGGCATCGTCGACCACGGCACGCTCGCAGGCATCGCGCGCGCTCACCTGCGCGCCGGGGAGAGCGGCGTGCGCCTGGTCGTGGGCTGCCGCCTCGACCTCCGCGACGGCACCGCGCTGCTGGTCTACCCGACGGATCGCGCCGCCTATTCCCGCCTGTGCCGACTGCTCACCCTGGGCAAGGGCCGCGCGGGCAAGGGCGGGTGCGATCTGGGCTGGCAGGATCTGGTGGAGCATGGGGACGGCCTGCTCGCCGTCCTGGTTTCCGGCGCCGCCGATGCCGCATTGGCGGCGCGTCTGAACCGGCTGTGGCGTGATTTTCGCGGCCGCGCCTATCTCGCGCTGACACTGCACCGGCGGCCAGGCGAGGCGGTGCGGCTGCGGCAACTCGCGGACGTGGCTCGCGAGGCGCGCGTGCCGACCGTCGCCACCGGCGACGTGCTGTATCACGTGCCGCAGCGGCGGATGTTGCAGGACGTGATGACCTGCATCCGCGGGGGCGTCACCATCGACCGGGCGGGCTTCCTGCGGGAGCGGCACGCGGACCGTCACCTCAAGGCGCCGGGGGAGATGGGTCGCCTGTTCGCGCGCCATCCCGATGCGGTCGCGCGCTCGCTGGAGATCATCGACCGCTGTCGCTTCAGCCTGTCCGAACTGCGCTACCAATACCCGGACGAGATCGGCGGCACCGGCCAGACACCGCAGGGAAGGCTGGAGGCGCTGGTTCGGGAAGGCGCGCCAACCCGCTTCCCCGACGGCGTTCCGGAGGCCGTGGAGAAGCGGCTCCGCCACGAACTCTCGCTCATCGCCGAATTGGAATACGCGCCCTACTTCCTGACCGTCCACAGCATCGTCGCCTTCGCGCGCTCCAAGGGCATCCTGTGCCAAGGCCGTGGCTCGGCCGCGAACTCGGCCGTCTGTTATGTCCTCGGCATTACCAGCATCGACCCGGTGCGCTCCGGCCTGCTGTTCGAGCGCTTCGTTTCCGCGGCCCGCAAGGAGCCACCGGACATCGACGTCGATTTCGAGCACGAGCGGCGCGAGGAAGTCATCCAGTGGGTCTACGAGCGGTATGGCCGCGACCACGCGGCGCTGTGTGCCACCGTGAACCGCTACCACGCCCGCGGCGCCGTGCGGGAGGTCGGTAAGGCCATGGGGCTGCCGGAGGACGTCACCGGCGCGTTGGCGACCGAGGTTTCCGGTTGGGGTTCCGAGGGCGTGCCGGACGAACGCGCGGCGGAGCTGAACCTGAACCTGCGGGACCGCGCCCTCGCCCTGACCTTGCGGCTCACGCGCGAACTGATCGGCTTTCCCCGCCACCTCGGCCAGCATCCCGGCGGCTTCGTGCTGACCCAGGACCGGCTGGACGACCTCGTCCCGATCGAGCCCGCCGCGATGGAGGGGCGCCAGGTCATCGAGTGGGACAAGGATGACATCGATGCCCTGCGCTTCATGAAGGTCGATGTGCTTGGCCTCGGCATGCTGGGCTGCCTGCGGCGGGCCTTCGATCTGTTGGAGGATCATCGCGGCCCGCGGATGGAGATGGCCACCATCCCGCCGGAGGATCCGGAAACCTACGCCATGATCCGGCGCGCCGACACGCTGGGCGTGTTCCAGATCGAAAGCCGCGCGCAGATGGCCATGCTGCCGCGTATGAAGCCGCGCACCTTCTATGACCTCGTCATCGAAGTCGCCATCGTCCGGCCCGGCCCGATCCAGGGTGACATGGTACATCCCTACCTGCGCCGCCGCGACGGCATCGAGCCGGTCACCTACCCGACGCCGGAGCTGAAGCGGGTGCTGGGCAAGACACTGGGCGTGCCGCTGTTCCAGGAGCAGGCGATGCAGGTTGCCATCGTCTGCGCGGGCTTGACGCCGACGGAGGCCGACCAGCTCCGCCGCTCCATGGCGACCTTCAAGGTCACTGGCGGAGTCAGCCAATTCAGGGACAAGCTGGTCGAGGGCATGGTCGAGCGCGGTTACACGCGCGACTTCGCCGAGCGGACGTTCAGCCAGATCGAAGGCTTTGGCAGCTACGGCTTTCCGGAAAGCCACGCGGCGTCGTTCGCGCTGATCGCCTACGCCTCGTGCTGGTTGAAATGCCACCATCCCGACGTCTTCTGCGCCGCCCTGCTGAACGCGCAGCCCATGGGGTTCTATGCGCCCGCGCAGGTCGTGCGGGACGCCCGCGAGCACGGCGTCGAGGTCAGGCCGGTCTGCATCAATGCCTCGCGCTGGGACTGCACGCTGGAGCCGTCGTGCGGCCGGTATCTCGCGGTTCGGCTGGGCTTGCGCATGGTCGCGGGGCTGTCCAACGACGACGGCGCGCGCATCGTCGCCCATCGGGGGGAGACGCCTTACACCGGTGTGGAGGAACTGTGGCGGCGCGCTTGCGTCCCGGCGTCCGCGCTGGAGAGGCTGGCCGAGGCGGACGCTTACCGCGGCCTCGGGCTGGATCGCCGGGGGGCATTGTGGGCCATTCGCGGGCTGGCCGACGAGGCGCTCCCGCTGTTCGTCGCCGCCGATCGCGGCCACACGCCGCAACCCGAGCTGGTTGAGCCGCCGGTGGTGCTGGCACGGATGACCGACGGCGGCGAGGTGGTCGAGGACTATCGCAGTATGGGCCTGAGCCTGCGGCGGCACCCCGTCGCGTTCCTGCGCGACGACCTGTCACGGCGGGGAATGATCACCTGCTGTGACTTGGCCCGGACGCGCGACGGCCTTCGCGTGAAGGTGTCCGGCATCGTGCTGGTGCGGCAGCGGCCGGGCAGCGCGAGCGGCGTGCTGTTCGTCACCATCGAGGACGAGACCGGCGTGGCGAACCTGATCGTGTGGCCTTCGGTGTTTGAGCGCCACCGGCGGCTCATCCTGGCCGCCGGGATGCTGGCCTGTCACGGCCGGGTGCAGCGCGAGGGCGACGTCATCCACGTCATCGCGGACGGTCTGGAGGACCTGTCCGACCTGCTGCGCAGCGTGGGCGGCCGCGACGCAGATGTGCCGATACGCGCAGGCCGCGGCGATGAGGCGCGCCACGGCATCAGCGTGGATACGCGCACGCTGGCGGGCGGCGGACCAGGGATTTCCGGCCTGCGGCGGGACGGCGGCATCAAAGTGCCGACGCGGGATTTCCGGTAATGTGGCGCTTCAAAATCAGCGACGGGAGCCGGAAGTTCCCGAAAGCGCGCTTGATAGGCGCGTCCGCGGATGCGCGACCGCCGCAATTGTGGATAAACGCCCCGATGGGATCCTGGCGCCGATGCAGAAGGGGGCTTTGAATGCGCACAATAAAGGAGGGTTCTTTGTGGGGTCTCGACCGGCGCCGATCGGGACCCCGCCAAGCACCTATCTTGCCAGCCAGCGCACCCTTTTGCCCCCGTACTCGGAGTAAGATCCCGACGGGGTGCCGAGACACACGTTCAGCCCGTGACGGCCTTCATGGCCTCGCTTGCTTTCTGGCATCCCTGGTTGAGGAACATCACGTCGTTGCCGAGGATGATCATATCGACACCCTTCTGCGCCAGCTTGACCGCATTCTCGGCGGTCGGCGGGATGCACGGCGCCATCACCTTGATGCCACGCGCGTGACATTTCCCGATCAACTCGTCGAGGCGCTGCGTCACCTCGGGATTCGACATCGAGTAGTCGATCGGGATAAGACGCGAGAGTGAGTAGTCGGCGGGGCCGAAGTTGATCGCGTCGATTCCGTCCACTGCCAGGATCTCGTCAATATTGTCAAAGAACTCGTAGCTCTCGGCCATCGGGATGAGCAGAGCCTCGCGGTTGGATTTCTCGGTGTAACCGGACCAGGTGAATCCCGGTCCGCCGTAGCCGGCCGAGCGGACCGACCCATCGCCGCCGCGGCGTCCCTCAGGTGGAAACCGTCCGGCTCGGACGATCGCACGCGCCTGGTCGGCCGAGTTGACCTGCGGGATGATCACGCCGGCTGCACCGAGTTCGAGCGACTTGCGGATGTCCCACTCGATCGTCCCGCGCACGCGCACAAGCGGCGCAATGCCCGAGAT
>Ga0181520_10002745_pt1 | contig 32086 bp, 28 predicted proteins | sample PEATcosm2014_Bin_29_FD_132451 | JGI IMG/M metagenome (GOLD analysis project Ga0181520, IMG submission 132451) | Peatland microbial communities from MTU Mesocosm Facility, Houghton, MI, USA - PEATcosm2014_Bin02_30_metaG | ecosystem: Environmental > Terrestrial > Soil > Wetlands > Peat | place...
GGCGAGGTGCTGTTCTGCACTGCGGAACCGCTGGCGCGGCAGGCAGCCGCGCGGGGGATCATGGCCGAGGTGGTGCCGCTGCCGCTGATCGCCGATCCGGCCCGGCTGGCGATGGCTGCGGCGGGACACGCGATCGACGGCAAGGTGAAGATCGCCGCGCCGGCACATGAGCGCGCCGAGTCATCGCCGCTGCGCGGGCAACTCGATATCCGTGGTGGCGATCCGACTGATGCCAGCCCGTTGCGGCTGGCGTTGCTGGCTGGGATCGCGGTCTGTCTTGACGACGCCAGCCAATCGCAGGCCGCGGCATGACCGATGCCGACCGCCTCGCCTCCACACAGGCGACGTAGTAACAGAGCACAACAGCGCATAACCGCGCACAACTATTCACGGGTATTCCCAGATACTCGCAGCGATTCCATTGTCACTCGGCGCAATCTGTGCTTGCATATTAGTAGTTATCCGTCTATATCAGCCTCATGGAACAGACCACCACCACCTCGAAGATACCGACCTGCATCGGACTGCCGCCTGATCTGCGCGATCGCATGGACGCCGCCGCCGCCGCGTTGGAGCGACCGCGATCCTGGATTGCCGCAACCGCCATCCGGGAATACCTCGCAAAGCTAGACGCGGCGCAGCGAGGCGATGCGCCATGATCGCGGAACAACCGCACCCCATGGTCCAGGCCATCGCGGCAGACCTAGCCGCGCACCTTCCGCGGTGGGCCGCGCCGACGATGCACGAGCTGCGTGGGATTGCCAGCCTGGCCGCGGCCCTGGACATAACAGGCGCCGAAATCATGGCGGAGGGCTGCACCGAGGCGCATGCCCACACTTTTGGGCAACTTGCCGGCCGGCTCGGTGACTACCTGGACGAGCTAGGCACCGATCGCGTCGCCACATCCCTCGCCGCGCAAATCTTGAGCGACGCCGCCAAACTCACCGGCGCCGTGCTGGCCCTCATGCCACCGGCGGGCACCGCATGACTCGTCAACCCATTCCGCGCGGTTTGGTCCTTTTGCCCGCGGAACTCCGGCCCGACCTGTGCGCGACGTTTGCTGGTGCGTGTCTCGTCGGGTCGGGCCGGTTGACGTGCCGCCGGAGGGTCTGACGTGAGCGAAACCGAACTTGACCTTGCGCGGCGGATCGCTGCCGGGACCGCCCCCTCGCCTAGTTTCATGTCCGGCTTCGCGCTCGTTGCCATGCGCCTGAGCGGCACGGGAATCGCAACACGGGCCGCCCTGGGGGAGCGAGTCTTCCGCGATCCTAACGTGTGGCTCTCGGCAGAAACGCAAGCAAGAGTCGCCGGGCTGCCCGTCGTGATCGACCATCCGAACCGATCCACGCTCAACCCGGCTGAATACGAGGCGCGCAACGTGGGGGCGATTCTCTTTCCTTACGTCGCCGATCGTTCCGGCATTCAGAACGCGACTGGCCCTGATTTGTGGGGCGTCGCCCGGCTTTTCCTCGATCCCGATCAGATCGCCGCGCTGCCGGACCTTTCAACGAGTCCATCGGTCTGTTTCGGCAAGTTTGACGGGAATCAAACCATCACGCTCGACGACGGGACACGGTGCCTCGTTGAGGCGTCGCCCCAGCTTATCGATCATGTCGCCATAGTAACCGAAGGTGGCGGCGTTTGGGACAGAGGCCGGCCCGCCGAGTCGGGCATCCGCGGTGACAGCAACAAGGAGTCAACTAGCATGACAGAGCAACCCGCTCGGGACATCCCCGACAAGCGCCAGGATGGTTATCCGGGCATTGAACCGGACAAACTGCTTTCGACGCTGGACGCCATCAACAAGCGCCTGGACGCGCTGGAAAAGGGCAAGCCCGCCGACGATGAGGCAAAAAAGCGTGCCGACGCAAAGCGCCGCCGCCTGGATGCGGAAAATGCCGCCTGGCTGGCCGAAGACCCCGAACAGGCCCGCCTAGACGATGCCGCCGAGGAAAAAGAACGTGGCGATCTGATCTTTGCCGGCGAGCCGGAAGAAGCCGCCGCCGACAAGGCGAGAGAAAACCGGCGGGATCGTGCCGCCAAGCGCCGCGCCGATTCGTTCCGCGATGGCAGAAAGCCCGGCGAAGCGCGCCGCACCGCGGCCGATGCCGAGCGCGAGCGCGGTGAGGAACGCGAGCGTGCCGACGCGCAGGCGCGTTGCGATGCGGTTGCGCAACTATTCGGCGAGCGCAGCCCGCCGCCTATGTCCGGCGAAAATACGACGGCGTATAGAAAAAGGCTGTTGCGCCGATTCCAGTCGCACAGCCCCGCCTTTAAGGACGCCGACCTCGGCGCCATCGCTGACGCAGCGACACTTTCCGGCATGGAAACGGTAATTTACGCCGACGCTGCGAAGGCAAGCGCGACGCCCGACGTGCCCGAAGGCGTGCTGTTCAAGCGCACGAGGGTTGACGCCGACAGCGGCCATCGGGTCACCGAATTTTTCGGCAAAACCACGTTCATTTCCGGCCTGAAGGCCCCGACGATGCGGGTGACTAGGTTCTTCACGCCGCAGTCGGGCCGCGCCGCGTGACGCATGACCGCCGAACGTGAGGTGATAGTTATCACCGGCGGACTGCCGCCGGGCGAGCCGACGCAGGCCACGGTGGCCGGCAAATGATTGGATCGCGGACCGCACGAAACGCTTTCGGTTTTCGAGGCCCGCGGCCAGGGCGCGGCGGCGGCGGCGGGCGAGCCGTTCGCCGTCATCGGCGGGCTGCCGGATTGACGGAACGGCTCAGTCGGTTGCTTCCCGACTTAATTGAGGTCCCGCAAATACCTCACCTTGGACACCACGAACTTGTTGCCTCTTAAGGCGATCTGCACAAGGATTTCGCCGCCCGTCGGGCAGCAAAGTGGATCGTTTGGTCTATAGACATGGTGGACGGCCAATCCGACTCCGAAGTCTACAACGTCTGGTGCCGCTGCGTAGAAGCCTTTGGGAAGAAAGTCGTCGACCCGCTGCTGATGCCAATTGTCTGCCTCTAGTAGCGCCCAGAGCTGCGGTTCTTGTCGGTAAACGTAATAATTTATACTATGACCGCTCGCCCCAGATATGCCCTCGATGACCAGAAAGCGGCCAAGCATTCCGCTTTGGACCCCGATCAAGGTGTAATCGTCCGAAATGTTTTGATATTCTGCGGGAATTATCTGAAAGTCCTTAATGCCGGCCTTGCTGGCAAACAGCACAAACTGTCGCTGGTGGATGGTGGGCTCATCCCACAATTGTATCTGCATCGCGATTTGCATATCGGGACCATCAAATATTTTGAACTCCGTCATCTCGATGTGCTCGACCTTGCAGGGCAGTTTCGACAGGGTTTCCGGGACCCTGTAGATGAAGATGCATTGGGTCGAAATCTGCTCGACGGAGAGCTTTGGGTTGTCGGGGCCAAAAGGGTTAGAGATCACGACGGACGGGGCGGGCACTCGCTGTGTAGGTGCCAGATCAGCGCGTGGCTGAGGGGCATCAGTCTGAGAATCAAGCGGGGCCGCGCGAGACTTCCCGTCTGCCGAAGCCGTAGGTTTCAGGTTGTCCGTCATTGCTGGGATGTTGGCTGCCGGCGTGGCCGGACCATGAACTTGAGAAGCGACTAGCAAGCCACTTAAAATCAGCCAAAGGCTTGGCGAAACGACAAAACCTATGATTGTCAGAACGCCGCCAAGCAACGAGACGGCAATTCCGGACACGCTCAGCCCGGTCAGCCCGCGGAGTAGCCCGATCACGCTACAGAGTGCCGCAAGCGGGACAAATACGCTTCCTAGCGTGAGGATACCGAGCACACCGAATACGCACCCCAATAGACCGGCAAGGATTCCAGGGCGTCCCCGGTGTTGGACTACGATCGTCCGACGGCCTTCCTCCATTGGTGGCTGTCCTTAGTTTTTTACCATCATAGCGATTTCGTTCCAAAGCGCCAGGTCCGCACGTACCAGTGATAAGCCCACCCTTGTGGTAGCGGAGGCGAGTATCCTTGAGGTGTTCCGAAAGGGACGCCCTGCCCCGGGCGGCCACCCGAGGCAGGGCGGCTGGCGTCGGATCGACCCACCCTGAGCCACCCTTGGCTGTCGCGTAGCGGGATCGGCATCACCAAGGACCAGTCGGCGCGCTACCAGCACCTCACGGCGATTCCGGCGGACACGCTAGATGCGGCGATCGAAGCCCACAAGCAGATGCGGCAGCCGATCAGCGCGGCATCGGTGGCCCGGGTCGCGGACACGCTGGGCGACTTGACGCCGGCCGGGCGAGACGAGTTAACGGCCCGGAGCTATAACGTCGGGCTAGTGACGATTTCGAGGCTGGGCGCTACCACTGGATGAAAGTAGGATGAATAATATAGCACCTGAGAGAAAGCGATGAAAAGGTCTGGGCGGGGTAGATTATGGATCGCGCTTGCTAGTCTTGTCGTGCTCGGCGCGGCTTTCCTCCTGGCATACCCTGCACGTCTATGGGTTCTGGTTCCTAGTTGCGTTGATCATCGAACGAGAGAACTGGTTCTGCAAATCCTCCGCGATCAGTTTCACATTTCCGGAGAACTATCGTTGCAGAACATTCGAACGGAATCTGGCGGAATGTTCGCCAAAAAATATGAGTGTGCCGCAGACGTGCAGGGTATAAGCGAACTGCCAAGTGTTCTGGGGTTGCGGTTCAATCAAGTCTACTACACGTCGGAAGTCACCGAAGACACGCATAGGCATTATGTGACCGCAAGAATGGTGCCCACTCGAGAATAGCGAGCGGAGGGCCGTGCCGAGCCGGCCGCGACGTGGGCAGCGGTTGCAGGATACCGCCAGCGTGGGGAGGCGCGCGGCGACGCGGCCGAGCGTGGCGACGTCGACTGCATCACGGGGCCGCCTTGCGAGGCGGCCGCCTCGCGAGAGCGGCTTCGGGCGGCGATTGTATCCCGTCGCTGGTGACCCACGATGGGGGCGGGCTAAAATTTCTCACTGAGTATGAGGCGCGCCAGTCCCGGCGTGGCCTCTAAAGGACCAGCACGGGTTGTCTTCTGGCCACCACCGGCGTGACGGACCGTAATCATGCCGTCCCGGATGCCGTACCAGCCGATGATCGTCCCATCGTCGGCGCGGACTTCGTTCCATTCTAGAGGGGGCTTAGGACGCCTTATCGCCATTGCAGCCATCCTGTCGCACATATGTTGCGTGGACTGGCCGGGGTGTCTGCATGGCCGCCCGCTCCGCGCGGGGCGCCCCCTATCGTGTCCGCGCTCTGTGTCCGCGCTGGGCTGGACGGGTAGCAAGCTGCCCCGTCCTCCGGTGCAGGCTGGCCGGACGATGGCGCCGCAGGCATGGCCGGAAGCGGCCCCGTCCACCCGGTCGATTGTCGGAGATTCCTGTTACCCGCCATGTTACCCGGCACCGGTCTGGCCTGTGGATAACTTCATCTAAGTACTGGCGCGCCCGGAGAGATTCGAACTCCCAGCCCCCAGATCCGTAGTCTAGTGCTCTATCCAATTGAGCTACGGGCGCAGCCGAGGGGGGGCATGTAGCGGGTCTGACCGGGGGTCGCAAGGGCAAACCACACATGCATGCCTGCCTCTCGCCTCTCAGGACGGCACGCCCTGCCCCACGGTTCCGCGTTCGACCCCGCGTCTGTCCAGCGACCCCGCGATCGCCTGCGCCAGCCGGCCGGCGCTGATCGGCTTGGTGGCGAAGTGGTCCATTCCCGCCGCCAGGCACGCCTCCTCGTCGGTGCGCAGCGCATTGGCGGTCAGCCCGACGATCGGGATGCGCGCGACCGGCCCGGGCAGCCGGCGAATCGCGGCAGTGGCGGCGAGCCCGTCCATTTCCGGCATCATCACGTCCATCAGCACCAGGTCGTAAGAGCTCGCCTGAACCGCCGCCACCGCCTCGGCGCCGTTGGTCACCGCCGCCACCCGGTGGCCCATGCGCTCCAGCATATGGGTAACCACCAGGCGATTGGTTGGGTTGTCCTCGGCCACCAGGATGCACAGGCCGCGGTGCTCCGGCTCGGCCGCGAAGGCTTCGGCCGGCGGCGGGTCCTCGTCGCGGCGGGCGCGCACCAGGATATCGAAGCGGAACAGGCTGCCTTTTCCCGGCGTGCTCTCCACCGAGATGGTGCCGCCCATGCGCTCGATCAGGTGGCGCGAGATCGCCAGCCCGAGCCCGCTGCCGCCGAAACGGCGCGAGATCGAACTGTCCACCTGGGTGAATTCGGTGAACAGCTTGCCCAACGCCTGGGCCGGGATGCCGATGCCGGTATCGGCCACCGTGAAACCCAGCCGCTCCCCGTCCAGCACGCGGCCCAGCCGGGTCACGCTCACCCGCACCGACCCCGCGGCGGTGAACTTCACCCCGTTGCCGACCAGGTTCAGCAACACCTGGCACAGCCGGCGCGCGTCGCCCGAGACGCGCCGCGGCACGTCGTCAGCCACCGTCAGAGTCAGCTCCAACCCCTTCGCGCGTGCCCCGGCGGTCAGCAGGTCAATCACGCCGCGCAGCACGCCGCGCACCTCGAAGGGGGTTTCCTCCAGCTCCAGCCGGCCGACATCCAGGCGGGAGAAGTCGAGGATGTCGTTAATCAGCCGCAACAGGTGGTTGCCGGAGTCGAGGACGACGCGGACATAGTGCCTCTCGGCCGGCTCCAGATCCATGTCCAGCAACAATCCGGCCACGCCGATGATGCCGTTCATCGGCGTGCGGATTTCGTGACTCATGACGGCCAGGAATTCGCTGCGCGCGCGGCCGGCGGCCTCGGCGGCGTCGCGCGCGGCGGCCAGCGCTTCCTCGTTGGCGCGACGGTCGGTGATGTCGGTGTAGGTGCGCACCGCGCCGCCCTGCGCCAGTATCCGGGTGCGAACCTCCAGCACCGTGCCGTTGGCGCGCCGGCGCTCGTAGAGCCGGTACTTTTCGCTGATGCCACCGTTCTCGACAAAACACAGAAACTCGGGGTCCACCTTGTCGGGCGGCCCAAACTCGCCTTGGTCGAGCTGGTAGCGCACGATTTCCGCAAAGTCCGGCTGCCGGTCCAGAAGCTCCCCCGGCAAATCCAACAGTTCGGCGGCGCGGCGGTTGATCACCGGCACCCGACCCAGCGCATCGATCATGATCACACCCTGGCTGATGTTCTCCAGGGTGGCGGTCAGCGCCGCCTGCGAGCCCAGCGTGCGCCGGCGCTGGCGCACCAGCATCGCGCCCACCGCCGTCACCAGCAGCGTCAGCGAACCGCCGAAGTTCAGGTATTTGAAGCGGTCGTATCGGTATGGCGCGAACACCTCGTCGAGGTCGAGGCCCACCGCAACCACCAGCGGATAGCCGGCGAGACGCTGGAAACTGACCAGCTCCGGCGCGCCGGGGCTGCGATAGCTGCCCTGCCCCGCTGCCGACAGCAGGCGCTCGCGTGTCTCCGGTGGCAGGGGCTGGCCGAGCAGCCCGTCGTGCCCGGGCATGCGCGCGCGGATGACGCCGTCGGTGCCGGCCAGCAGCACGGTGGCGTTGCCGAGGCTCAGCGTTTCGTACAAACGCATCAGCTTGGCGATATCGACCGACACCACCACGACGCCGCGGAAACTGCCGTCCGGCCCGGCGATGCGCCGCGCGCAGTCCAGCGTCCAGCCGGTTGGCGCGGCCGCGGGTTCCGGCACGCCGATGAATAGCCGGTCGTCGGTGGCGTCGCGTTGGACACGGAAAGGCGCGCCGCCCCACAGGTCGGGCCGATTGCCGGGCGAGCCCGGATTGCTCTGCAGCAGGACACCGTCCGGGCTTATCAGCGCGATCCGCGCGATCAGCCCGGAAAGGGAGTGGTTGCCGCGCGACCAGGCAGCCAGGTCGAAGCCGGTGGGTTCACGCAGATAACTCTCGCGCACGAACAGCAGGGTCTGATCGACGTCCTCGAAGTCGCGCGCGATGGCTTCATCGAAGCCGCGCACCAGGTTGGCGGCGTCGCGCTCCGCCGCGATGTCGAGCTGGCGGTGCTCCTGGTGCAGGAAGGCCCAGATGCTGGTCCAGATGATGGCGATGGTGACCAGCACGAGGGCGTATGGAACGATGTCCACGCCCAGACGCCGGCGGCTGCGAGCGGCATCGGCGCGGTCGGCGTCTTCGGCCGTCATGCGGGATTCCTCCCGCGAAAGCGGTGCAATGGTCGGTCCTCTGGCAGGCAACGGCACATTCACGGCGCGGTGGCGTCGTGTCAATAAGCGCGAATCGTCAATTAATGTGAATACCGCGCCGTCGGTTGCCGCGCCATTGGCGCGGGCGGAATAATGCACAGGCAGGACAGGACGGAAAAGCAACGATGCCGATGTTCGACCTCACGGGCAAGGTGGCCGTGGTGACCGCCCGCGCCACCCCGTCAGGCGTGGTGCCGGCTGTGGACGGCGATGTCCGCCAGTTCGTGCAGGAACCGGGTGCCCCGGTCGGTGCGGCGGATCAGCACGCGGCGGCGATCGTCGCGGTCCTGTTGGCGCGCCACCAGGCCGAACCCGGCCAGCCGGTCGAGGATGCGGGTCACCCCGGGACGCGACACGGTGAGCAGTTCGGCCATGCTGCCGACGGTATGCACCTGGGCGTCGAGATAGACGGTGATGAAGACGGTGAGTTGCCGGGCGGTGAGGTCGCGGCCGTCGCGGCGCACCAGGGCCAGCAGGGTCGCGCGCAGCGTCGCGATCGCATCGGCGGCGGACTCGCCGTACGGCTCGGCCAGCAGATCGAGCGACGCGGACAAATACTGATTGTGCTTCAACGCTTTGGTCCCCCTCCCCGCGCCGCCTTCCGACGGCCGGGCGATGCCGTGGGTGAGCGCGGGGGATCGTGTGTGTTCGATATCGTTTGCACGTACGCAACCAGGGCGCCGGTGCCAAATCGTGAATTGTCGACAAGTGTTCTGGCGCACTAACAATTGACGGACGACCCGGCGGCCTCCCCCTGGGCCGGCACGCCGCGTTGTGGCAGGTTGGCGGGGCTGGAGACCACGGAATGATCGCCATGGGCCAATCGCCGGCGGAGCTGCAGTCCAGAATCGCCGCCCTGGAAACGCTGATGCAACGCGCCCGGCACGATGTCCGTTCCGCGCTCGCGCCGGCGTTGCTGGCCGCCGACATGATGCGCACGCACGCCGACCCCAAGGTGCAAGGCTCCGGCGCCGCGGTGGCGCGGTCCATCGAGCGCGTCCTCGACACGCTGGACTCCACCTGCGACCTGGTGCCGCCGCGACCGTGACTAACAGCCATCCCGGCACGCGCGCGGCCGTGCTAGGCTGCGCGCAATAACCCGCCGGGAGGGAACGGCACGTGCCGGCATCGGTGCTCGTTGCGGATGACGACCCCAATATCGTCCTGTCGCTGGAATTCCTGATGAAGCGCGCCGGCTACCGGGTGCGCGTGGCGCGCGACGGCGAGCAGGTGCTGGCGGCGATGACCGAGGAGACCCCCGACCTCGTGCTGCTCGACCTGATGATGCCGAAGCGGTCGGGCTACGACCTTTGCCACGTCATCCGGGACAACCCGGCCTGGCGGGGCGTGCGCGTGGTCATGCTGACGGCCAAGGGTCAGGAGGTCGAGCGCGCCAAGGGCATGGCGCTGGGCGCCGACGACTACATCACCAAGCCGTTCTCCACGCGCGAGGTGGTGGACCGCATCAAGCACATGCTCGGGGCCTGATGCCGACGCCCGGGGCTGGCGTGGTGGTCTGCCTGCGATGGTTCTTCCTCGCGCTGGGCGCGGCCGTCGTGCTGGCCGCGGCGGCCGGCGGCCGGGCCGCCGCCGGCATCGCCGGGGCGCTGGTGCTGCTGGCCTGGGGTGTGGCCGAACGCCTGCTCTCCCGCCCGCTCGACCGTCTGGCCGGCGACTTCACGCGTGCCGCCCACGACGATGCGGACCACGCGCCACGGCCCGGGCTGGCCTGGGCCGGCCGGATCGGCCAGGCCGGCGCCGCCCTGCAGTCCCGCCTGGCCGCCGCCGAGGCCGAACGCGCCACCGCGCTCGCCGCCGCCACCGCCCGCATCGAGGAACAGAAGCGGCGGCTGGAGGCGATCCTGCTCGACCTGTCCGAAGGCGTGATCGTCTGCGGCCGCGACCATCAGGTGCTGCTGTTCAACCAGGCCGCCGTCGGCCTGGTCGATGCCCCGCATGCGCTCGGCCTGGGGCGGCCGGTGGCCGACGTGCTGTCGCGCCCCCCCCTGGAGCACCACCAGGAACGGCTGGAACGGCGCGCCGAAGCCCGGCCCGAGCGGTTCGTCTGCGCCACCGCGGGTGGCGAGCGCCTGCTCTATGCCCGGATGGCGCTACTGACCGACGCCGCCGGGGCCCCCTCCGGCTATGTGTTGACGCTGACCGACGCCGGCGGCGACCTCGACCGCGCCGCCCGGCTCGACCGCCTGTTGCGCACCGGCATCGAGCGCCAACGCGGCCTGCTGGCCAGCCTGCGCGCCGCGGTCGAAACGCTGGCCGACGCGCCCGACCTTACCGGCGCGGAACGGCACGCCTTCGAGCGCGTGCTGCTGGAGGAGAGCGTCACGCTGGGCGAGCAGAACACCGCCCTGACCGCGGCGCTGGATGCGTTCGGCGGGCAGGCCTGGCCGATGGCCGAGATCGCCACCGCCGATCTGTTCGCCCTGCTCGCCCGCCGCGCCGCCGCGCTGGCGCCGCCCGTGGCGATCGTGCCGGCGGGATTGCCGGACTGGGTATACGCCGACAGTCTGTCGCTGCTCGACCTGCTGGAGCACCTCTGCGGACAGCTGGCGCGCGACTACGGGGTGGATGCGCTGACCGTCGAGGGGACGCGCGAGCATGGGCGGATCTGCCTCGACCTGGTGTGGCCGGGCACTCCGGTGCCCGAGGGGACCCTGGAGGCGTGGCTCGACCTGCCCTTCGAGGGGCGCAGCGCCGCCGACGCGCGCGCCGTGCTGGAACGCCACGGCACCGCGTGCTGGAGCCGGGCGGCCGGCCACGGCGAGGCACTGATCCGGATTCCGCTGCCGTCGGCGGAAGCGCCGGAGACGGCGCCGCGGGCGCGGCCGATGCGTCCGGAGTTTTATGATTTCGATCTCGCCAACCGGCCGGCGGTGACCGACGTCTTGCGCGAACGGCGCCTGCGGGAGCTGGACTTCGTGGTCTTCGATGTCGAGACCACAGGGCTGGATCTGTCGAAGGGCGACGAGGTGGTGTCGATCGGCGCGGTGCGGGTGGTGAACGGGCGGGTGCTGCCGCTGGAAACCTTCGAGCGGCTGGTCAACCCGGGCCGGCCGATCCCGCCGGAATCGGTACGCTTCCACGGCGTGACCGATGCCGACGTGCGCGACAAGCCGCCGTTGCCCATCGTGCTGCCGCAGTTTTTCCGCTTCGCCACCGGCGCCGTGCTGGTGGCGCACAACGCCGCCTTCGACATGATGGCGATCGGCCGTGCCGCCGCCGCCTGCGGACTGGCGTTCGACCACCCGGTGCTGGACACGCTGCTGATTTCGGCCTGGCTGGACCCCGAGGAGACCGATCACTCGCTGGACGGCATCGCCGCGCGCATGGGGTTGTCGATCACCGCGCGCCACAATGCGCTGGGCGACGCGTTGACCGAGGCGGCGATCCTGGTGCGCCAGTTCGAGCGGCTGGAGGCGCGGGGCATCGACCGCTTCGGGCCGCTGGCGGTGGCGATCGACCTGTCGGCGCGGCTGCGCCAGCACCGGATGGCGTTCTGATGGCGCGCGCCGGCACCACCCAACGGCACGAGGCGCTGCTCAGCGACGTTTGCCATGAGTTGCGCACGCCGCTGACGTCCATTCGATCGTTCGCCGAAATCCTGCGCGACACGCCGGACCTGGACGCCGACCAGCGCGCGCAGTTTCTCGGCATTATCGTGCGCGAGAGCGAGCGGCTGACGCGGCTGATCGCCGACCTGCTCGATCTTGCCAGGATGCAGGCGGGGGAATTGCCCTGGCGGTTCGTGCCGGTGGCACTGGAGGCGGTGCTGCGCGAGGCCGCGGCGGTGACCGGGCCGCTGTTCGGCACGCGCGGGGTGACTCTGACGCTGGAACTCGAGGGCGGCCTGCCGCCGCTGCGGGCGGATGCCGACAGGATCACGCAGGTGGCGATCAACCTGCTGGCGAACGCGGCGAAATTCGCGCCGGAGGGAAACGGGCAGGTACGGCTGCTTCTGTCCGGCGTGGTGGGTGGGCAGGCGTTCGAAGTGGCGGACAATGGACCGGGGATCGCGCCGGCCGATCAGGCGGTGATTTTCGAGCGCTTCCGGCAAGTCGGAAAAACCGCCGGCAGCGGGCTCGGGCTGGCGATCAGCCAGGCGATCGTGGCCGGGCATGGCGGGACGCTGAGTCTGCGCAGCGTGCCTGGGGAGGGAGCCTGCTTTAGCGTGGTGCTGCCCGGGTAGCCGGTCAACCAGCGTTATAATTTTGTAAAGCCAGGGAAAGGCGGTATGCCTGTCCCGGAGTCGTTTGAAGTCGAATTCGTCGAGATAGAATCAGCGATGATCGCGGCGAAATTCGTCATGAAATGGCTATGAACACGGTCAATTTGGTGTCGGAAATGAGCGGCAAACCACAGGAAGAAATCGTAGCGGCGCGATCGAGTGACGATCACTCGAGCCGAGCCGTGCGTCACGCGCTGGCACTTACATTGTTGGCGGCATTTCTCGGTTGGCTTTTCGACGGATTTGAGCAAGGCCTGTTCCCTGTCGTGGCGCGACCCGCATTGCGCAGCATGCTCGGGCCGAGCGGGGAAGGCGGCGTCGGCAGTTGGATGGGGCTGATCACGGCTGCTTTCCTGCTCGGGGCGGCGCTTGGCGGCCTGACCTTTGGCTGGCTTGGCGACCGTATCGGACGCATCCGGGCAATGTCGCTGAGCATCCTGTGCTATTCGGTTTTCTCGGGGGCGGGGTACTTCGCCACGGCGCCCTGGCATCTCGGGGTGTTCCGCTTTGTCGCCTCGGTCGGGATGGGCGGCGAATGGGCGCTGGGCGTCGCGCTGGTGATGGAAGTCTGGCCGGAACGATCCCGGCCGTGGTTGGCCGGAGCGATCGGCGCGGCTTCCAATATCGGCTTTCTGCTCGTTGGACTGGTGGCCGCCGCCGTGTCGGTCACCCAGACTTCCTGGCGGTGGGTGTTTCTCATCGGCGCGGTGCCGGCCCTGTTGACCTTTTTCATCCGACTCTTCGTGCCGGAATCCGTGCGCTGGCAGCACGCGCGCGAGGCCGTGGTCGAGAGCGAACGGGTCTCGCCGGTAAGTGAAGTTTTCCACCCTCCGTTCGTGGGACGGACGCTCATCGGCATCGTGCTGACCTCGGTTGCGCTGATCGGCACCTGGGGCTCCGTGCAATGGATCCCGCTATGGGCGGATCAGTTGACGGGCGGCGTGATGCCCCAGGCCGCGTCGAACGCCCAAATGATCGGAGCATTGGGAGCAATAACTGGTGCCATATTTGCACCAATACTGCTTGGCCATGTGCGCCGTCGTTGGGGATATTTTATACTTTGCACACTTTCGCTGATCGCGGCCGCGTTCCTGTTCCGCACGCAGACGGCCTACGGCCCAGTCTTTCTCGCCGCGGTCTTCGTGATCTACGCTGCCACGGCGTCCTTTTACGGCTGGTTCCCGCTCTATCTGCCGGAGCTTTTCCCGACACGAATGCGCGCGACCGGCCAGGGCGTCTGTTACAACATGAGCCGCATCTTCGCTGCCGTGGGGGCTCTGACAAGCGGTCAGCTGGTGGCCCACTATGGCGGTTACGCCCAGATGGGCGCTGTCATTACGTTGATTTACATCGTCGGCATGGTGGCCATCTGGTTTGCGCCGGAAACCCGCGGCCGGGGATTGCCTGAATGAGGCTGCCGTGAACCAGAGTACCGATGTCCGGGTCTGCGCCGCGGAGTTGTATTTTCTTCCTGTGCAGACCCGGGTGCCGCTGAAATTCGGCGCCGAGACGCTGACCTCCGTGACCTGCGCCCGTGTCCGCCTGCTCGTGCGTCGGGCGGACGGACGCGAGGCGGAGGGATGGGGCGAGACACCGCTTTCCGTGCAATGGGTCTGGCCGGGTTCCCTGCCGTACGCCGTGCGGCACGACGCGTTGCGCCGCTTCTGTGCCGTGCTCGCCAAGGCATGGAGCGGATGGCCGGAAACCGGTCACGCGCTGGAAGTGGGCCACGCTTTTCTGGAACACGAATTGCCGGAACGGCTGAAGGCGTTCAATGCGGCCAGGCCGGTTGAACAGGCGATGCCCTGGCTCGCGGCGCTGGTCTGCTGCTCGGCGTTCGATCTGGCCCTGCACGACGCTTATGGATGCGTCAATGATGTCGCGACATACGACACCTATCGGCAGCCGTGGCTGCGGCGCGATCTGTCGCATTTCGTGAAGCCAGCCGCCGACCGAGCGGGCGAGGTCTCTTTCGCGGGGCGCTGGCCGGCGGACTTTCTTCGGCCCGTGCGCTGCGAAAAGCTGCTGGCCTGGCATCTTGTCGGCGGCCTCGATGCTATCGACAGCGCCGATCTGCGCGGCGACGAACCCAACGACGGCCATCCCGTCCTGCTCGGCGACTGGATCCGTCGGGACGGGCTGCGGGCGCTGAAGGTGAAGCTCCGCGGCAACGACTCCGACTGGGACTATGCGCGGCTCGTCCGGGTCGGCAGGCTGGCACTTGGCCACGATGTGCTCTGGCTCACGGCGGACTTCAACTGCACCGTCTCCGATCCAGCCTACGTCGTCGAGATTCTCGATCGGTTGCGGGATGACGAGCCACGGATTTTCGCGCTTCTTTTATATGTCGAGCAGCCCTTCCCATATGAACTGGCGGAGCACCCCATCGCGGTTCATGCCGTGAGCGCGCGCCGCCCGCTTTTCCTGGATGAAAGCGCGCATGACTGGCGCCAGATCCGGCGCGGTCGCGAACTCGGGTGGACCGGCGTGGCGCTGAAGACCTGCAAGACGCAGACCGGCGCCCTGCTCAGCCTTTGCTGGGCGGCGGCGCATGGAATGACCCTCATGGTGCAGGATCTGACCAACCCGATGCTGGCCCAGATAACGCACTGCCTGCTCGCCGCCCACGCGCCGACGATCGCCGGGGTCGAGACGAACGCCATGCAATTCTACCCCGAGGCTTCCGCGCCCGAAGCCGTCGTCCATCCGGGACTTTACCGGCGACGGAATGGGCAGGTCGATCTCTCGTCTGTCCACGGCACCGGATTCGGTTATCGGCTCGACGAGATTTCGCGCCGGCTGCCGGATGCTGTTCCGCTCTAGGAGCAATTCCAGACAAGCTGGAATCGCTTTGTTCGCGGGCTGGCGCCGTCCGCCAGCGTCAGGGGCTGATCAATCGCCCGCTGCCTCGCTCGCCGTCTCGCGCCCGCTCAGCAGCCAGTTGAGGAAAATCGCTCCGAACGTCGCCGTGCCGATGCCGCCGACGCTGAACGAGCCCACGCCCAAAGTCAGGTCGCCGGCCCCCGCGGTCAGCGTCACCGCGGCCACGATCAGGTTGCGGGGGTTGGAGAAATCCACCCGATGCACCACCCAGATGCGCCCGCCCGTCGCCGCGATCAGCCCAAAAACGACGATCGCCAAACCGCCGATCACCGGCGCGGGCAACGTCAGAATGAGCGCGCCGAATTTCGGCGACAGGCCGAGCAACAACGCGAAGCAGGCCGCCACCACGAACAGCAGCGTCGAATAGACCCGCGTCACCGCCATCACGCCCATGTTCTCGGCATAGGTCGTCACCCCGGTGCCGCCGCCCAACCCGGAAACCATGGTGGCGAGCCCGTCGGCGATGAACGCCCGGCCGATCAGCGGGTTGAAATCGCGCCCGGTCATCGCGGCGAGCGCCTTGATGTGGCCCAGGTTCTCGGCCACCAGGATGACGCAGATCGGGGCGATCAGGACGATCGCCGAGGCCTTGAAGACGGGATGCTGGAAATGCGGCAGTCCCACCCAGGGCGCCGCGGCGACGGCGGAAAAATCGATCGGCGCGCCAAGGTGGAAAAGATTGGCGCCGGCGTAGTAGCAGGTATAGCCGAACACCGCGCCGATCAGCACCGGCAGCCGGCGCGCCATCCCCTGCCCTTTCACCGCCACCACCGCCACCGCCAGCAAGGTCAGCAGTCCGATGCCCGTGGCGAACGATCCGGCGGACATCTCCTTCACCGCGACCGGCGCCAGGTTGAGCCCGATCGCCGCGACGATGGCGCCGGTGACCGCGGGCGGCATCAACCGCTCGATCCAGTCTGTGCCCGCGCGCTGCACCACCACGCCGATCAGCATGTAAAGCAGGCCGGCGGCGAAAATGCCGCCGAGCGCCACCGGCATATTCGGGTTCGCCCCGCTGCCGCCGTAGCCGCTCGCCGCGATCACCACGGCGATGAAGGCGAAGGACGAGCCGAGATAGCTCGGCAGCCGCCCGCCGGTGAGCACGAAGAAAAGCAACGTGCCGACACCGGAGAAGAAAATTGCGGTGTTGGGGTCGAAGCCCATCAGGATCGGCGCCAGTGCGGTGGCGCCAAACATGGCCACCACATGCTGCAACCCCATGGCGATGGTCTGCGGCCAGGGCAGACGCTCGTCGGGCGCGACGTCGCCGCCGGCCTTCAGCAGCCAGCGCGGCAGGAAAGTGGACATCGGAAACCCTCCAGGCGGTCGGCGGCCAGGCGTCAGACGGCGCTGCTCAGCCAGACCCGCAGATTGCGGCGGATACGCTCAAGCGGCGGCCCCGGCGGCGGGAACACGAAGGGCTGGCCGGTGATCGTTTCGCAGGCGCGGATGTAGACCGCCGCGGTGTGCAGCACAACCTCCGGCGGAATCTCCGGCACGGCGTCGCGGTAGGGATCGCAGCGCGCGGATACCCAGGAACGCACCACGTCCTTGTCGAAGCTCTCGGGGGGTTCGCCACGGGCGAAGCGCTCGGAGTAGCTCGGGGCGAGCCAGTAACGGCTGCTGTCGGGCGTGTGGATTTCGTCGGCCAGCACGATGCGGCCCCGTGCATCGGTGCCGAATTCGTATTTGGTGTCGGCCAGGATCAGGCCCCGCGCCGCGGCGATGGTCTGGCCGCGGGCGAACAGCGCCAGGGCATGGCGCTGCACGTCGCGCCATTGGGTCTCGCTCAACAGATCGCGTTCCAGGATGTCGCTCGCGGTCAGCGGCTCGTCGTGCCCGCCGTCCCCGGCCTTGCTGGTCGGCGTGATGACGGGAGTGGGAAGGCGCTGGTTGTCGCGCATGCCGTCGGGCAGATGGAGGCCGTACATGTCGCGCCGGCCGGCGTGGTACATGGTGAGGATGGACGTGCTGGTGGTGCCGGCAAGGTAACCGCGCACCACGATCTCGACCGGCAGGATGTCGAGTCGCTGGCCCACGACGACGTTCGGGTCGGGATAGCCGAGCACGTGGTTCGGGCAGATGTCGCCGGTGGCGTCGAACCAGAAGCGGGCGGTCTGGGTCAGCACCTGGCCCTTGAAGGGGATGACCGCGAGAATGCGGTCGAAGGCGCTGAGCCGGTCGGTGGCGATCAGGATGCGCCGCCCGTCCGGCAGGTCATAGTTGTCGCGCACCTTGCCGGCGTGGTGGTTGGGCAGTTCGGGCAGGGTGGCGTCGGTGAGGACGTCGCCGGCTCGGGCATGGAGTTCATCGCGGTCCATCTGTAGTCCTCACGGCTGTCGATCGGCTGCAGCGATAGCAGGGCAGGCCAGGGAAGCAAACCGACGGGTCATGGCCCCGGCGGCAGGGTGGCGAGGAAGGCGGCCAGTTCATCCAGGGCTTCAGCGCTGCGCGCACGGATCTCGGCATGCAGCGCCGGCAGCGGCTCCGGCCCCATGTCGACGCGCGTCATGCCGAGGCGGCAGGCCTGCTCCAGCGCCACAGCGCCCACCGCGCCGGCGGCGCCGGCCAGGGCGTGGCAGGTGCGCCGGAAGGCAATGAGGTCGCCGGCGGCGAGGTCGCGGTCCAACAGGCCGTTCAGCCGGCCGACATCCTGGCGGAACACCTCCAGCACCGCGCGCAGATCCCCGGGGTCGAGGTCCTGCGCCAACTGGGCGGCAAAGCCGCTTTCCGCCATGCCCGTTCTCCAACAGCCGCGTGGGCGCCCACGCACCATCCCGCGCCGCGAAACGTACCGCAAGATGCGATTGAGCCCGGCCCCCTCCCCGGGCCGTCAGCCGCCGGTTGGACGCCACGGGGCGGCGCGCCTACACTGCCTGCCTCTTTGTGGACGCCTCACGGCGATCCGCGTTTCGCTCGTGAAGGCGTTCAGCGACAAGATGCCTACGGCACTCATTACCGGCATTACCGGCCAGGACGGCGCTTACCTGTCGCGATTCCTGTTGGGCCGCGGCTACCGGGTCCATGGACTGCTGCGCCGCTCGGCCTCGGCGGACATGATCGGCGAACGGCTGCGCTGGCTCGGCGTGCTTGACCGCGTGGAACTGCACGACGGCGACCTGATCGACCTGTCGAGCGTCCTGCGCATCGTCCAGGCCGTGCAGCCCGACGAGGTCTACAACCTGGCGGCGCAGAGTTTCGTCCACGCCTCCTGGCAGCAGCCGCTGCTGACCGGCTCGGTGACCGGACTGGGCGCCGTGGTCATGCTGGAGGCGGTGCGCATCGCCCGGCCGCAGGCGCGCTTCTACCAGGCCTCGTCGTCGGAGATGTTCGGCAAGGCCCAGCAGACCCCGCAGAACGAACGCACGCCGTTCTACCCGCGCAGCCCGTACGGCGCCGCCAAGCTGTACGCGCACTGGATGACGGTGAACTACCGCGAGAGCTTCGGCCTGCACGCCTCCTCGGGCATCCTGTTCAACCACGAGAGCCCGCTGCGCGGCATCGAATTCGTCACCCGCAAGATCACCGACGCGGTGGCGCGCATCAAGTTGGGGCTGGCACGCGAGCTGAAACTGGGCAACCTGGAGGCGAAGCGGGACTGGGGTCACGCCGCCGACTACGTGCGGGCGATGTGGCTGATGTGCCAGCAGGACACCCCGGGCGACTACGTGGTCGCCACCGGCCGGAACACCACCATCGCCGGGTTCTGCGCCCAGGCGTTCGGCTACGCCGGGCTGGACTGGCGGGAATTCGTCCGCTCCGACACCGCCCTGCTGCGCCCGGCCGAGGTGGAGGAATTGCGCGGCGATGCCTCCAGGGCGCGCGACGTGCTGGGTTGGGCGCCCTCGGCTGGCCTGGAAGACATGGTGGCGGAGATGGTGGAGGCCGATCTGGCCCGCCACCGCGCCCACGCCAGCGTGTTGCGGCCCACCGCGGCCACCCTGCACGCGGTCTGGGCCTGACGGGCGATGCGATGACACCGCGCCGCATCCTGGTGACGGGGGCGAGCGGGTTCGTCGGCTCCCATCTGGTGCCCCGCCTGGGCAGCGCCTTTCCCGGCGCGGAACTGACGCTGTGCGGCATCGCGCCCGGCTCGGTGGCGCTGGACGTGGCCGATGCCGCCGCGGTCGATGCGCTGGTCGCGGCGGTACGGCCGGATGCCTGCGTGCATCTCGCCGCCATCGCGGGGATTCCGGCGGCGCGGCGGGACCCGGAACGGACCTGGCGGGTGAACCTGCATGGCACGCTGGCGCTGGCCCGCGCGGTGCTGCGGCATGCGCCGGAGTGCGGTTTCCTGTTCATCTCCTCGGCCGACATCTATGGGCGGTCGTTCCGCGCCGGTACCGCACTGGACGAGAGCGCGGCGCTGGCGCCGCTCAATACCTACGGCGCCACCAAGGCGGCGGCCGATCTGGCCGTCGGCGCGATGGCGGCGGAGGGGCTGCGGGCGGTCCGGCTGCGGCCGTTCAACCACATCGGTCCCGGCCAGTCGGAGGCCTTCGTGGTGGCGGCCTTCGCGCGCCAGGTGGCCCGCGTGGCGGCCGGGCTGCAACCGCCGGTGCTGGACGTCGGCGCGCTCGACCCGTGGCGCGACTTTCTCGACGTGCGCGACGTCTGCGACGCCTACGTGGCTTGCCTGCGCCGGCACGAGGCGCTGGAGCCGGGGGTCATCCTCAACCTCGCCTCTGGCACGCCGCGGCGGATCGGCGACGTGCTGGACGACCTGCTGCGCCTGGCCGGCGTCGCGGCCACGCCGCAGACCAGCGCCGGGCTGCTGCGATCCGCGGACATCCCCTTGGCCCGGGGTGACGCGACGCTGGCGCGCGGACTGCTGGACTGGGCGCCGCGCCGGGCCTGGGAGGATACGCTGAGCGACGTGCTGGCGGATTGGACGGTGCGGATACGGGCTGCCGACGGCGCGGACGGTGCTTGACCTGGATCAATTGATACGGCAACGCCGGGCGCTAGGTTAAATTTTCGGATGCATGCCGGTTGCGCGGGGCCAGGGATGGATATGGACATGAACGCGGCGACGTTTGTCGGAGTGGACGTAGGATCGGGCAGCGTGCGGGCTGGCGTGTTCGACGCCCAGGGACACAAGCTGGCCTTCGCCGTGCGGCCGATCCAGCAGTTCAATCCGCGCGCCGACGTCTTCGAGCAGTCCTCGGCCGACATCTGGCGCATGACTGGCGAAGCGGTGCGCGACGCGGTGGCGGCCAGCGGCCGGCCGGCCGAGGCGGTGCGGGGCATCGGCTTCGACGCCACCTGCTCGCTGGTGGCCGTCGGCGCCGGCGAGACACCGGTCTCGGTGGCCGAGGACGGCGACCCGCGGCGCGACATCGTCATGTGGATGGACCACCGGGCGGTCGCCGAAGCGGCGGCAATCAACGCCACCGGCGATCCGGCGCTGGCCTATGTCGGCGGCGAAGTCAGCGTCGAGATGGAAATCCCGAAAATCCTGTGGCTGGCCCGCCGCTTCCCCGACCGGCACCGGGCGACCCGGCGCTACTTCGACCTCGCCGACTACCTGGTGTGGCGCGCCAGCGGCGAGGACGCGGCCAGCGTCTGCACCCTGACCTGCAAATGGAACTATCTGGCGCATGAAGAACGCTTCAGCGAGACGCTGTTGCGCGCCATCGGGCTGACCGACCTGCTGAACAAGATTCCGGCCCGGGTGCTGCCGCTCGGTTCGGCCGCTGGCCCGCTCAGCGCGCGCAGCGCCGCCGAACTCGGCTTGCCCCCCGGCATCGCGGTGGCGACCGGCATCATCGACGCCCATGCCGGCGGGCTGGCGCTGTGCGCCGCCGAACCCGAGGGCGCGCTCGCGGTGATCAGCGGCACCTCCTGCTGCCACCTGGTGGTCAGCCGCGAGCCGGTGATGGTGCCCGGCGTGTGGGGACCCTATTTCGGCGCCATGCTGCCGGGCTGGTGGCTGAACGAAGGCGGCCAGAGTGCCGCCGGGTCGCTGCTCGACTGGACGCTGCGCCAGAGCGATGCCTGGCCGGCCCTCGAGGAGGCGGCGCGGCGCGACGGCGGCTCCGTCTACGCCGCGGCCAACGCCTGGGTGGCGGCGTTGCAGGCCCGCGAGGCCGAACCGACCGCCCAGTTGCACGTGCTCGCCGACCACCACGGCAACCGCTCGCCGCGGGCCGATCCGGGGGCTCGCGGCGCCATGGTCGGGTTGACGCTGGAGCACGGGCCGGACGCGCTGGCGCGCCGCTACCTGGCGAGCGCGCAGGCGCTGGCCTACGGCACCCGCCACATCATCGAGTCGCTGAACGCCGCGGGACACCGCATCGAGCGCGTGCTGCTGACCGGGGGCGGCGCGAAAAACGCGCTGTCGCTACGCGAGCACGCCGACGCTACCGGCTGCGACCTGCACCTGGTGAGCGAGGAAGACGCGGTGACGCTGGGCAGCGCGCTGCTGGCGGCCACCGCCTGCGGCGCGTTTGCCGACCTTCAGGCGGCGGCGCGCGCCATGGTGCGGCCCGACCGGACGATTCACGCCGATCCGGCGCGCCGTGCCTTCCACGATGCCAAATACCGTGTCTATCTTGCCCTGTACGACGACTGGCGCCGCTATCAGCGCATGATGGACGGCCCCGCAACATCATAGGCGGTGACATGCTTACTCTTAATCTGGCGGACTTCGGCGCGACGATCAGCGCCGGCGCCAACGAAGTGCTCCTGGTTACCAACGCGGACCTGCGCGAATCGGCCAATGTGGAATGCTGGCCGGTGGAAGCGAAGTTCGAGCAGAAGCTGCAGGAGGCGCTGCAAAAGCATTTCGGCGTCACCGCCAAGCGCGCGCACCCGTTCAAGTCCGACAAGGGGCACGGCTTCATCAGTAGCCAGCGCGAGGGCAGCGACCTGTTTGCCCGCATCGACCCGAAGGCGCCGGTGATCGTGCTGCTGACGGCCTGGCAATACTCGCACCACCTCGCCGCTTCCCTGGTGCGCCACCCCGGCCCGATCCTGCTGCTGGCGAATTTCGACGGCACCTGGCCCGGCCTGGTCGGCATGCTGTGCATGGCCGGCACCCTGACCAGCCTGGGCAAGCCGGTCTCCCGCCTGTGGTCGGAGAATTTCGACGACGCGTTCTTCCTGCAGGGGTTGAAGACCTGGCTGGCGACCGGCTGGCTGAAACACGACACGCACTACCTGAACCGGGTCGATGCCGACCATCCGGTGATGCGCACGCCGGCCGGGCAAATCGGCCGCCGGGTTGGCGAATACGTGCTGCGGCACAAGGAAATCCTTGGCCTGCACGACACCTTCTGCATGGGCATGATCAACGGCGTGTTCCCGCTGCAGGCGCTGTGCGACATCGGCATGCCGCTGGAATCGCTGTCCCAGTCGGCGCTGCTGGTGGAAATGGGCAAAGTGCCGGCGGCGCTGCGCGAGGAGTGCCTGCGTTGGTATGAGGCGCGCGGCATGCGCTTCAATTTCGGCACCGACCCGGCGAAAGAGTTGACCCGCTCGCAGGTGCTGGAGCAATGCGCCATGCTGATCGCCATGGGGCGCATCGTGCAGCGCTTCGGGCTGTCGGCGGTGGGCGTGCAGTACCAGCAGGGCCTGGCGTGGTCCTGTGCCGCGTCGGACTTCGCCGAGGGCGCCATCGGCTCGGCCGAGCGCTTCCCGATTCCCGACGAGGACGGCACGATCATCCGGCCGGGGCAGGCGATCCCCTGCATCAACGAAGTCGATATGGGCACCGCGATTCCGCAGACCATGCTGTGGCGGCTGCTGACCTCGCTGGGGCTGCCGGCAGAGACGACGCTGCACGACATCCGCTGGGGCAGCGAATACAATGGGCAGTTCGTCTGGGACATGCAGATTTCCGGGGCGGTGCCATTCGAGCACCTCAAGGGCGGCATCGCCGGCGCCACCGGCTATCGCCAGCCGGCGATGTATTTCCCGTTCGGCGGTTCCACCATCACCGGCCAGGGCCGGCAGGGCCGGCTGATCTGGGCGCGCGCCCATTACTCCGGCACGAAGGTGATCCTGCACGTCGGCACCGGCCACGCGGTGGAACTGCCGGCAGCGGAGTTCGAGCGTCGTCGGCGCGCCACCACCTACGAGTGGCCGTTGCTGAACTGCGTGCTGGACGGGGTCGGGCGCGACGACCTGATGGCGGGTCACCAGAGCAACCACATCACCGTCGCCTATGTCGACGAGGCGCAGTTGCAGGACGTCACCCGCGCCTTCGTGGCGCAGGCACTGACGCAGAACATCACCGTGCTGACCGCTGGGGAGGTGTCGGGCTGGCTGGCCTGACAGCGGTGACTTCCAGCCCTTCGCCTACCCTGTTACTGTTGAACCAATAAAAGTCCAATGTGCGCGCCGGCATTCCGTCATGGCATGCCGGCCGCCGCAAACCGGTAGGAGACGCATACCATGATCGGACGCCGAACATTCCTGACTGCCTCGACCGCCGCGCTGGCCGCCCCGGCATTGATCTCGAAAGCCAATGCGCAGAGCGCGTTCGACTGGAAACAATGCAAGGGACAAACAATCAGCGTCAGCCTGACCAAGAGCCCGCGTGCCGACAATCTGATGGGGCGCCAGAAGGAGTTCGAGGAGCTCACCGGCATCAAGGTGGTGTCCGAGCAGCTGGCGGAGCAGCAGCAGCGGCCGAAGATGGTGATGGAGCTGGCCTCCGGCAATCCCAGCTTCGACGTGACGCATTTCTCGCTGCACGTCTCCAAGCGCATCATCGGCACCGGCAAGTGGCTGGAGGATCTGCGCCCCTACCTCGCCGACGCGAAGCTGACGGCGCCGGATTTCGACTATGCCGACTTCGGCCCCGGCCCGAAGGCCGCCATCACGCAGCCGGACGGACGCGTCGACAGCCTGCCGGTCGAGACCGACTTGTGGCTGGTCTACTACAACAAGCAGATCTTCAAGGACCACGGCATGGAGATGCCGAAGACCTTCGATGAGATGCTGGCGACCGCCCGTAAGCTCACCGACCCGGCCAAGAACATGTACGGCTTCGTCGGCCGCGGCGTGAAGAACGCCAACGTGCCGGTGTGGACCAGCTTCCTGCTCGGCGAGGGCCAGGATACGGTGACGCCGGACGGCAAGACCCTGCTGACCGACACGCCGGAGGCGATCTGGGCGGGCGAGTACTACAAAGCCATCATGCGCGAGTGTGCTCCGCCGGGGGTGGTCGGCTTCAACTGGAACGAGTGCCAGACCAGCTTCATGCAGGGCAACATCGCCATGTGGCTGGATGGCGTCGGGTTCTGCCCGCCGCTGGTCGATCCGAAAGTGTCGAAGATCTACGACCATGTCGGCGTCGGCCTGATACCGGCTGGGCCGAAGGCGCATTATTGCGCGATGTTCAACGATGGCATCGGCATCCCGTCCCGCAGCAAGAATAAGACTGCCGCCTACCTGTATTGCCAGTGGGCCACCAGCAAGTCGTTGGCGCTGAGCCTGGTGAACATGGGCGGCGGCGCATCGCCGCGGTTGTCCACGTACAAGGAGCCGGCCCTGAAGCCGCCCACCGAGGAATGGCTGACCACGCTGCTGGAAAGCCTGAAGATCGCCCGCCTTGGGCTGCCGGAGATCGTGCCGGTCACCGAATTCCGCGACGTCATCGGCATCGCGCTGACCAACATGATCCAGGGCGCCGACGTGGCCAGCGAATTGCACAAGGCCACCGAGACGTTCAAGCCGGTGCTGGAAGCGTCGCTGAAGACCTGAGGAGCCTGGTTTGGTCAGCGCCGTCGTGAAAGCCAGCCCTGATCACACCGCGCGGACCGGCAACGGTCCGCGCGGGCGGAGTTCATGCGGACCGCGACGGTGTTCGCCGTGGTGCGCTCCCTTTGAATGCACGAAAGACCCGATAAAGATGGCGGCGCCAGCCGACGTGATGCCGTGATGCAAGCCAGTCCAGCTGTCGTCACGGGAACCCTCAACGGCTCTCACCCGCAGCGGAACTACGCGCGCCGCTACTGGATGTTCGCGGTGCCGGCGGCGGTGGTTGTTGCCGGCGTCATCTTGTTTCCGTGGGTATTCACCCTGGTCATGTCGGTATTCGAATGGAAGGTGTCTGGGAATATATACTTTGTCGGAGTGAGAAATTATCTGCACCTTGTCCAGGATTCGCGGTTTCAATGGGCAGTTATCCGGACGCTTTATTTTACTGCATTGGCTGTTATTTTTCCGATGATTCTGGGTATGTGGGCGGCCGTTTGTTTCTCCTCCAACTTCAAGGGGAGAGGTCTGGCGCGCACCTTGTTCATCCTGCCGATGATGGCGACCCCGGTGGCGATCGCCCTGGTGTGGACCATGATGTTCCACCCGCAACTCGGCGTGCTGAACTACCTGCTGACGGTAGTGGGGTTGCCGCCGGCCAGCTGGGTTTACCAGGCCGACACCGTGATCCCCACCCTGGTGATGGTGGAAACCTGGCAGTGGACGCCGCTGGTGATGCTGATCGTGCTGGGCGGCATCGCCGGCCTGCCGGTCGATCCCTATGAGGCGGCGATCATCGACGGCGCCAGCGGCTGGCAGATGTTCCGCTTCATTACCGTGCCGATGGTCTGGCCGTTCATCATCGTCGCCGCGGTGATGCGAATGATCGACGCGCTGAAGACCTTCGATACCATCTTCGTCATCACCAACGGCGGACCCGGCACATCGAGCGAAACCATCAACATGCTGCTGTACCAGACCGCCTTCGGGTACTATGACCTCGGCTATGCCTCGGCGCAGGTGCTGGTTTTCTTCGCCATCATCATGGTGATCAGCGTCGGATTGCTGCGGGTGCGGCGCATGGAGCGGTGGCAATGAGCGACCTTCTCGGCGCCAAAGGCGGCGTGGCGGTGAAGTCGCCGCATATGGTGCGCAAACCGATACGGGCGGTAGGCCCGTACCGGCTGCGCCGGGCCATCGGCCGCATCGGGCTTTATCTGTCGGTGATCTTCCTCATCTCTCCGGCCATCCTGTTCTTCTTCTGGATGTTCTCGCTGTCGTTGAAGACCGAGTTGGCCAACACCGCCTACCCGCCGGTGTTCATCCCGAACCCGGTGACCCTGGTCAACTTCATCAAGGTGTTCGCCGAGAACGACTTCCTGAGCTACACGATCAACTCGGTCATCGTGTCGTTCTCGGCGACCGGTCTGGCTCTGCTGCTGGGCGTGCCGGCCGGCTACGGTGTCGCCAAGACCAAGGCCAACAAGGCGGCAGTGCTGATCCTGATCGCCCGGGTCACCCCGGGCCTGTCCTACCTCATTCCGCTGTTCCTGATCTTCCAGTGGCTGGGCATGCTGGGCGGCTACCTGCCGCAGATCATCACCCATCTGGTGCTGACCGTGCCGATCGTGGTGTGGGTGATGATCGGCACCTTCGAGGCCTTGCCGGTCGAGCTGGAGGAGGCGGCGCTGGTGGACGGCTGCAACATCTGGCAGGCGTTCCGCTTCGTCTCGGTGCCGCTGGCCAAGCCGGGCATCGTGGTGGGCATGATCCTGTCGTTCATCTTCAGTTGGAACAACTTCATCTTCGGTGTGGTGCTGGCGGGCCGGACGACCCGGACCTTGCCGGTGGCGGTCTACAACATGCTGACCTTCGAGCAGATCTCCTGGGGGCCGCTGGCCGCCGCCGCTTTGGTGGTGACTGCCCCGGTGCTGCTGCTGACCCTGCTGATGCAGAAGGAAATCGTGGCCGGTTTGACCGCCGGCGGTGTCAAGGGCGGTTGACAAGCCGTCCTTGTCGGACTTCTCTCGACCGCTCTCGCAGACAAATTTGCCAAGCCGTTAATGGTATTCGGGAAACCTGCGAAATTACTGATTGATAACGGCTTAAGCAACGATTGGTGCGAGGAACACAAAATGGAAAACGTCGCAGGGACCGCCGATAGGGTTGGCGTCCCACCCGGTTTGCCCATCTTGAAACCGAAGGGCAATCTTCGATGGAAGGCAATAATATTATTGCTTATTGTCGGGATCATCAACTATCTCGACCGCACCAATCTGTCGATTGCCGCGCCCGACATGATGAAGGAATTGCATCTGACCAATACCGATATTGGCCTGATGGGAGCAGTCTTTTCCTGGACCTATGGGCTGATGCAACTGCCGTCGGGCTGGCTGGTGGACCGGCTCGGGGTCAAGCGGGTCCTGTCCGGCGCGGTCATCCTGTGGAGCCTGGCGACGGCCCTGACCGGCGCCTGTTCGCGGCTTCCCACGCTTCTCGGCGCCAGGTTCCTGCTGGGCGTGACCGAAGCGCCCTGCATGCCGACCTCCGCCAAGATCACCTCGATCTGGATTCCCAAGAAGGAGCGAGACTTTGCCACCGGCCTCTGGGATTCAGGTTCCAAGTTCGGCCCGGCCCTGTCGCCGCCGATCCTGGTCGCGATCATGCTGCTGGTGGGCTGGCGCTGGCTGTTCGCCATCTGCGGACTGGCGGGTATTATTTATGCGGTGTGTTTCTTCGTTTTCTATCACAATCCGAAGGATGAAGCGAACCTCTCGAAAGAAGAGGCGGACTATATCACGGCCGGCGGTTCGGGAGAGGAACATCGCTCGGGCCAAGGGAAGATAAGCTGGATCAGCCTGTTCCAATACCGCAGCGTGTGGGGAATGGTGCTTGGCTACTTCTGCACCATCTGGATCTGGAACATCTTCCTGGTATTCCTGCCGATGTACCTGTTGCGGTCCCAGGGCATTTCCATGGTCCAACTGGGAATGTTCGCCAGCATTCCCTGGATCGGCGGCATCATCGGCGAGATCTTCGGCGGTTGGTACACCAAGAGGCTGCTTGAGAAGAGCGCCTACTCGCCGATGGTCACGAAGCAGGCGGTAATCAGCGTCAACGCGGTCGTAAGCGGCATCGCCGTTTGCTCGATTCCGTTCGTGCACGGCATCGTGCCCACGCTCGCCGTCCTGACGCTGGCGCTGTTCTGCATTTCCAGCATGCAAGGCCGGGCCTGGGCGCTTTCCACCGATGTCGCCCCGCCGTCGATGGTGGCTTCGGTCGGGTCCATCCAGAACTTCGGCGGCTATTTCGGCGGTGCCTTCTCACCCATCGTCGCCGGCATGATCGTCGATGCGACGGGTTCCTACACGCTTGCCTTCGTCAGCGCCGGCATCATCGTTGCCTGCGCGGCGCTTTGCTACTGGGGCATCGTGAGGAAACCCATCGAAGCATAGTCAACGGCACAGGTTCGCCGCCAACGATCAGACGAACGCCGCCTCCACGCGCCCAAGTCCGCCGAAGTCCGCGCGCAGCACGTCGCCTGGCGCCACCGCGAGCGGCACGGTGACCACGCCCGTGGTGACGATCTCGCCAGCGCGCAACGTGATACCGAGACTGGAAAGCTCGTTGAGCAGCCAGGCCAGCGCGGCACGCGGATCGCCCAGCACGTTGCGGCCTTCGCCGATGACGGGCGGCCCGTCGTCGATGGCCGCGCTGATGCTGTGCGCGGCGAGGTCGAGGCCGCGCCAGGACGGGGGCGCGGGCGGGCCGAGCAGGAACTGGTGGCCGCAGGCCAGGTCGGCGATAAGTTGCGCCGCGCCGGCCGAGACCACGTCGGCGAAACGGGTGTCGGGAATCTCGATGGCGGGATGCAGGGATGCCACCGCGTCCGCGGCTTCCCGCGCGGTGTAGGGGGCGGCGCGCGGCGGCAGGTCGCGGGCCATGCGGAAGGCGAATTCAGGCTCGGCGACGCGCAGCACGGTGCCGGCGAGCGAGGCCGCCTCCCCCGGCGCCAGCACGCACTGGGCCAGCACGCGCCCGGCCAGCGGAGCGGCGACGTTGATGTGACGGCGCCCGGCCTCATTGGTGCCGGCGATCTTCCAGCCATAGAGCGCGCCGCCCATCCGCCGGACGAGCGCGGCCTGCACGGCGTAGCCCTCTTCGCGGGTGCGCGGGCGCAGGGCATCGGGGAGCGCCGCCAGCTTGGTTCCGCTGGTCCAGGCCGCGTACAGCGCGGCGGCGGCCGCTTGCGTGTCCATCACGCCTCCTTGTCCAAAGCACCATGCTACACCGGTTCGCACCAACCGGTTGATACGGCGCGCCGGTGGGGCAATCATGCGGGCATGACAAACACATCCTGGTCCCCCCGCACCCTCGCCGCCCAGGCGCTCGGGCACGTCGATGAAGCCACCCGCGCCGTGGTGCCGCCGATCCACGTCACCACCACCTTCCTGCGCGATCCCGACAACCAGTATCGCAGCGGCAACATCTATGGCCGCGCTGACAACGAGACGGTGCACGAGGCCGAGGCGGTGATCGCCGCGCTGGAAGGCGCCGAGGCCGCGATGCTGCTGGGCTCCGGCATGTCGGCCGCGACCGCGGTGTTTCTCGCCCTCGCGCCGGGCGACCACGTGGTGGTGCCGCAGGTGATGTACTGGGGCCTGCGCAACTGGCTGCTGACCGACGCGGTGCGCTGGGGCCTGCGCATCGAGAGCGTCGATGCTTCCGATCCCGACGCGCTCAGCGCCGCGGTGCGGCCGGGGGAGACCAGGCTGGTGTGGCTGGAGACGCCAGCCAACCCGCTGTGGTCGCTCACCGACATTGAAGCCGCCGCCAGGATCGTCCACGCCGCCGGCGCCGTGCTGGCGGTCGATTCTACCTGCGCCACCCCGCTGCTGACCCGGCCGCTGGCGCTCGGCGCCGATATCGTCATGCACTCCGCCAGCAAATACCTGAACGGCCATTCCGACGTGATCGCCGGCGCGCTGGCATGCGCGAAGGCCGACGACTTGTGGGCACGCATCAAGCGCAACCGCTCCATGCTCGGGCAGATCCTCGGCCCCCTGGAAGCCTTCCTGCTGCTGCGCGGCATGCGTACGTTTCCTCTCCGGGTGCAGGCCGCCTGCGCCGGGGCGATGGAACTGGCCACTAGGCTCGCCAACCATGAGTGCGTGTCCGACGTGCTGTATCCGGGGCTGCCCAGCCACCCCGGCCACGACATCGCACGGCGGCAGATGCAGGGCGGGTTCGGCGGCATGTTGAGCATCCGCCTTCGCGGCGGCGAAGCGGCGGCGATCGCCACCGCTGCCCAGGTGGAACTGTGGAAGCGCGCCACCTCGCTGGGCGGAGTGGAAAGCATGATCGAGCACCGCGGCTCGATCGAAGGCGCCGGGTCCCCCTGCCCGCTCGACCTGCTGCGCCTGTCCGTGGGCATCGAGGACCCGGGCGACCTTTACGCCGACCTCGACCAGGCCCTGCGCCGCGCCCGCCCGTGATCGGTCGCCACGGACGGACGTGAAGACACGCCGAGACCTGCTGGCCGGGGCCGGCTTTCTTGCCGCTGCCGCGGCGCCGGCAGTGCCGCTAGCGGCGCGCCTGATCTCCCGCCTCGACGAGCCGTGGTGGCGCCAGCGCCATATCGACAAATTGGCGGAAATCAGGGGCCGGCGGGTCGATCTCGTGTGGCTGGGCGATTCCATCACGCAGAACTGGGAGCGGCCGGACTTCCAGCCGGCCTGGCGGCACTACTACGGCGAGCGCCACGCCGTGAACCTGGGTTTCAAGGGCGACGCCACCTGCCATCTGCTGTGGCGGCTCAGCAACGGTGAGGTCGTCGCCATCGCGCCACGCGCGGCGGTGATCCTGATCGGCGCCAACAACCTGGGCCGGCTGCACTGGCCCGCCGCCGACGATGTGGCGGGGATCGTCGCCGTGGTGGACGAGACCAGACGGCGGCTGCCGCGGACCCGCGTGCTGCTGCTCGGCGTGCTGCCGAGCGAGCGCTCGGCCTGGGTCAGCGCGACCACGCTGGCGATCAACGGCGCGCTCGCCGCCCGCTACCGTGGGATCGGGGACGTGGCGTTCATGGATCTGGCGGCGTTATTCGCGCCGGGGGGGCGGCTCGACCGCGCGCTGTTTCTCGACCCGCTGCTCCGTCCGCCGGAGCCGCCGCTGCACCCGACCGCCGCCGGTCAGGCGCGCATGGCCGCCGCGATCGAACCAAAACTGGCGGAACTGCTCGGCGAGCCGCCAAGGCCGCCGTTCGGCGCTACCTGAAGAGAATTCCGACCCCGCACAGCAACGCACCGATAATGACCAGGCTGGCGGCCGCGATACCGAGACGGTTGCGCCTCTCCTCGTCTTCCTCACTGTCCGGCGGATGGCGGATGACCGTGGCGTACTTAAGCCCAACGGCAAACCCTACCGCTGCCACCGCCACGCCCAGTGCAACGATCGCTATCGACACGTAGTGGAAGATAAGCATGCGGTCCTTTGCTTGCAGTCCCGACAGCCCAAACCGCGGGCGGACTCGCCGGATGGGTTCGATATTCAGAATATGTCATGGCGTCGGAACGGGCCAGTCCCCTGATCGCCGGGACAGTCGTGCGACTATGCGCCGGCGCGGGCCGTCGTCAAACCTGTCAGATGCTCTCCGCATAGTGGCAGGCGACCATCCGGTCGCCCAGTTTACGCCACTCCGGCCGCTCGGCGGTGCAGCGGCCGGTGACGTGCGGGCAGCGCGAGGCGAAGGCACAGCCCGGCGGCGGATTCAAGGGCGACGGCAGCTCGCCCTTCACCGCGACGGTCTGCTTGCGGTGGCGCGGATCGACGCTGGGCGTGGCGGCCAGCAGCACGCGCGTGTACGGGTGGCGCGGGTTGGCGAACACGTTTTCCTTGCTGCCGTGCTCCACCGGCCGGCCGCAGTAGAGAACCAGCACCTCGCGGGCAATCAGGCGGACCACGCTGAGATCGTGGCTGATGAACAGGTAGGCCAGCCGGTGGCGGACCTGCAGGTCGCGCAGCAGATCGACGATCTGCGCCTGCACCGAGACGTCGAGCGCCGAGGTCGGCTCGTCGAGGACGATGAAACGGGGCTTCAGGACCA
>Ga0181520_10002747_pt1 | contig 32078 bp, 25 predicted proteins | sample PEATcosm2014_Bin_29_FD_132451 | JGI IMG/M metagenome (GOLD analysis project Ga0181520, IMG submission 132451) | Peatland microbial communities from MTU Mesocosm Facility, Houghton, MI, USA - PEATcosm2014_Bin02_30_metaG | ecosystem: Environmental > Terrestrial > Soil > Wetlands > Peat | place...
CCCTGGCAACTGTCGCATCCGCAAGGTCGCGAATGGGGTGATCACCACGGTGGCCGGAACCGGGACGCCGGGTTTTAGCGGCGACAACGGCTTGGCCACTAGCGCGCAGTTGAGCTATCCCTCCAGCGTTGCGCTGGATTCGGCCGGCAACCTTTATATCGCCGACCCCGACAACGATCGCATCCGCAAGGTCTCAAATGGGGTGATCGCTACCGTGGCGGGAAACGGGGCGTGCTGCTTCATCGGCGATAACGGCCCGGCCACCAGCGCGCAGTTGTACAGCCCGTCCGGCGCCGCGGTGGGTGCCGCCGGCGACTTGTACATCGCCGACACGAATAATCATCGCGTCCGTAAAGTCTCGAACGGCGTGATTACCACGGTTGCGGGAACCGGCACGGTGGGCTTCGGTGGCGACAACGGCCTGGCTACAAGCGCACAGTTGGGTTATCCTCAAGGCGTCGCCGTGGACTCCGCCGGCAATCTGTACATTGCCGATAATGGCAGTGTCCGCAAAGTTTCGAATGGCGTGATCACCACCGTGGCGGGTGGCGGAGACGTGTTCGGGGACAACGGCCCGGCCACCAGCGCCCTGGTGGCGCCGGCGGGCGTGGCCGTGGATGTCGCCGGCAACCTGTACATCGCCGACCCAACGGACCAGTGCATCCGCAAAGTTTCGGGCGGGGTGATCACCACCGTGGCGGGGATCTGTCAGATCCCTGTTTGCGCAGGCATCGGCGGCGGATGTCCTGATAAACCTAACGGCGGTTATAGCGGTGACAATGGCCCAGCCATCAGCGCCCTGCTGAGTTCTCCCGAGGCCGTGACAGTGGATGGCGCCGGTAACCTGTACATCGCCGACACGGGTAACGGGCGTATCCGCAAGGTATCGAATGGGGTGATCACCACTGTGGCGGGTGGCGGAAGCTTGTTTTTTGAGAACGGCCCGGCCACCAGCACTGAGTTGTCTCCGCACGGCATCGCCTTGGATGCGGCCGGCAACCTCTACATCGCCGACGGGATTAGCAGCGTCCGTAAGGTATCGAATGGGGTGATCACCACTGTAGCCGGGAACGGGACACAAGGATACAGCGGAGACGATGGCCCCGCCACCAGCGCGCAGTTCGACTTCCCCACAAGCGTAGACCTGGATCCCGCGGGCAATATATACGTCGCAGACGTCTATAACGACCGCATTCGAGTTCTGGTCCCCTCCGCCGCGGGCCCATTTCTCTCGATCGCCGCCGTCACCAACGCCGCCAGCAATCTTGCCGGCGCCATTTCACCAGGCGAGATCGTGGCGATTTATGGTTCCGGCATGGGCCCCGCGCAACTCGTGACGGCCGTTCCGGGCAGCAACGGTTTCTACGGTACGCAACTCGCCAATACCAGCGTGTCGTTCAACGGCGTACCCGCTCCCATGATTTACACTTGGGCAACCCAGGTGGCGGCCATCGTGCCGTATGAGATCACCGGGACCACCGCGCAAGTGACTGTCACCTACCAGGGCCAGACCAGCGCCGCGTTTTCCTGGCCGACTGCTTACTCGGCGCCGGGGATCTTCTCGTTGGACTCCACCGGCCAGGGGCAAGCGGCGGCCATCAATCAGGACGGCGTCACGGTCAACAGCGCCGCAACCCCCGCCAAGATTGGCGACATCATTTCGCTGTATGCCACCGGAGAAGGCCAAACCACCCCGGCCGGCGTGGATGGCAAGCCCGCATCGGTTCCTTATCCAAAGCCGAACTTGCCCGTCACGGCTTACGTCGGCGCCTATAACGCAACCGTAATATACGCCGGTGGCGCGCCGGGGATGGTGGCCGGGTTGATGCAGGTGAACGTCCAGATTCCGGCTGGAATTCAGGCGGGCAGCGCGGTTCCCGTGGCGTTGCTGGTTGGCGACGTGTCGAGTCAGGGTGGCGTCACGATTGCGGTGACCGACCCGGCAATCCCGGTGCTGACGCAGTTGTCGCCCACCCATGCCCCGGCAGGCTCTTCCCCGGTGACGCTGGTAGTGACGGGGAACAACTTCCAGGACAACGCGGTTTGCCCGGCGCTGTGTGGTTTTGCGTGCCCCGCGCGGAGCGTCATCAGCTTCGATCAGACCGATATTCCCACCCAGTTTGTGAGCCCGGCGCAGGTTCAGGGCGTGGTCCCGGCAAGCCTGTTGGCCACCGCCCGATCCGTCGAGGTCATGGTGAACAACCCGGTTGTCATCCAATGCCAGGTGACGGACAATCATCTTTCCAACGGGCTGAGCTTCACAATCGACCCCTAAGGGCCTGACGGAAATAACCGTCCAATTGCCGGCAACCGCTCCCTAACGGTCGCGGCTCGTTAAGAGCCTGGCGAGCCGCGACCGTCAGGGAGCGGTTGGGATGGTCATTACATGACGAGCCTTAAGCCGTGCATCTTGAGGGAATAGCAAACCGGGCTAACATAGGAAAAAGGAAATGGCAGCGCGACTCTACCCGGCGCCGGCACGGCCGCTCGAAATCATCGACCTCCGCCGGGTCGCCGTGTCCGATCTGGAGCCCTTGCTGGAGGAAGAGATCGAGGCCTGGCGGGAGCGGCTGGAGTGGGATTTCACCAAGTCGGCCGATCTTGTGCGGCGCTTTGTGGACCTGCGCGCCCTGAACGGCGCGGCCCTGGTGGAAGACGGCGACGTGGTGGGTTACGCCTACTACGTCACCGAGGAGCGCAAGGGTCTCATCGGCGACCTCTACGTGCGGCGCACGCATGGCTCCGTGGAACGGGAGGACGCCCTGCTCGAATGGGTCCTCGACGGGGCCATGGCGAACCCGGCCATTGTGCGGATCGAGACCCAGCTCATGATGGTGCGGCGCGACGCCGGGCGGCCGATTCCGCGCGGAGAGCACGCTAGCGCGTTCGAGAGAAATTTCATGCGCGTCGAGACGGCCCGCGCCGACCTCTCGCCCGGCCGCGTGCGCCGGCTCGTGTATATCGAGAGATGGTCGGATCTGTACCAGGACGCCGCGGCGCAACTGGTCGCCGCCGCCTACGCCGGTCATATCGACGGCCGGATCAACGACCAGTACCGGACGCCGCTCGGAGCGCGCCGCTTTCTGCATAATGTGATCCAGTACCCCGGATGCGGCAATTTCTACCGGCCGGCGTCGTATGCCGCCTTCGAAGCCTCCAACGGGAGACTCTGCGGGATGTCTCTGGCCAGCCTGGTGGCGCCGCAATGCGGGCATATCACGCAGATCTGCGTGACGCCCGCCGTGCGCGGGACGGGCGTTGGCCACGAGCTGCTGCGCCAATCCCTCACCACCCTGCGGGACGTGGGCTGCCGTTCGGTCAGCCTGACGGTCACGGCCGCCAACGAGGATGCGGTGACGCTCTATGAGCGCGTGGGCTTCCGGACCATCCAGCGGTTTTTCGCCCTGGTGTGGGAAGGATACTGAACCGCCAGCGCGCAATCGCCGATAATCCGTAGCCGGGCGCGCGATCCTGCCCTGAAGAGGCGCCACGGAATGTGAAACCTGCGCAGTTTTCTTGAGAGCCTGCGACTGGCGGCGGCACTATGAGACGAGTGCCAACTCAACAAGTGAAAGCCATGCCAAAATCGGATCAGGCGCTGATTCCGCTCGAAGTCATCGAAGGTAAGATTTTCGTCCTGCGCGGCGGCCGCGTCATGCTGGATCGCGACCTCGCCAGACTCTACTGCGTGGAAACGCGCGTGCTCAATCAGGCCGTGAACCGCAACCGAGATCGATTTCCGGACGATTTCATGTTCCAACTGACCCCGGAAGAGGGGAAAGCCATCCTGCGTTCAAGATCACAATCTGTGATCATGAAGCGGGGCCAGAACGTCAAGTACCAGCCGCATGCGTTCACGGAGCACGGGGCGGTGATGCTGGCGAACGTTCTGCGGAGCCCGGTCGCGGTCCGCGCCAGCATTCAAGTTGTGCGCGCCTTCGTGCGCCTGCGTCAGATGCTGGCGACAAGCCAGGACCTGGCTCGCAAGATCGAGGCGCTGGAGCGTAAAGTGGGCAAGCACGATACGGACCTGCAGGCGGTTCTAGGCGTGCTGCGGAAACTCGTGCAACCGCCGCCTGCGGCGAAGCGCCCGATCGGGTTCGTGGGACCCGAGAACGTAAGATCAGCCGGGCGAGCGGTCAAGCTCCCCTCGCCCCGCCGCAGCATTCGCCGGTAATCCGCCGCTGTTCGCCGAAAAACAGAGGCGCGGCCGGGCGCGCTATCCTACCCTGGAGACATGCCACTGAACGATCCCCGCTCCGGCCACGAATGGGAGTTCTCCGGGAGGGCCATCCCGGCCGTTGTACTGATCGTGATCGGGACTTTGTTTCTGCTCGGCAACATGCATATCCTGCCTTCCCTGAACTGGTTCGACTTCTGGCCGGTCATCCTCATCGTGATCGGACTGATGAAGCTTCTGGAAGCTCCCCGCAAGGGCAGCTACCTGGTGGGCGCCATCCTGTTCGGCCTGGGCATCGTGTTCCTGTCGGACAACCTGAACTTCCTTCCCTTTCCGGTCTGGGACCTCTGGCCGCTGGCGCTGATCGCCGTTGGCGCCTGGCTGCTGTTCGAGCGGGCGCCCTGGGCCACTGGCCGCGCGGAGTTCTGCCGGCCCCGCGCATCCGGCTCCGACGCGCTCAACCTGACCGCCGTCTTCAGCGGCGGGAAACGCAAGTTCGATGGGCAGGAGTTTCGCGGCGGGGTGGTCTCCGCCGTTTTCGGAGGTTTCGAGCTGGATCTCCGCAAGGCCGCCATGGCGGGCGATTCCGTGGTTCTGCGCGCGGATCTGGTGTTCGGCGGCTGTGAAATCAAAATCCCCGAATCCTGGGACGTGGAGATGCACGGCGCGGCGGTTTTCGGAGGTTTCTCCGATGAAACGCGCCATCCGCCCGCCGGGGCCCCCGGAACCAAGCGGTTGATCCTCAAGGGAGGGGCGGTTTTCGGCGGCGTGGTAGTCAAGAACTGATCCGATGCATCCGCTTCTGGCATCGCGGCGGCGAATCCTATGGTACCTGCTGGCCTGGACGCCCATTCTGGCGCTGCTGGTCTATGTCACTTCGGCCTATGGCGCGGCCTCCTGGAAACAGGCGGCGGCCGCGCTGGCTCCGGCCTGCGGCCTCTACGCCTTTGTGTGCCTGTCTCCCTACTATGTGTGCCGCGCGCGGCCTCTGAGCCTGGCCCCCACATCGGGCCTGGCGGGAACCTTCGGCGCCGCCGCGCTGGCCGGCGGGCTGCTATTCGCCGGGGCTGCCTGGCTGGCCATGTGGGCGCTGGAGCAAAGGGTTGCTTTCCAGGGAATCGAACGGAGCCTGACGCCCCACCTGGCGGCCTGGTTCGGGATGGGCGTGCTGCTCTACCTGCTTTCGGTGGGCCTGCATTACGCGTTCCTGGCGGCGGAGGCCGGGCGTGAGGCCGAGCGACTGGCCGCCGAAGCCCGCACCCTGGCCCGCGAGGCCGAGCTGCAGGCGCTCCGCATGCAGATCAACCCCCATTTCCTGTTCAACTGCCTGCACTCCATCTCCGCCCTGGCCACCCAGGACGGCGCGCGCGCTCGCGAGATGTGCGTGCGCCTGGCGGGCTTCCTCCGCAGCAGCCTGGGCCTGGGGCTCCGCGAGAGCATTCCCCTTGGGGAGGAGCTGGCCCTGGCGCGCAGCTACCTGCAAGTGGAGCAAGTGCGCTTCGGCGCGCGTCTGCGGGTGACCGAGGAAATCGAATCCGGGTGCGACCATTGCGCCGTGCCGGCCCTGCTTCTCCAACCGCTGGTCGAGAACGCCGTCAAGCACGGCATCGCCGGGCTGGTGGACGGTGGTTCCATCCGCCTGGCGGTGCGCCGCAGCGGGTCCGCGGTTGCGATTACGGTGGAGAATGGTTTCGATCCCGAGATGCCCGCTCCATCGAAGTCGGGTGTGGGGCTCCAACACGTGCGCCGCCGCCTGCAGGTCCGCTGGGGGGAGGACGCCGAAATGGAGGCCGGGCCCATCGCGCCGGCCCAGGACGCCGAACCCTCCGAAAGCCTCTACCGCGTGGTCTTGCGGTTGCCCTGCGAATCCCCCATGGCCTCCAGCAGCCGCGCGTAGCCCGCCCGGCTCACCGGCAGGCGCGAGCCGTCCGCCAGGATGGCCAGGCGGCTCTCCTTCCCGTACGGCTCAATGCGCGCCACCCGCTCCAGGTTGACGATGGCGGAACGGTGGATGCGCACGAACCTGGCCGGGTCGAGCGCCGCCTCCACCGCCGCCATGGCCTGCTGCTTCAGATAGGTTTTTCCGCCGCTGTGCAGGGCCACGTAGTCGTCCTGCGCCTCGACGTAGTCGAGTTTCTCGATTGGGATCACGTGCACGCGGGTCCCGTCCTTTACCACCACCCGCTCGGGCCGCTGCTCCGGCGGCCGCGCCGCCGCCATCTCCCAGGGGGCCTCGCGGTGGACTCCCACCCGCGATTTGGCGCGCTCCAGCGCCCTCTCGAAGCGCTCCGCGCTGAACGGCTTTAAAAGGTAGTCCGCCGCCTGCGCGTCGAACGCCCGAATGGCGTACTGGTCATAGGCGGTCACGAATACCACGGCCGGCCCCGGGTCGATCAGCTCGAGCACTTCGAACCCATCGAGCTTGGGCATCTGGATATCCAGGAACAACAGGTCCGGCCTGTTTTCCGCGATCGCCTTTACCGCCTCGAAGCCGTTGGCGCATTCGGCCACGATCTCCATCTCGGGATGCGCCCCAATCATCTCGCGCAGCAATCCCCGCGCCAGTTCCTCGTCGTCCACAATCGCCACGCGCAGTTTCGGCTCCATAAGGTATAGAACGTCAAACCACCGCCGCCGGTTTGCGAAATCGTAAGGAAGAACCGGCCGACAACCCCTGGTAGCAATCTACACCGTCAATCGCCAGGCCGGGTTACAGGTTTTGAGGAAACCGCCGATAGGTATAGTCGGAGGGACCTGACAAACAGGCTCTGACGCAATGAACGGGGAACACAGCCGGGCGGGGTGGAGTTGGCGCATACTGACGTTCGCGTTACTGGCTGCCCGGTGCGCGAATCTCGCCTTGGCGGCGGCCGCCGCTCCGGATATCACGCTTGCTCCCACCACTCTCGGCTTCAAATATACCATCGGCGCCGCGCAGCCGGCCTCGCAGACGCTGCAAGTCAAGAGCACCAGCACGGCGCTGTCGTTTTCCGTGGTGGTCACTTCGACGCAGTACGCAGGGCAGTGGCTCACCCTCTCGGCCCTGTCCGGAACCACCACCGCCTCGATAATCGTGTACGTCAATCCGTGGGGAATGCCGGCCGGGTCGTACCAGGCCACCATCGAGGTGGACTGCGCCAACGCGGCCACGCCGGCCCACATGCTGCAGTTGACCCTGGACGTCAGCGACCCCCCGCCCACGTTTTCGGTGAGTCCCGCCAATCTGACCTTCGTGTATCAGACCGGGTCCGCGGCCCCACCGGTTGCGCAGTCCGTGATCATGACGGCGGTGGGGGCCGCGCAGACCGTCTCGGCTTCGGCGGGCACGGGCGCGTGGCTCGAAATCCCCAGCGCTTCTTTCGCCATGGCCGGCATACCCACGGCTTGGTCCGTCTCGGTCAACCCGGTCGGGCTGGCGCCCAAGAGCTACACGGCGACATTGACCTTCACCTCGCCCACCGCAAACCCCAAAACCGCGACCGTGAGCGTGACCCTGAACGTCTCGGCCGGCGATCCGGTGATTGACGCGGGCGGCATTTGGCCGCCCGGAGTTCCCGTCAACTCGGGCGCCACCACCATAACCGTCATCGGGCAGAACTTCTTCGTCGGCACATCGCAGGCGTATGCCGGTACCACTGCGCTCACTACCACGGTGGTCAGCCCGACGGCCATGCTGGCGACCATTCCCGCCACGTTGCTCACCACCCCGAACGCCAGTCTTGCCATCACCGTGGTCACGCAGACCGCCGCCGCCCCGTCGCCGTCCCAGCCATTCCTGGTGTACGGCGCCGGACCGCAGATCTTCGCCGTGGCCGATGCCGCCAGCTATTCCACCATTGGCATTTCTCCGGGCGAAATCATCACCATTTTCGGAGTGGGTCTGGGCCCCGCCCAGCTCGCTCCATTCCCCGGTACTTCCTTGCCCACCAGTCTGCCGGTTGGGGCGGCCATCGCTACCTCCGTCACCGTCGATGGCGGCGCCGCTCCATTGCTCTACGCCAGCGCCAGCCAGGTCAGTTGCATCGTTCCCTATTCGGTGACCTCCGGAACCTCGGTCAACATCGTGGTCACCTATGGCACGAACGCCTCGGCGCCGGTGGCGGTGAACGTGGTGGACGCCGATCCGGGCATTTTCACCCTCGACTCTTCGGGCACCGGCCAGGCGGCGATTCTGAACATCGCTATCGCCGCCGATACCACCGTGAGTTACAGCCTGAACGGCGCTTCCAACGCCGCCGCGAAAGGCGCCATGGTGGCCATCTACCTCACGGGCTTTGGACAGACCACTCCCAGCGGGGATGAAACCCAGTTCATCTCGGGAGCCGTGACGCCCCTGGCGGCCGTCTCGGTCACCATAGGCGGGCTGCCCGCAACCGGAGTCGTGGCCGCCGCCCCGATCGGGTCCGTGCCCGGCTTCCTCCAGGTGAATGCCACCTTGCCGGCGGCCGGCATAACCGCCGGCAGCGCAGTGCCCCTGGTGGTGTCGATCGGAACCGAGACAAGCCAGGCCCGCGTCACTATGGCGGTCAAATAGTCGATCGCGGCTCCGAGGCCCTTTTTGGCCAGGGCGCCAATTCTTGGGTTATGTTCCGCCGATGGGAGTTGTGGGCGGTGTCTTATATCACTCTACAGTCGCCTGTCTTGGGACTTCCGAAACTACATCGGCATCTTCTCGATGGCCGCTCACTCCCCGGCGGACTTGCAGGTGAACTTTGCACTGGCCGCGATGCCCGCGCCGAATGTCTAAGTTGCGGCCCATTTTTGCCTTTGCTGCCGCGACCACCGCCGTGCTACGATTTAACTATCCGAGTGACACTGCGGGGACGTAGTTCAGTTTGGTTAGAACGCCGGCCTGTCACGTCGGAAGTCGCGGGTTCGAACCCCGTCGTCCCCGCCACCTACGCAGCCGGTTGCCGCTACTGCTGCGTCGCCAGAAACACCACCACGCCGTCGCCCCGAAAGGTCAGGTTCGCGGGCATCTTCTGCGCATCCCCGCCATGGGCCGCGTCCACGCGCCCGAAAACCACCGCCCATCTGTCGTAATCGGGACTCCCGAACCGGAACTTGCCGAGCGACGTCCGCTTCTCGATATCCGCCAGCTTGCGCCGAAGCTCCGTGGCGTCCAGTTCATAGCTGTCCGGCGGCTTGGGGCTATCGACACGGTCCTCAACCAGTCGGAGTTGCGGCGGTATGGCGGTGGCCGGGTCGCAAGCCTGTTCCTCCAGCGAGCGCCCGCTGGAGCGGAACGAGTATCGCCCGACGACGGCCAGAGCCTGACCTTCCCGCGCCGCGAGATCGCGCACAACTTCGCACACCGTCAGCGGCGCCAGCGGCGCGTCGGCCGGAAACGCCGCCACTCCGGTCAGCGCGCACACTATTACGCCCCGGAGCGCCGCCAAACTCACGCCAGATTTCCCATGAAGCACGGTTTCCTCGACCTTAGAATAAGACTAGCTTGGAGTCGCCCCCGGTTACAACCGCGCCCCCGAGGAGAATCCGCGCGATCTGCCAGCCGTCTTGCCAAATCATTGAAAAAACAGGCGCGATCGGCCCACCAGCGGGGCCTGCTCGCAACTCGGTAAAATGCGTTCTTCGTGGGAAGATCTCCAGCCCTGCCTAAGAAGCTCCGCGCCGCCTGGCCCTGCCTGGTGCTGCTGATTGCGGTTATGCTGTTCCATCGCGCGGCGCTGTTCTCGCCCGGCGAATATGGCGTTCCGTGGGACCTGGCGGGCTTCCACCTGCCGCACGCGGTCTATTTTTCGGAGAGCCTGCATCGCGGAGAAATTCCCTGGTGGGAGCCGTATGCCTACTGCGGGCGTCCGTTCGCCGCCAACATGCAGACCGAGGTGTTCTATCCCTTTCGCGCGCTGACGGCGCTGGCGGGGACGGCCAGGGATACGCGGCGAATGTACTACCTGCTCGAGCTCGAAGAGTTCCTGCACGTGTTTCTGGCCGCAGCCTTGGCCTACTGGATGGCCCGCCGGTTCGGCTTGAATCGCCCCGCCGCGCTCCTGACCGGCCTGGTGTACTCGCTCGGCTCTTTCTTCGCCTCGCAGGCGGAGCACATCGGACATCTCGAAACCGCGGCCTGGCTGCCGCTGGCCTGGGGGGCGACGTACGGCCTTCGGCGCCATCGCGCCCGGCGCGATTTTCTTGCCCTGGCCGCGGCCCTGGTCCTGGCTGTGCTGGCTGGCAGCACTCCCGTGACAATCGCCGTATTCTTCGCCGTGTTCGCGCTCGCGCTCGCTCTGGCGCTCACTGGGGCCGCGCGCCCGGCGCTCCTGGCGACGGTCCTGGCCGCCATGGCCCTGGCGGCCTGCCTGTGCGCATTCGTGTTGATTCCGGCCACCCGCTTCAGCCTCGCCAGCGTGGCCCGCTACCGCGCCGAGTGGCGCGGGACCGGCGGCGGAGTGCCTCTCCCGGCCCTATGGTCGCTCCTGCGCCCCAACTATTTCGGCATCTTCAACCTGGCCGGTTACAAAGCGCCGTACGAAATCACGCTCCTGTATCTCTATTGCGGAATCCCCCCGCTGCTGCTGGCCATGGCCGCGGCCATGTTCCGGCGCACGCGCGTGAAGACAGCCGTGGTCATCTCGCTCGGGGTGGCCGGCGTCTGGATGCTGGGCGACTCAACGCCCATCGGTGTTTGGTTGTACACGATGCTGCCGGGTATGATCCGGGCGGCGTTCTATCCGCAGTTCTGGATGCCGGCGTTTGCACTATCCATCGCCCTGCTGGCCGGCTTTGGCCTGGCGCAATTCGTCCGCTCCCCGAAACTCGCGTACCTGGCGCTGGCCGCTTGCGCCGCGGACCTCATCCTGACAGGCTCCGGCCGGCCTCTAAGCGTTCAACCATTGCGCGACAATCTCGTCGCCACCGACAGAACCTTCGAAGGCCGCGCGGACGCAATCCAAACCTTGCGGGCGCTGACCGGCGCCGCCGTACCGCCCTACCGCATCGATACCATCGACGACTCCATCAACTGGGCGGTGAGAGCGGCCATCACCCGGCTTCCCATCGCCACCGGCTACGACCCGCAGGCCCTCATCCGCTTCACCCAGGCGAGCCTGGCCGTGGCCGACGGGCAACGCTGGGGCGCCTACTACCAGGCCCAGCACCCCGAGTCGCCCATGCTGGGCGCCATGAACGTGAAGTATCTGCTCTCCCGCAAGCCGGTGAGCCTGCCGCCGAACCTTCTCCTGGAACGTGACCTGCCGGGCCGCTCTGTGTACCGCAACCTGGCCGCGCTGCCGCGCTTCTATCTCGCGCCGCGGGTGGTCTGCGCCTCCGGCATGGAAGAGGCCGCGCGGATGGTGCGCCGGCCGGACTGGGACCCCGCCGCCGAAGCCATAGTAGAGTGCGGGCAGGCGGGGCGCAACGGAGACTTCAGCGCTCCTCCCTCCGCAATCACCAATGTGCAATACGCCGGCAACACGTTGTCGCTCGACGTCGCCGCTCCCGGGAACGCGTTTCTCGCCACCGCCGAAACCCACTATCCCGCATGGCAGGCCTACATCGATGGGAAGCAGGCGCCCGTCTATTACACCAACGTCGCGTTCCGGGGCGTGTTCTTGCCCGCCGGGCGCCACCGCGTGGAAATGCGATACTCTCCCGCGGAATTCGAAGCCTCGGCCCTGGTCAGCCTGGCGGCCGCGCTGCTTCTGTTCTTCGCCGCCCGGCGGATGAAGCCGTCCTTGCCGGAATCCTGAGGGGCCTGCTCTACAGATTCACATCGAACGCCAGGTCCTCGATCGTGCGCGCCAGCGCGTCCTTGGCCTGCTCCACCTGCTTGTCCAGTTGCGCTTCGTCTTTCTTCAGCGCCTCCAGGCGATCCTCCTGCTCGTTCAGTTGCTGAGTGTAGCGCTGCAACAGCAGTTTCTCTTCGGCGCTCCCCTTCAGCGCCTTCATGTTCTCTCGCAGCCGCTGCTGGTCGTCGTAGATCTTCAGTACATCGTCCAATTGCCCCGAGGTGAAAGAGACCGTCACATCCTGTTTGTCCCGTACGCCGCCGAGATGCTCGAAGTAGCCCACGCCATTTTTGTATAACACCACCCGTTTAACCGGAATAACACTGGCCGTCTCCGAGGCTCCCGTATCCGCCTCGGGTCTGGGCCCTTGCGCCGGCCGGTTCTGCGACCAGCCCATGGCCGGCAGCAGAAGTACGCAAAGCGCCGTCAACCGCCCGAAACAAAGCATAATCTCCTCCTCTGAAATTCTCCCCCTGGGGGCGGCCCAAGGCAATCCCTGCCAACCGCCGTGGAGCCGGCTTCCAGGCATCAATCCGAAAAGCCGACACTGACGCCGAGTCCGCTTCTGAAACTGGCTGTCGGTACGCAGTTTGCCTTTGAGAGGGCGATTGCTAGCGTCCTGTCTCGGAAGTTCATTGAAGAAGTTCGATGGTGGGGCGGTCCCCCTGGACTGCGGCCGACGCCCTCGTCGGCCTGCTTTCCGCCGCTCTCCGGAGGCCGGACCAGGGGGTCCGGCGCGGACGAGGGCGTCCGCCCCACCAAGACCTTATGTCCTTGACTTCGGAGACAGGACACTATGTAAGCGCGCTTTGCGCGCCGGGCGCCGGCGAAAGCCGCCGCCGGACCAGCCTCGCCGTGTCCGCCGTGGTGGGAATTTCGAGTACCTCGAATCCCGCGGCGCGTCCGCTGGCGATTCCGTATGGGGAATCCTCCACTACCAGAGGCCGGCTTGCCCCCACCAGCCTAGCGGCCATTTGGTATGGGTCGGGCGCGGGCTTCAGCCGCCCGGCTTCCCGTCCGCACACCAGCGCGTCGAAGTATCCCAGCAGCCCGCCGGCTTCCAGCACCGGCTCGATCTCCGAGCGTGAGCTGGAGGTCACCACCGCCAGCCTGTATGCGCCGCGCAGCTCGTCGAGAAGCGGGCCGATGCCCGGCGCGAAAGGCAGCGCGGCCAGCATCCGGCGGCTGACCAGCTCCTTTTTCAAGGGTTGGCGCGCCCACAGGGCTTCCCAGTCCCGCGGCGGGACGGACTGCGCGGCCAGTAAGCGCATCATCTCGCGGTCGTCCAGCCCCACGCAGTGGTCGCAGAAAAACTCCCAGCTCAAAACGACCCCCAGCGGGGCCAGCGCTTCAACCCAGCAGGCCCAGTGCAGCGGCTCGCTATCGGCCAGTACTCCATCGAAATCGAAAAGAACGGCGTCAAAGGGGGGCATGGTGGGGAAATTCCAGCCTATCATGTGGTATCACTGAGAACTGAAGCCATGCCAACCGAAGAAGAACTGAAAGCGGAAATAGAGCGGCTGCGCGCCGAGAATGAAACCCTGAAGAAGCCTGTTCGGGGACAACTCTCCCTGCGGGTAAGCGAGAAAGGAGCCCTCTCGGTTTACGGGCTGGGGCGTTTCCCCGTCACCCTCTACCGCGAGCAGTGGGAAAAGCTGCTGGCCATGACGGACCAGATCCGCGCGTTCATCGCGGAGAACGACGCCGCGCTGAAACGGAAGGAGTAACGCCGGCGGTTCGGCCGCCCGGCGCGTCACCTTTCAAAGCTCGGGCCAGCCACGGTCCTTGTGGGACAGACCATCGTCTTTCGTGGTCTGTCAGGCGTGAGGCGCGCCCCGGAGTTGACAGACGACGGAAGCCGATCATCTGTCCCACAAGGCGGCTGCCTGAGTTAAGTGGATAGCCGATTCGAAACGTGGCGCCCCATGGAAGTGTCTTTCGAATCCGATGGCGTTTGCGGCGTCTTGCACGAGCCCGATAATCCATCGGGCGATGCGCTGATCCTCACCCACGGCGCGGGGTCGAACGCGCAGGCGCCGTTGCTGGTCAGCGTGGCGCGTCGGTTTGCCGGGGCCGGCTGCCTGGTGTTGCGCTACGATCTGCCGTTCCGGCGCCAGCGCCCGCATGGCCCGCCGTTGGGCGCCCACGCGGCGCGCGACCGCGAGGGCATCGCGCGAGCGGCCGAGGCCATGCGCCGCCTGGCGCCGGGGCGCGTTTTCGCGGGCGGTCACTCTTACGGCGGGCGGCAGACCGCGATGCTGGCCGCCGAACGCCCCGGTTGGTTGGCCGGCCTGCTGCTGCTTTCCTACCCGCTGCACCCTCCTTCGCAGCCCCTCCGCATGCGCACCGCCTTTTTCCCCGAGCTGCGCACCCCCGCTCTGTTCGTCCATGGAACCGCGGATCCCTTCGGCTCGCTCGCCGAGTTGCGCGAAGCCATGGCCTCCATCCCCGTGCCAACCGGCCTCTTGCCGGTGGCGGGCGCGGGCCACGATCTGAAGCGCGGGCTCGATCTCCAAGCCATCCTGGAGCGGTTCCGCGCGCTGGTCTGGTATCCTGGAAACTAACGGCCTGTCACGAAATGGCTGTGCCGACCGCTCCCTGACGGTCGCGGCTCGATAAGAGCGTGGGTCGCGGCTCGATAAGGGCGTGGCGAGCCGCGACCGTCAGGGAGCGGTTGGATTTGCTTATCATGACAAGCCCTGATTCCCTCCAAAAGGCCGCGCCAATGAATGGATCGAGCTATATCACCCCCCACGGAATCGAAGTCACCTGCGCCGTTTCCCAGATCAACTTTCGCCGCGGCCTCTGGCGTCTGCTCCGCGATCTCGACGAACACCGCGGCGTCTATCTCTCCTCGGGCTACGAATATCCCGGCCGCTATTCGCGCTGGGACATCGCCTCCGCGCGCCCTCCCCTGGAGGTCGTCTCTTATGATCGCCGGGTCGAGTTCCGTCCGCTCAACCAGCGGGGAGTGGTGATCGCCGAATTGCTTCGAGGGGTGCTTGAAGGCCATCCCCACTGGGAAGAGTTCGGCGACGAGGCGGGCATCCTCGTGGGCCGGCTCAAACCCATGCCCAAGCTGTTCGCCGAGGAGCAGCGCAGCCGGCAGCCCTCGGTTTTTTCCATTCTGCGGGCTCTCACCGACGAGTTCCGCGGGGCCGCCGACCCGCATCTCGCGCTGATCGGCGCCTTCGGCTACGATCTGCTGTTCCAGTTCGATCCCATCGAGAAGAAGCTGCCGCGCGCTGGCCACAAAGATCTGCACCTGTTCCTGTGCGACGACATCAGCTTCATGGACCGCGCCAACGAGCGCATCGACCGCTACCAATACGAATTTGCGCGGGCCGGCCACACCACGCGCGGCCTGGAGCGCGAGGGCGAGGAGATCGCGCCGCAGCCCAAACGCGCTCCGGGGCCCATCGTCTCCGACCACAGTCCCGAAGAGTACATGGCCGGAGTTGAAGTGGTGCGCGAGGGCATGCGCCGCGGCGATTATTACGAAGTCGTGCTGCGCCAGACTTTCAGCACGCCGTACTCGGGCCGGCCCTCCGAGTTATTCGAGCGCGTGCAGGACGCCAGCCCCAGCCCCTATGAGTTTCTGCTTCAGCTCGGCGACGAGCAACTGGTGGGCGCCTCGCCGGAGATGTTCGTGCGGGTGGAAGGCCGCCGCGTCGAGACCTGCCCCATAGCCGGCACGGCGCAGCGCACCAACGACCCTCTGCGCGACGCCGAGAACATTTGCGAGCTGCTCGGTTCCACCAAGGAAGAGTCCGAGCTGACTATGTGCACGGACGTGGACCGCAACGATAAGTCGCGCGTGTGCGAGCCCGGCAGCGTGAAGGTGCTGGGCCGCCGGTTGATCGAGCGATACGCCGGCTTGTTCCACACCGTGGACCATGTGGAGGGCCTGATTCGCGAAGATTTCGATGCCATTGACGCCTTCGTCAGCCACATGTGGGCGGTAACCCTCATCGGCGCGCCCAAGAAGGCCGCCGCGCAGGCCATCGAATCGCTCGAAAAGACCGCTCGCGGCTGGTACGGCGGCGCGGTGGGCATGCTCTCGCTCAACGGCGATATCAATACCGGCATCCTGATCCGCACCACTTACCTGAGAGACGGCATCGCCACCTATCCGGCCGGAGCCACCCTGCTCTATGATTCCGTGCCCGCCATGGAGGAGCGCGAAACGCGCCTGAAGGCCACCGGGTTTTTCCGCATTCTGGGCGAGCCCGACCCGGTTCCCGCGCCGGTGGACGTCCGCCATGAGCCGGTGGGCGCCGGCGTCCGGCTGCTGCTGGTCGACAACGACGATTGTTTCATCCAGACCATCTCCAACTATGCCCGGCAGACCGGAGCCGAAGTGGTGACCTACCGTTCGGGACTGGCCGAGGATGTCATCCGGGAGATAGCTCCGCATCTCATCCTGATTTCGCCCGGGCCGGGACGTCCAGCCGATTTCGGAGTGCCGGCTCTGGTATTGACAGCCGTTCGTCTCGGCATCCCGGTCTTCGGAGTCTGCCTGGGCCTGCAAGGCATCGTCGAGGCCTTCGGCGGGACGTTGGGCGTGCTCGATTACCCCATGCACGGCAAGCGCTCCATGGTGCGCCACTGCGGCGTGGGAGTTTTCGAAGGCTTGCCCGAGGAGTTTCAGGTAGGCCGCTATCACTCTCTGTACGCGCGCCGCGACACGTTCCCCGCCTGCCTGGAAGCCACGGCCGAATCCACCGAAGGCGGGATCATCATGGGCGTGCGGCACCGCGAGTTGCCCATCGAAGCGGTCCAGTTCCACCCCGAATCGATTCTCACCCTGACCCCCGGCGCGAATTACGGCCTCAGGATCATAGAGAACGCGGTGAAGCTGGGAAGAGCGGCAAGAGTGTAGGCATGACCCTCCCCCCGTAGAGCGGCCCTCCGGGCTGCCATGCCGGCGTCCGCGCCGGCATTCTTCAGTCCAGCGTGAACTCCACGGCCGCAACCGCCGGCAGCGCTTCGTGCGCATCCCGGCGATTGTCATGAACCACCGGCGTGATGCGCAGGCAAACGCCCGAAGCCCCGCTCCAGCCCCGCTCCCCGGCGGTCTTGACGAAGCCCCGTATGGCTTCCACCTGGGCCTGGAGGCGGGCTTTGATCTCGCTTTCCACCTGCGCGGCATTTTGCCAGCGGATGATGTCCGTTGGTTCGAAAATCGTCCGCTCGCTATTGAAGTCCAGAAGCCCGATCACCCCGAAATACTCCGCCAGGCGCCCCTCCGGATCGGGAGCCACTTCGCATACTCTCCAGGCGGTCCGGCCATCCTTGGGAGCGACGATTCGCCTGTAGTAGACGTTCTTGGGGCCTTCGGCCAGCACCACGTCGCCGGCTTGCGGCGTCAACGTAAGCTGATATTTCCCGATCGGCGGGAACCCTTTCGGGAACCCCACTATGTCGTCGCCGCATTCTCCGCCCCCCGGCCCAACCCTCCCGCCGCCTCCGAATCCGCCGGTATCTTGAATCCCGAAAGTGTGGGTCATGGTCTTCTCCTGGAGGATGCTCGCGAAGAACTGGCCGGAGCGCATGCGGAACAACAGGTTGCTCACCGCCAGCCACTCTTCCGCGCTGAGCTCCCGTTTCCGAATAGTGAGGAGGACTTCTTCGTTCCGTGGATCGCGTGAGAGGAGAATCAACACCTCGGCGCGCCACCACCGCTCGAATGGAAGCGCGAGGCCGGCAGGCGCCACCTGCCGGACTGGATCAGAGCGTCCAACAAAGACTGCTCGTAGGCGAATTCCAGAGGGGACCCGCCCTCGCGAATCGGTTTCGCCAGCCGAAGCTCCTCGATGAGCGCATCGTTCAGATCCTCGGAGCGCAGTCCCGCGCTGAAATACGCTCCCCAGGCTTTATCCGACCAGTTCGCCGAATGCAAAAGCGCCTTGGCCCGCGCGATGGAATCCGCGTCCATGGCGCCCTGTCCCCAGGCCGAACCAGCCGCGATACCCGCGAGCGCCAGAAAACGAAAGAGCATTTTCATACCGGCGGCATTCTTCACTCCAGCGTAAACTCCACGGCCGCAACCACCGGCAGCGCCTCGTGTTTATCCTGCCGATCATCATAAACCACCGGCGTGATTCGCAGGCTCACGCCCGAAGCCCCGCTCCACCCCCGCCCCTCGGCGGTCTTGATGAACCCCTTTATGCCTTCCACCTGCGCCTGGAGGCTGGCTTTCATGGAGCTTCCGGCCTGCTCGGCATTCCGCCAGCGGATGCTGTCCGTGGGCTCGAAGATGTTCTCCAGGCCGCTAAGGCTGAGACTGCCGATAGCCGCCAGATATTCCTTCCGGCGCATCTCCGGATCCACGCTCACGCTGCACACTCCCCATCCGATCTGGCTATCCTTGGGAACCACGATGCGCCGGTAGTACACGTTCTTGGGGCCCTCGGCGACCACCACATCGCCGGCCTGCGCCGCCACCGTAAGCTGATATCTTCCGATCGGCGGGAACCCTTTCGGGAAACCTCCTGCGCCGTCGCCGCATGATGCGCCTCCAACCCCGCCTCCGATGTAATCGCCACTGAACCCGCCGTCTTGAACACGGAAGGTATGTGAAATGGTCTTTTCCTGGAGGATGCTTGCGAAGAACGGGCCTGAGTGCATGTGAAACAGCAGGTTGCTCACCAACAACCACTCTTCCCCATCGAGCTTCTCCTTCCGCAGATCGAGCAGCGTCTCTTCGTTCCCGCCGCCGCGCGAAAGCAGGATCAGCGTCTCCGCGCGCCACCGCTCCCTGAATGGCAGCACGGCGTCGGCGGGCACGGTGCTGCCGGACTGGATCAGAGCGTCCAGCAAAGCTTGCACGTAGGCCTCTTCCGCGCCCCACGTGGAATCGCGCAACGGATCCGCCAACCGAAGCTCCTCGATCAGCGCATCGCTCAGCTCGCCGGAGCGCAAGCCCGCGCTGAAATACGCGCCCCATGCTTTATCCGACCAAAGCTGCGAATGCAAAAGCGCCTTGGCCCGCGCGATGGCATCCGCGTCCATGGCGTCCTGCTCCCACGCCGAACCAGCCGCGACGCCTGCGAGCGCCAGAAGACCAAGGAGCATTTTCATAGGCCGCCGCACGAATCGTTACTCCAACGTGAACTCCCTCGGCGACACTGCCGGCAGCGGGACAAGCGAGTTCCGGCGTTCGTCCTGGAGCGACGGCGTAATCTGCAGGCGCATCCCAGCCAAGCCCGGGCCGCCGTTCTGCTTGGCGGCAGCCACGAAAGCCCGTATGGCGGCGACCTGCGCGTCCAACCACCCATCCACTTCTCGCGAGAGCGTGTCGGCATCCTTCCATTGCAGAGCCGTCTGAGGCCTGAAGACGCGCTCGACGTCCGTCAAGCCGTGGTTCCAGGCCTTCATGTATTCCAGGCGGAACTGTTCCCGGCCGGGGCTGTGGAATGGCCCTCCAGCCTGCTCCGGCGGGACCGCGCGCCTGATGTATACGTTGCGCGGGCCGCCTATCAGCGCCGCTTCCGCACCGGCTCGATATTGTCCCTCTTGTCCTTGACCTGCCACGCCACCGCCAGATATGTAGTACAGCGCAGCCGGCGGAAACCCACTGGGCCACTGCGGAACGCCCGTTGCCCATGACCCGCCCCATCCGCTGCCCGGCGGCTTGGGGACCTCGCCATCGCGGACCTCAAAGATGTGCGTAATCGGAATCTCCTTCAGCGTTTCCGTGAAGAACCGCCCGGACCGCATGCCGAACAGCAGGTTGTTGACAGCCAGCCAATAGAGGTCGTGCATCGTCTCGTTTCGCATGGCGAGCAGGGTGTCTTCCGTCCCTTGCTGGCGCGAAAGAAGTACCAGCACCGGCGCCGGCCACTGGCCTTCGAACGGCAGGAACGCGTCAAGCGGGACCGCTCCGCCAATCTCGATCAGCGCATCAAATAAGCCCGCGACATAAGAGAACTCGGCGGAGAAAACCCGGGCATTGGCGAGCGGTTGGGCGGCGCGCAGCCGTTGCACGAGAATATCGCGCAGGCCAGGGTCGCGCAGACGTCCCGCGTAATACGCGCCCCAGGACTGTTCCGCCAGGTCCGTGGAGTTGAGGAGTTCTCTCGCGCGGCCCGCATCGGCGTCGGCGGGCATGGTCTGCGCCCGCAACACAAAGCCAGCCAACACCAGGATGGTCCCCAGGCGTGTTGCATTCATGACGTCGCCCTCGCACGTTTAGGCGCATGACCGGGGGCCTTTGTTACCCGGCCCAGTCATGCGGCGATGGCAGCGCTTATTTGATGGGCAGCGGGGCGGTGTTGCTTACCGCCGCGTTGACCTGGATGCGCAGAGGCGCCGATGTGCTCGAAGGGGCGCCGGGTCCGAGGCGAAACTGGATGGCGTCCACGGCCACCCGCCCGGGGACCCCGAAGGCCGCCGCGGCCTGGAACGTCGCGTCGCCCACCAGGACCTTGACCGGGTCCACCACGTTGAAGGGCGGCGTGGCGGGGATGGCCAGGCCGTCGGGACGCGCGGGATTGAGAGGGCCCGTGCCGGTGGCGTACAAAGTAAGCAATTCGCCCTGAAGGGCTGGCGAATCCGGCGTGACCAGCGTGCCATCTTCGTGCAGCGCCAGCGCCAGCGTCGTGTATCCGGCCGCCTGGTTTCCCACCACCTGGGTGAAAATGCCGGGCGCGTCGCGGACCACGTTGAAATTCCCGCTCACGCTTGGCAGACCCTGCACATTTACGATCAGGCTGTACGGACCCGGAGCGAGTTCGGAGGGAAGTTGCAGGTTGATTTGCCCCGGTGACGCGAAGTAGAGCGGCGCGAGCAGGCTGCCGATTTGAGCCGTCACGCCGCCCAGGGTCGAAGTCATGGGGCTGTTGGGGCCCACTACGGCCACGCTCGCGAGGCTTGCGCCGTAGACCGAGACCACCGATCCGGCGGCCAGATTCGGCTGGGGCGTGACACCCGCGCCGTTTACCATGCCACCCGGCGCCAGGTAGGGCACGAGGCCGAATACAGCCGTTACGGAATGGGGCTGGTTCATGGCCAATGTTCCCGAAGGCACGCTGCCGCTCAGATCGCCGCTCCAGCGCAGGAAACCGTAGCCGGGGTTGGCCGACACCGAAACAGTCACGCTGGACAAGGAATCGTAGTAGCCGTCGGGGGAAGCGGGCGCTATGGTCCACAACGCGCCCGCCGGAGGACTGGCCTGCGCGACCAGCAGATTCATGGTCCGATAGTTGGCCGAGATGGCCTGCGGATCGCCGGTCAGGGCGGCGATCCAGTCGCCGGTTCCGTTCGGCGCCGAGCCCGTCCATCCGGAGAAATTTATCCGCGTGGCGCTCGACAACGGCGCCGAGGCTGGCGCGCTCACGTCCACTTTGGTTCCGAGCGGGCGCTGGACATTGCACGGAAGCGCGCAAGCGGTCCCGTCCACATTCACCGAGCCGATGGCGAAGGCGCTGTTAATCGTAAGTTGTCCCAGTTCCACGTAGGTGGCCGTGAGCAAGACGGCGGTACTCGGCACGACGAAGGCCTGGGTGTTCGCCGCAACCCCGTTGGACCAGCCGGTGAAGGACCACCGCCGCCCTTGCGCATCCGTCTGCTGCGACGGCGCCTGGAGTTGGTGCGTATCGCCCTGATGCCACCAGTAGTAGTACGGCGGATTGGTGGTGGCGCCGTCGATGGTCAGGTTCAGGCTCGCCGGCGAAGTCATGATCGTGACGCCGATGGCTGGAACGAAGGTCGCCGTGAGCGTCGCGGCGCTGGCCAGCTCCGCCACCGTATAGGCGTGTTGCGAGACCCCGCCATCGCTCCACGAATCGAAGACCCATGTATGGCCCCACTGGTCCACCTGCGGGGAAACCACATCCAGGGTATGCACCGTGTCCCACCCCCAATTGAAGGTCCATGGCGGGGAGATAAGCGCATGGTCGACGAGGACCTGCATGTTCGCCGGCGAGGTCGCCACGGTGATGGCGCGGGCCGGCGCAAACTGCGGATACACCGTCATGGGCGCCGCTACGGATATGGTGTCGTTCGGTCCTTGAATCAGTTGGTTGGGGCCTGCCAGCCAGCCCGCGAATGCGTAGCCGGGGTTGGCGACGGCGGTGAGCGTCACCGGGGTCCCGGCGGTCATGTAGACATCCTGGTCGCTCGAATACGCGCCGATGCCGGTGGCGATTATGTTTCCATTGCCCACACACGAACCCGGCTGCCCGCAGGTCTGAAAGCGGATACTGACCATATACTGCGTGGCGAAAATCGCTTCATATTCGGGTTGGTAGGGACTGGCTATGATGTTTATCGGATTGCCCGAGACGCTTCCCTGCGGCGTAAACCAGCCCGTGAACACGAATTGGGTCTTAGGAATCAGAGTGTTCTGCACCGGCTGCGTCACCGACAGTTGATGCGGGCTGCCTTCCGGCCAGAGGGCGCTCATCGAGTGCTGGTAGTTTTGACCGTCCACATTGAACCAGACTCCGTCGGGCACAGTAAGGACCTGCGTCATGGAGGTCGTCTGGGCGCGGCACTCCGGCGCCGGCGGCCCGGCCATCCCGATAATCGCTAAAAGGGGTGCGAATGCCCGGAATTTCTCCAGGACCGCATGTCCCAGGCAGCCGCGTGGCGCGCCTCCGCGAAACTCGATCAGCCGTTTTCCCACAGGCGCCAGTATAGGGGCAAATCCTCGAAAATACACGGCTAACTTTGGTAATGCCGCGTTTATTAGCCATTTCGATCATTGATTCTTGCGGGTTGGCGGCCTGTAATCGTAAGGTCGAAGACCCCATATGCGCTCGAACAGTTGCCCGATTACGATTGCCCTGGCGGCGGCTCTCGCAAGCGTCGCCCTGCCGGCCCACGCGGCCAGTTTCGGAACCGTGGTTCCGATCGCCGGCCAAGCGTCCGATATCGCGCTGGACGAAACGCGGAACTTTCTCTATATCGCGAATTTCTCGGCCAGCCGCATCGAGGTGATGTCGACCTCAAATAACGTTATCAACAGCTCGATAAACGTGGCGGCCGGCCCCGGCGCGCTGGCCCTTTCGCATGCGGGCGCCAACAGCGACCAGTACCTTCTGGTGGCCCACTATGGCCAATGGGGCGACGGCGACCCGACGAAGAACCTCGTCACGCTCATCGACGTGAGCACCAACCCGCGGCGGATTCAGACGTTCGTGACGGGCGATCCGCCGCTGGGAGTGGCTTTCCTCAAAAACGATGTGTTGGGGCACGACCAGGCGCTCATCGTGACCACCACCTCCATCCTGCTGATGGACCCCACCACCGGCGTCATCCGCGTGGTGACCACTTTGGCCAATCTCGAGTCGCAGACGCTGCCGGTGGTGCAGGCCACCTTTCCTTCGCAGATCATCGAGACCGCCTGCTCGGTCTCGGCCGATGGCTACGTGGCCTGGTGCATGGGCGATGCCGGCACATCGCCGCACATCATTATCCGCTACGACATCCGTTACGCCAATCCCTACCAGAACCCCACCATGATATTCGCCTCCGCCTCGCCGCCGCTGCTGCCGCGAGTGAGCGTGAACCAGGACGGCTCGCAGGCCATGATCGGCTACGCCATGTTCGGCGCCAATACCCAGAACGGCATTCCCCAGAGCGGCGTGGTGCTGGCGCAGTATCCGGACGTTCTGGCGTCGTTGAACGTCACCGGGAGCGCCATCGACGGGGTCAACGGCATCGTGTACGCGCAGATACCCGACGCCACTCAGCCAACCGGCCCGCCCTACCCAGCGGCCAGCGCGTCTTCCACCAGCCTGCCGGGACTCTACGTCATGGACTTGGACAACCTCACGAAGAGGGACCGCCTGGGCATGCCCGAGAGCATCGTGGGCCGCGCCGTGCTGAACAGCGCCGGCACGATGATGTACGCCGTTTCCGACAGCGGCGCGATGGCCCTGCCGGTCGGATCGCTGAATCAGTATCCGCGCCTGACGGCCTCCGTGCAGGATCTCGCCTTCCAGACGAGTTTCTGCAGCCGCAACGTCATCACCAATACGCTTACCATCACCGATCCGGGCGGGGGGAACACGGATTTCACGATTTCCGTCAGCCACACGGGCGTGACCGTATCGCCTACCTCGGGAAAAACGCCCGCCACCGTGAAGGTTCTCGTCGATCCCAACGCTTTCGAGAACCAGACCGGGACCACCGCCGTACCGCTGCAGATCCTTTCCGGCTCCGCGGTGAACGCTCCACCCGCGGTGCGCCTGCTGGCTGCCAATCCGGGTCCCAACCAGCGCGGGACCGCCATCGACGTGCCCGGGCGGCTGACCGACATATTGGCCGACGTCTCGCGAAATCGCATTTACGTATTACGCCAGGACGATAATCAGTTGCTGATCTTCGACGGATCCAGTTACAGCCAGATTGCCACCCTGCGCACGGCCACCACGCCCACGCGCATGTCCTTCAGCGTCGACCACAAGTACCTCCTCGTGGGCCACGACAACGCGCAGATCGTCAACGTATACGATCTGGACGCTTTGCAGTTGAAAGCGACCGTGCCGCTGCCGTTGGGGCACTATGCGCGGTCGATTGCGGAATCGAACGCCTCCACGCTGGCCGTGGCCCGCTTTGCGACCGCCGTCAGCGCCACCGGCGGATCGAGCGCGTGCATCGGCTGCGTCAACGCGCCCTCGCCGGCGGTGGTCGATAGCATCGATCTGGGCTCCTTCACGGCCTCCACGCTGCCCAGCCTGGGAGTCTGGCTCAACCAGTTGGTCTCGGAGCAATCGACCCTGGCGCCTTCCGGGAACGGCGCATCCATCCTGCTGGCCGGGCCGGATGGCAGCGTCAAAATATATTCCGCCGCGTCGGACTCTTTCGTCGCCTCGCGCCAGGATTTCACCGCCCTCCAGGGCGCCATCGCCGCCTCCATGTATGGATCCTACGTGGTGGGCAACAACATTCTGAACATGGCGGGGACGCCGTCCGGCTCCTTCGGTTCCGCGCTGGGCGCCTCCTCCGGTTTCACATTCGTGAGTCAGGGCGGATTCCTGGTGACGGGCGGCACGACCGCCAACCCCGGGGTGATTCAAAACTTCGCCTCCCTCGGCAGCCTCTCGGCCAGTCCCACGCCCATGGCGGAGGCTCCGCTCGGACCCGGGCCAGGGGTGAGCTTCACGCGCACGGTGGCGCCGCTGGCCACCGGGACGACGGTGGCCGCGCTCACCACCTCGGGCTTCACCGTGCTCGCCTGGAACTACAGCGCGGCCGTGGCGCCGCCGGCCATCGGGACGGTGACCAACGCCGCCGACTGGACCGCGCCGGTCGCGCCGGGCGGCCTGATCAGCATTTGGGGGCAGCAGATGAGCCCCGTCAACATGGCTACCAGCCAGATACCCCTGCCCACGGCGCTCGGCGAATCCTGCGTGATGGTGAACGGCGCGCCAATTCCGCTGCTGTTCGTTTCGAGCGAGCAGATCAACGCGCAGTTGCCGTTCAACGTGGAAGGGAGCGCGACGCTGGCCATCCTCACGCCCGGCGGTTTGAGCGACAACTACTATCTCACCGTGTCTCCGACGGCGCCGAGCATCTTCCTGTCGGGCTCCGCGGGCCCCTTGACGGGTCTCGCGACCGTGGTACGCTACGACAACGGCGAGCTGGTCACGCCCACCAACCCGCTGCATGCCAACGACATCATCTCGGTCTACCTGACCGGGATGGGCGCCACGATTCCGGCGGTGGATGCGGGCCTCCCCGCGCCCGTCAACCCGCTGGCGTGGGCTGCGACTTCGCCCACGCTCACCCTGGGCGGCCACCAGATGACCGTGTCGTACGCCGGGCTCGCGCCCGGAAATGTGGGCGTCTACCAGATCAACGCGACGGTCCCATCGGGCGTGCCGGAGGGCCTGGACATTCCGCTGGTCATCGACCAGGGGGGCGGCTCCACCCACCTGAATCTCCGCGTGGTGAATTGAAAGCCGCGGCCGCGGTTACACTGGAGAATACATGCAAACTCTTCGCGCCATTCTCGTCCTGGCGGCCGCCGCGGCCGGATGTTTCGCGCAACAGTGGGAATTCGGCGCGGGCGTCGGCGGAAGCCTCCCCATTAACGTGCCGGTGACCGCCCCGGGCGGGTCGGCCACCGCCGGTTTCCAGGACGGAGTGGCCATCGGGGCGTATCTGGGCCAGAACCTCTATAGCCACGTGAGCGGCGAAATTCACTATGGCTTCATGATGAGCGACCTGTGCGTGAAAAGCGGCGGTGCGGAAGCCACCTTTAGCGGGCAGTCGCACGTTCTGCACTACGACGTGGTCCTGCACACCGGCGGCCGCACGGCCCGCAAGCAGGCCTTTCTATCCATCGGCGGCGGCATGAGGGTCTTCCGCGGCACGGGCACGGAGGCGCAGTACCAACCGCTGATGCAGTACGCCTACCTGACCAAGACGCAGGAACTGAAACCCATGGGGACTGTCGGGGTGGGGGTCAAGGCGGCCATCTCCGCCAAGTTACTCTTCCGCGCGGAAATTCGCGATTACATCACCCCGTTCCCCACCCAGGTTGTAACGCCGGCGGTGAATGCCACTTTCGGCCGGAACATTCTGCACGACTTCGTGCCCATGGTGAGCCTGATCTTCGGGCTGTAGAACATTGTGGGGCAGGCGCTTCCGCCTGCCAACCGCCCGCGGCGCAGCCCCGTCAGATGGGCGCGCGACATGAAAGTGGAACAGCCGGCGCGCTTTGTGTGGCGGCAAGCCCGAAGGCTTGCCTGGTGAATCACGCCGCCAGCGTCGCCATGTCTCCGGCCCAGCCACAGCCGTAGCGGAGCCGCGGCTCGTAACGGTTGCGGCCGGGCCTGATAGAATCGGAGTCATGGCAGTGCAGGCCCGCCGCAAGGCGGTGGTGGCGGACGTCGGGGGGGTGAAGGTGGGCGGCAATCACCCGATTGTCGTCCAGTCCATGACCAACACCGATACCGCCGATGCGCCCTCGACGGTGAACCAGGTAATGGCGCTGGCGCGCGCCGGCTCCGAGCTGGTGCGCGTCACGGTGAACACGGAGCGGGCCGCCGCCGCCGTTCCCGGGATCGTGGAAGCTCTGGGCGGCTTCGGCGTGCCCGTCCCCATCGTCGGCGACTTTCACTACAACGGCCACATCCTGCTGAAGAAGTATCCCGCGTGCGCTCGCGCGCTGGCCAAGTACCGCATCAATCCGGGCAACGTCGATATCGGCCGGAAATCCGACGACAATTTCCGGACCATGATCGAAGCGGCCGTGGAACATGGCAAGCCCGTGCGAATCGGGGTGAACTGGGGATCGCTCGACGCCGCGCTGCTCACCCGTATGATGGACGCCAACTCGCGTCTGGAGGCCCCGAAGGACTCGCGCGCGGTGATGCTCGAGGCCATGGTGGAGAGCGCGCTGCGCTCGGCGGAGGCCGCCGAGCGGTACGGGCTGGCCCACGACAAGATCGTTCTGAGCGCCAAGGTGAGCGGGGTTCAGGACCTGCTCGAGGTCAACCGCGCCATGGCCGCGGCTTGCGACTACCCGCTGCATCTCGGGCTCACCGAAGCCGGGATGGGGGCCAAGGGAATCGTGGCCACCACCGCGGCGCTGGCGCCGCTGCTGCAGGAAGGCATCGGCGACACCATCCGGGCATCCCTCACGCCGCCGCCGGGCGGCGATCGCACCGAAGAGGTGACGGTTTCCCAGCAGATCCTGCAATCGCTCGGAATCCGGAGTTTCACGCCGCAGGTCACGGCGTGCCCGGGTTGCGGCCGCACCACCAGCGTTTTTTTCCAGGAGATGGCGGAACAGATCCAGACCTACCTGCGCCGGCAGATGCCGGAATGGAAGGAAACCCGCCCAGGCGTGGAAACCATGACCGTGGCGGTGATGGGCTGCGTGGTGAACGGCCCCGGCGAATCGAAGCATTCGAGCATCGGAATCTCGCTCCCGGGCACGGCGGAAGAGCCCAAAGCGCCGGTTTACGTGGACGGGCGCCTGCTCACAACTTTAAAAGGCGACCGGATCGTCGCGGAGTTCATCGGTATTCTGAACGACTATGTGACCGCGCACTATTAGCGCGGCGTTAGGCCATGCCCAAGCGCTTCACCATCGAACAAGCCGAGAGGCTTATCCCCCGCCTCGAAGCGTTGGTGCGCGACGGCATGGCGCGAAAGACGGAGTATGATCGGGCCGAGCGGGCCATCCTTTCCTCCACCGAGCGAATCATGATGATGGGAGGCATGGCGGTGGACCGGGGGATTGCCTTGGACGAGCGGGCGCGCCGCGATTCGGCCGCCGCCCACTTGCGCGATTCCATGGCGTCCATCGAGCGGCTCGGCTGCTTGCTGAAGGACCTCGACGTCGGACTGGCCGATTTCCCCACCCTGTACCGCGGCGAGGAGGCGTATCTTTGCTGGAAGCTGGGCGAAACGGCCATTCGATTCTGGCACGGCCTGGACGAGGGTTTCGCCGGAAGAAAGCCCATCGACCGCGATTTTCTGGAACACCATGGCGGCGAATCCGATTGACGGCATGACCCACAGCGGCCCCGAAACCGAGATCAAGCTGGCGCTCGCGGACGTGAAAACGGGGCGCGCGCTATTGCGCCAAGCTGGCTTTCGCGTTACCCGGCGCAGGGTCTTCGAGCGCAACGACGTTTTCGACACCCCCGAGTGCGCCCTGCGCAAGGGCGGCGCTTTGCTGCGCGTGCGCCAGGCGGGTTGCGCGGTAACCCTGACCTATAAGGGTCCGGCCGCCGTCTCGCGCTACAAGAGCCGCGAAGAGGTGGAGACGCCGGTTCCCGATGCGGCCGTGATCGCCACGATCTTCGAACGGCTGGGATTCAGACCCATTTTCCGGTACGAGAAGTACCGCACCGAATTCGGCCATCCCGGCGGCGGCCTGGCGACCCTGGATGAGACCCCCATAGGCGTTTTCATGGAACTGGAGGGGACGCCGCGCTGGATTGACCGCGCGGCGCGCCAACTGGGTTTCGCGGAGTGCGACTACATCACCGCCAGCTACGGCCGGCTGTTCCTCGAATGGCGCCACAGGCAGGGCCTCGATACGGCGGCGAACATGGTATTCGACTCCCCTGCCGGCCGCGGGAAGACGGGGTAAGCCACCAACGGAGTAGAAACTCCCGGGGGCCGGGCGCGCCCTTGCGCGGGCCGGGCAACAAATCGGACGGCCAATACGCTCCTCTCCTATTCCAACCAGTCGAACGACCGCGTTACGGCCTTTTTCCAGAAGCCGTACATGCGTTCCCTTACGGCCGGATCCATGGCCGGTTTCCAGGTACGGTCCACCGACCAGCGCGAGCGTAGATCGTCGAGCCCCTGGTAAAACCCCACGGCCAGTCCGGCGGCGTACGCCGCTCCCAGCGCGGTGGTCTCCAACACGCGCGGGCGCACCACCTCGCGGTCCAGAATATCGGCCTGAAACTGCATGAGGAGGCCGTTTTCCACCATGCCGCCGTCCACCCGGAGCACGGCCAGCGGAACTCCCGAATCGCGCTCCATGGCCTCCAGCGCATCGCGGGTCTGGAAGGCCGCGGCCTCCAGCGCCGCGCGCGCCAGGTGCCCCTTGTTGGTGTGGCGGGTCAAGCCCGCGATTACCCCGCGCGCGTTGTGTTTCCAATAGGGGGCGTACAGCCCCGAGAACGCCGGCACGAAATAGACGCCGCCGTTGTCTTCCACCGTGCAGGCCAGCGCCTCAATCTCGCGGCTGGCGCCGATGAGCCCGAAATTGTCGCGCAGCCACTGCACCAGCGCGCCCGTAATGGCCACGCTGCCCTCCAGCGCGTAACTCGGCGCCTGGCCGCCCATCCGGAACGCCACTGTGGTGAGCAGGCCGCACTTCGACTGCACCGCTTTGGCTCCCGTGTTCATGAGCAGGAAGCAGCCGGTGCCGTAAGTGTTCTTGGCCTCGCCCGGGCGGAAACAAGCCTGTCCCACCAAGGCGGCCTGCTGATCGCCGAGAATGCCCGCGATGGGTACGCCCTTGATCGCATCGAGGGTGGCCGAACCGTACACTTCGCTGCTGGAGCGGATCTCGGGCAGGAGCGCGCGCGGTATCCCGAAGGCGCTCAGCAGCTCCGGGTCCCAATCCAGGGTGGCCAGGTCCATCAACTGCGTGCGGCTGGCGTTGGTGCAATCGGTTACGTGGAGCGCGCCGCCGGTGAGATGCCACGTGAGATACGTGTCGATGTTGCCGAACAGCACGCCGCCCGCTTCGGCCCGCTCCCGGACGCCCGCAACGGATTCCAGTATCCAGCGGATCTTGAGGGCGCTGAAATACGTGGCTAGGGGAAGGCCGGTCTTGGCGCGGAAGCGATCCGGGCCGCCTACGAGCGCGAACTCGGAAACTGCCCCCGCCACGCGCGTATCCTGCCAGACCAGAGCATTGGTCACCGGCCGGCCGGTCTCGCGATCCCACATCACGGTGGTCTCGCGCTGGTTGGTGATCCCGATGGCCGCCAGGTCGCCCGGAGCGAGGCCGGCCTGCCGCATGGCCTCGTCCACCACCTCCCCGGTCCGGAACCAGATCTCCTCCGGATCGTGCTCCACCCAACCGGCCCGCGGATAGATCTGCTGATGCTCCTTCTGTGCGCAAGCGACCATCGCGCCGGCGCGGTCGAAGACGATGAAGCGCGTGCTGGTGGTGCCCTGATCGATCGCTCCGATGTAATCGGCCATGCGGATTCTCCTTTAAGGGATCGAATGCAAATCGTATCAGGGTGACATCCGTCGTAGCGGGCTTCCAGCCCCCCCCGTCAAGGAAGTGAAGCTGGCGGAGTTCACGGCGCCGCCAATCGCCTGCGCGCGTGCCGACGTCGCAAGCAGCGCCGCGCCTCCTCACGGGTCCCGGCTTCGTATCCGCGAGAGGAATTGGGCCCGACGCCACTATAGTTGTTTGGACGTTCCGACGATGGAAATAACTGTAAGACGGAATTCGGGGATTGACGGGGTGGCGGGAGCCAATTTCATGCTCCAAGCGGTTTTTAACAAGTTGTTCGCGTGCGTCCACAGGCGGACCACGTTTCCGCGGACCCGCCCCCGAGCGCCAGTTGGGACGCCGCCCAGGACCTACGTTGTGTGTCTGGATTGCGGCAGTGAGATTCCATACGACTGGGGCCGGATGAGGGTGTGTCCGCCGGCGGTGCTCGCGGACGAGACGAAAGGCCGTCCAGGGCGGGGGCGTGCCGGCCGCGTTTCGCGGGCAATCCAGGCGAGAGCTGCGCCGGACGCGGGGCCCGCCGTGGGCCTGGACCCGCCGGTTACGCCGCCGCTGGCCGGGGATGAGGCCCAAGCGGCGGCGCCTCCCGGTGACGCGGGCGGTCCTGCCGCTGGCCAACTCGCGCCAAGCCCGCGCCGGAATGACGAAGGCCTCTGTGCCCCCTTGCCGTCGATGGACGATCTTTGTGGGGCAGGCGCTCTCGCCTGCCAAGCCGTTCTTTCACAACTTCGCGCGCCCCATGTCCAGCCCATCGCGCAGCCTCGGACCGCGGTTCCCCCTGTGCCCGCGCCCCGCCCGTATCTGTTTGCCGCCCGCCAGGGTGAGGTTGACAAAGGCCCAAACGGCGGTCATACCACCGCCGAAAGCGAGATCCGCCGTTACCTGGATCGCGCGGGGTTGCGGTTCCGAAAGGTGCAAGTAGCGCTCCGCGTCTTGAATTCGCTGATGGCGGGCGCATCCGCCCAGCCCGACGATGTGGCGCAGTTGGTGTCCTGGGCCGACCCAGGCAGCCGAGGCCGCTCGGCGGGAGAATTGGCCAGGCAGGTTGTGGAATGGGCCGGGTCGGGTTAGATCGCATATCTCACACTCCACCCTCTGATGTGGGACAGGCGCTTCCGCCTAATGCCACATACTTTTGCCATTTCCGGATGCCTGGACACGGGGTAGGGCGGACCCCCTGGTCCGCAGCCGGCCCCCCGGCCGGCTTCTCGGGGGTGGCAATCACTTGATTCTTCAAGAGAAGAGCGGGTCCACGGGGACCCGCGCGGACCAGGGGGTCCACCCCACCGTTTCCGCCGGATTCGCGGGTCCGGGAAAGGTATGTGGCATTGGGCGCTTCCGCCTGTCAACCCGAGCGAAGCTCGGGCCTGCAGTTTCTACATTTTTCGTGAGATCTCCGCGCCTTGCGGCCACCATCCATTTGGAGTCGCCTACTACCTAGCCCGGAGGGCCAAACATCTTAGCCCACGGC
>Ga0181520_10002748_pt1 | contig 32075 bp, 30 predicted proteins | sample PEATcosm2014_Bin_29_FD_132451 | JGI IMG/M metagenome (GOLD analysis project Ga0181520, IMG submission 132451) | Peatland microbial communities from MTU Mesocosm Facility, Houghton, MI, USA - PEATcosm2014_Bin02_30_metaG | ecosystem: Environmental > Terrestrial > Soil > Wetlands > Peat | place...
AAACGAGGCGAGCGGCGCAGCGTGAAGCCGGAAAAATCGCGTCCGTAGCGCAAGAAACCATCGCCGCAATCAGATTTTTCCTTGTGCGCGAGAAAATGATGAGTTGATCAGAGGTTCCCTAAGTCCCTATCAATGGCGGCGCACCTACACCAGCCCCTCTGACAGGCTGAACGGAACCGAGTGGAGTCTCTCGAAGACCGAGCGGTACGTGACCAAGTCCAGTGACGCGATCATCGTTGCTAATAGCCCCATCACTGATTCGCTGTTCACTCTGCCCATCTTCAATCATTCGCTGCTAAACCTGCGCATCGCCCGGCCGGTGATCGATCCTCTCTACCAGGCGACTAACATCCATTCCGATTACGAGATGAAGATCGAGCGCGATACGATCGACGGCGTCAATCTGGCCTGTGCCTCGGTCATCGATCCTTCCCGCTATGCTCCGGAAGGCTATCCCGACTTTGTTTTTCCCACCATGTGTTTCGATGGCGAAATGCATTTGCGGCTGACGAACGCTACGAAAACGACCGTGCAATTTGGCAACATTCAGCCCTTCCAGAAGAGATCGGTCGCCCGCGAGATCAAGATCAACGAAGATGGCAACTTGGTCGCTGCGTTGACGGTTACGCTGCTGGAGCCGTGGGCCGAGGCGAATGCCGGCTTCATCAAGCCTGACAAGACTGCGATGCCAGAGCCCTACCACATCGAACCGGGCTTTCCCAGGCCAGAGTCCGTCTATGAGGTCGGCGCATCGATCCCGTTCACGCCGGAAAACAAGCCCTACCGCGGGGCGTTTCTAGTTCCAGTTCGCATTCAGAAGGATGGCAGCGTCAAGGCGGATCCCAATCTCCTCCGGGGCGGCAGTAACCTCTTTGAGGCGCTCTCCGATGCCATCAACAAGTGGAAGTTCAAGCCTTATCTGGTTGACGGGCAGCCGGTGGAGGTCTCCTGGACGATCATCTATCCCTTAGACGGAAAACCCTTCGTGCCCTCCTACGAGCGTCCCAAGCCCGCGCCTGTGGTAACCGCGCCGGAGGATTTCTCTAGCGCCTACGACCCAAAACGCGATCCCGAAAAGGATCTGGCCACGGCCCAGGCTGCTGCTGCCAAAGACCACAAGCGCATCCTCATGGAGGTGGGTGGGGACTGGTGCTTTTGGTGCAAGACACTCGACACGTTTTACGCCGACCATCCGGAGCTGCGCCAACAGCGCGATGCCAACTTTGTAGTGCTGAAGGTCTATATGGGACCGCGCAACGAAAACGTGGCATTCCTCAGCCGCTTTCCCAAGATCCCTGGCTACCCTTACTTCTTCGTGCTCGATGCGGACGGCAAGGTGCTGGGGACAAAGGATACCTCTCCGCTTGAAAACGCAGCCCACGGATACAGCACCAAAGAAATGAAGGATTTTCTCTCCGCCTGGAATCGGCAATAGCATTGACCGTTCTTCAAAAGGAAACGGATGGCGCCGGTTTCAACGCCATCCGTTTTGTTGATGCTTTTGTCGGCGCCTCGTTGGCCGTCGGTTCACACCTGCATGACCTCGGCTTCTTTTTTATGCGAGAGCTCTTCCATGCGGCGGATCTCTTCGTCGGTCATCTTCTGGACCTCTTCGAGCGCGCGCTTCTCCTCGTCTTCGCTGACCTTCTTTTCTTTGGCGAGCTTCTTGAGGGCTTCGTTGCCGTCGCGCCGCACGTTGCGAACCGCCGTCCTGTGCTCCTCGAGGACCTTGTTCAGGTGCTTGCAGACCTCTCGGCGGCGCTCCTCGGTCATGGGAGGAACGGGAACACGCAGCACTTTGCCGTCGGAGATGGGATTGAAGCCGAGATCGGCGGCCCGGACGGCCTTGTCGATCTCTTTGAGGAGGTTGGGATCCCAGGGCGCAATCACAATCAGCTGGGGCTCCGGCGATGAAACTTGCCCGACCTGGTTGATGGGGGTTGGGGTGCCATAGTAGTCCACCTTGACCTGGTCGAGCATATGGACGCTGGCCCGGCCGGTGCGTGTGGAAGCCAAGTTGGCTTGAAAGGTAGCGACTGCCTGGTCCATACGGTGCCGCAGGTCAGTGCCGAGTTCCTTGAGTGCCGGAATACCGGCCATAAATGAAGGTGCCATCGTTCTCCCTCTTTCCATCCAAAACAATATATTAGCGAATCGGGGTGGCGGGAGGGCGATTGTGCCGAGCTGCAAGAGATTTACAGGCCGAACTGCTTGAGGTGGTGGCTGATGTGCTTCCACTGCAGGATATTCCATTCGTTGTTGGTGAGCGGCCCAAAGGCAGGGTGTTCGGGACCCTTTGTATCGGGCGCAGTGGCGAGCCGTTCAATCCGCTTCACGACGCGCTGCCGGTCGGCCTCGAAGTTAACCGGTGCGCTTGAGAGCAGTTCGGGAGGCGTGGCGACGCTTTTGGGAAAGGGAAAGACATAAAGAACGAGGTGCTTCAGGGGGAAGCGCTGAAGGGCCTTTTTGTTCAAGGACTGGGTCGGGAGATCGCCGAGGGACATGTCGAGAGTGTCGGCCAGATGACAGAGCAAGCGTGGAGCGTCCAGCTTTCCCCATTGGGGCTTCGTCGCGGGAGTCAGGTGTTGCAGCCGCTCAATCAGGCCGCCGCGGATCTCATGGTTTCGGAGTGTGGGCATTGCGGGTAACCCTCTCGATCGGAGATTCGTTTCTGGGGATGAAAGACGCGAAGAAGCGCGCGGCCTTTTGACTACACCGCAGCCAGCCCCATTGAGGCCGCCTGCTCGTGCGCATGATAACTGGAGCGGACCAGTGGCCCCGACTCGACGTGACGAAAGCCCATCTTCAACGCCTCGGTCTTGAGCTCGGTAAACTCGCGCGGTGTGTAGAGACGGGCCATGGGCAAGTGGTCGCGCGAGGGGCGCAGATACTGCCCAATCGTCAGAATGTCGCAGTGGACAGTAGCCAGATCGCGGAAGACCGAGAGCAGTTCGGCGGTCTCTTCGCCCAGGCCAACCATCACGCCTGACTTGGTCACTCCCTCAGGTCGCAGCTCTTTTGCATAGCGCAGCAATTCAAGAGAGCGCTCATAGCGCGCACCTGAGCGAACGACGCGGTAGAGGCGGGGGACCGACTCTGTGTTGTGATTAAGCACATCGGGCCGCGCCTCGACGACTGTGCGGATCGCCTCGCGGTTGCACTGGAAGTCGGGGATAAGAACCTCAGTGCGGCAGCCGGGGGCCTGGCGGCGAATCTCCTCGATGACCATTGCGAAGGCGCGCGCGCCGCCGAGCAGGTCGTCATCGCGATTCACGCTTGTGATGACGGCGTACTGCAGTCCTAGCTTCGCCACTGCCTCTGCGACCCTCCGCGGCTCGTCAAAATCGATCGGTTCGGGGCGGCCATTGGGCACGGCGCAGAAGCCGCAGCGGCGCGTGCACAGGTTGCCGAGCATCATGAAGGTGGCAGTCTTGTGGTGCCAGCACTCGCCGATGTTGGGGCAGTGGGCGCTTTCGCAGACGGTGTGCAGTTGCAGCGAGCGGGCCAGTTGCTTGAGCGAGTGGTAGTTTTCACCCACCGGCGCGCGCGCCTTGAGCCACTCCGGCTTGGGCGCCGGAGCCTTGAGGGTTGGGGCTATCTGCACCAGTTCCATCACGGCTTTATTGTAGCGGGAAGAGCCGATCGGTCGATGGGCGAAAGTCACTGATTCGTCCTGAATGCGCTAAGATAGTTCGAATTATCGAGGATTAGATTCTCTTGACCCTATCTGCCCCGCGCTCTCACGGTCTGGACGCACTGCGCAGCCTGGCGATTCTCTCCGTCATGGTGTATCACGTCTATACCTTTCATGATGTTGGAAGCATGCCATCGATGCTGGAGTTTGCGGCGCGAATGGGTTGGATGGGAGTCGATCTCTTCTTTGTTCTCAGCGGCTATCTGATTGGTTCACAACTATTGCGGCCTTATCGGAGCAACGAGCGCCCGAGCTTGCCTGGTTTCTATCGAAACAGGTTTTACCGCGTTCTGCCAGCCTATCTAACGGTGCTGGCAATTTACTATGTCCTCCCTGTCTGGCGCGAAAGACCCAACCTCCCTCCGCTCTGGCAATTTCTCACTTTTACTCAGAATCTCTTCGTCGATTATGGAGTCAACCAAGCCTTCTCGCATGTCTGGTCTCTTTGCATCGAGGAGCACTTTTATCTGTTATTGCCGCTCGTCGTCCTTTTTGCGATGCGCAGGCCATCGCTCCGAAAGACCGTGGCCGTGCTGGGCGGTCTCGTGTTGTTTGGAATTTGCGTTCGAGCCTTCATCCTCTTTCATACGCTCCGTCCATTGGCCAGTGCCGGTCAAAGTTGGGGACTCGTTTACATGGAGCGAATCTACTACCCCACTTACAGTCGTCTCGATGGATTGCTTGCAGGCGTCACGATTGCTCTGGTGAAAACCTTTCGCCCGATTTGGTGGAGCACACTGGCCAGGAGGGGACATACGCTCTTCTCTCTGGGCCTTTGCCTGGTTGGTCTTTCAGCCTGGCTCTTCCGCGACCACTGGTCTTCGGTTACGGGAGCCTCCGCCTTCGGTACCGTGATTGGCTTCCCCGCGCTATCGCTCGGCCTCGGCCTTCTTGTAGCGTCCGCACTCAGCACTAAAGGGCTTTTGAGCAGAATCAGGATTCCCGGAGCAAAGCTGATTGCCACTCTCGCCTACAGCCTTTACCTCACGCACAAGGAGCTGATCCATCTCGTGGACCGTTGTTTTCCCGGCATCGCTCGGGCGGGTTTTCTTTCGTGGCTTGGTGTCTATATGGTCTGTTGCCTGACCGTTGCGGCGGCGCTCTATCTCTGCGTCGAGCGGCCGTTCCTGATCCTCCGGGACAAGGGCTCAATCTCCCGGTGATGTCTCTGTGCGGAAAACCTTCAGTTGGTTTATGAAATGACCATGGTCAAATGACTATGGTCCTATGTATATTAGACCTGAGGTAATCGGCCATGCGGACGATGGCGGCTGGAGAGTTCAAGGCCAAGTGCCTGGCGGTGATGGCCGAGGTGAATTCCACTGGGCAGCCCGTGCTGATAACAAAGCGCGGCAAGCCACTGGCCTGGTTGATAGAACCGGGGGAGGCGCCGGTGCATAAGATAAATGTCGATTTCATCTTCAACTCTTTGCGAGGCGCGATCTCCGTTCCCGGCGATGCCGCAGATCCGATTGAACCGGCCTTTCCCGTGGAGGAGTGGGACCATTTAAAGGATGACCGGTCTCCGTTTCCGCCGGAATGATACTTCTCGACACGCACGTTGTGATCTGGTTGATGACGTCGCCAGAGCGAGTTTCAAAGGCGGCGGCCGAAGCGATTGCGCTGGAGGGTGCGGACGGATCGCTTCCCGATGTTTCGGTGGCCACGATCTACGAAATCTTTTACTTGAGCATGCGGGGCCGCATCCGGCTTCATCTCACCGGTGCGGCGTTGCTGGAACGACTGCAGGGTTGCTTCATTTTGCACCCGGTTACGGCAATGATCGCTTTGGAGGCAGCGACGCTTCCCGAGCCGTTTCACGGCGATCCTGTAGACCGGCTAATTGCAGCGACGGCCCGCGTGGAGGGAAGCACCCTCGTCACGATCGACAGCAAGTTTCGTGCAGCAAATGTCTGCAAGGTCCTCTGGTAGGGCCGTTAGTGCAGCTTCGCGCGCACCGAGGTGCGGACGAGGTAGAAGAAGACGATCAGGCTCATGAGGCCCTGCACTGCGAAGGGAAACTGGTGGTTGGCGGCGAATCTCCAGAAGAGGAGGGCAACCAACAGAGCGAGGGTGGCCGCCGTCATGGCCCAGGCCCAGCGCTGCAGCATCAGCAGTCCCAGGCCGGCCGCGATCCAGAGCACCGCAAGGATCAGGAATATGGTTCGAATCTGGTGGCCGGCTACGCTCACAATGTCAATGCCCGCCAGGACGATCATGTAAAGAGCGACGGCGACCAGGCCGGGCATTTGCAGCAGGGTTTTGATGGTGCTCTGCTCGAATTTTGCGGCTGGCTCCGCGCCGCTCTCTTGGCTGGGCTCGCCGGTTACGGATTCGCCGGTCTGGGATTCGTCGTTCTCGGGGTCGTTCATAGTGTGTGCAGATAGGCTAGCAGGTCGCTGAGCTGGTCTTCGGTCAGTTGCGTGGCGGGCATCATTCCACGGCCGTGGATGATGGTGTAGGCGAGGCGCTCGTCCGTTGGCGGAGCGCCTGAGGGCATGGCCTTGACCTTGGTGATGGCCTGCAGGCCGGGCCCTTTCATCCCTTTGGTCGTGGTTGGATAGTGGCACTTGGCGCAGGCCTGATGATAGACCTGCGCGCCGCGGGCCTCCTCGATGGTCCAGAGAGCCTCGGGCTTCGACGGCGGCAGCGAGCGGCAGCCGGAGAGCGCAGCGCCAATTAACATGGCGAGGGCCAGTGCGGGCGTGAGAAAGACGAGCGAAGTGGCCAATTGGGAGCAGAGGGAACGAGTGCGCATCTGGCTCTGATGATACTAGGTCGATTGCGAGGCCGGGCTGGCTGGCGGCGGTGTAGTTTCCGGTTAGCCGGCAATACAGCAGGAGTCCATGATTGCAGACGATAGGGTCGCGCTCACGCGGATTCTTCACGGGTGGATTTGGCTTTATCCTAACGTTTGGCGAACTGGCCTCGTACTTGATTGGGCCCTAATTGCCGGCCGTTACAACTTGCGTCATTAGCTCGATGTGATCGGCGTTGGAGGCGATCCCGATATCGATGACATCGGCGATGTCGGAAAAGCGCAGATTGTCGTCGCCCTGAACAAACATCACGCGCTCAGCGCGGTGGGCATAGATCTCAGTCAACTTGGACCGCAACTCGTCGTGAGCAACATCGCCCCCGTCGATCTTGTAGGCCGCGGCTTCGTTCGGACGATAGATAACATGAACAATGCTGGCGCTGTCGCTGTCTTGGAGACTCGATACTCTTGTGGGTGTCTCAGGTAGAGTAGGGATTAATACTTCCAGCCCCACCGATCTAATCAGGGGATTGCCAATCCAAAGATAGTCTTCCGGCTGGACGTCTTCCTTCCTCTTGGTCAGCAATCCTACTTCCTTCGTACCCGTGCTGCGCAGATTGTCGATGGCGTTCTCTACGACTCGATACTGCGCGCGAGCATCCGCGCGGAGATAAATCGCCTTGTCAGTCTTATTGGCTAGCTTGTCGCGGATGTAACTGCCGAGTTCGGCGGGATCGATTTTGTTCGCTCCCAAAAATACCATGCTGTTGCGCGTAATAGCGACGACAGTGGCATCATCGTTGCCGGCCTCCGGCATGGCGACGGCATTCTCTGCCTTGGCCAAGTCGACTTGCACCATGGGGTATCGCGAGAACCAGGGCATTACATTCGACTGCCAATTCTCAGCAACACTGTTTTGATATGAAGCTAAGCGATTTCTCACCATGAAGGCGGTAGCTATTACGATGACTAGAAGCAGTGCAAGCACCCAGACCCAGGTTCGTTTCCCCAATAACGTCGCGATTTTCGTTCGCATTCCGAGCTGGCCAGGAGCGGGCCTCCAGAAAAACGCCTTCGCCGGAAGGAGCAGTGCGCTCAACATCACGAGAAACTCAAGAGGTCGAATCGTGGTTGCAATAGGCCAGTTTGCCATACCAACTGCGGAACCAGGATGAAAGGACGCAATCCAGCAATACCACCATCCTCCTATCCGGAAAGCCCCGAGCAAATACAGCAAATAAGGCCACCCGAAGCGCCGTATTTGCAGGAGCACGGGCAGCGCGTAGGAGGGGAGGTAAAAAAACAAAAGTGCGATGAGCATGACGAACCAGGCCCAGCGCTCCTTTTTTCTATATCCGGTCCAGAGGACAATCAAGCCGATCGCCACGATCCCGAAGTAAGCAAAGCCCAAAGGCGCCAGGAAATTCCAAATCGCCCCATAGGGCAATTTAATGGTGGACTCATTCCAGGTTGAGGCGTTGCTCAGGGCCGCCGGAATCGCCGTTACTAGACATAGGGAGAGAACCAAAGCAGAAATCGAAGTCGTGCTGCAGCGGACTTTCATGCCAGCCACTTTCTAAACACTTTGACCACAGGAAGTGAATTCAGCGAACAGTCTACTACACCGTGTTCCGGTCGGATCGGCAGTTCGGAAACTACACCACTAGCTGCTATTCCGCCGCCGCGATGGCCTCGGCGATGCGGTCGATGGCTTTTAGTTCGGCTTCGCTGCCGGGGCGATGGCCGTTGACAAGAATCGAAAACGCCAGAGTCTTGCCGCTCGCCGTGGTCAGATAACCGCAAAGCGTATTCGCCTCGTTGTGCGTGCCGGTCTTGGCCCACATCCGGCCCTTCAGCGGAGAACTCCTGAAGCGGTTGATCAGCGTGCCGTCCACTCCGGCGACAGGCAGGCTCTCGCGCCAGGCCGGGCCCCAGGGCTGGCGCGAGGCATAGGCCAGCAGTTGAGTGAAGGCGCGCGGGGCGATGCGATCGTCGTTGCTCATCCCCGAGCCGTCGTAGAAGAAGAAGTCGGCATCTTCGACGCCGGCGTTGACCATAAACTGCCGCACCACGCGCGCGCCCTCGGCAAAGCTGCCGTCCTCGCCATGCACCTTTCCGAGCAGCCGCAGCAGCAGCTCGGCGTGCAGATTCTGGCTGGTCTTGTTGATGACAGCAATGTCCTGGGCCACTGGTACCGAGACATGCGTCGCCAGTACCTTGCGGTTCTCTAGCGGCGCGGCAACCGTTGCGAGATCGGAGGGAGCGAGCCTAAGCGGCACGGCGCGCTCATCGGAGTAATCGGCGGTTCCAGTCGAGAGTTTGTGACGCGACGAGTAGCCGCCGTTGACGGTGACACCACGGATGCGCAGCGCATCTTTGAAGGCCGCGGCGGTGAACTCGGCAGGGTCTTCAACGGCGAGGCTCACATGGAAGCCCTCGGGCGCCACCGTACCCCAGGTGCGCACCATGCGGTTGCCGGTCTGGCGATCGAGTCCCGGATGAGCGACTTCACCCTTGGGCGCGGCGGTCATCGAATTATCGAGTGTGTAGTAGTCGACCTCTGGAATCCACTCGGCATTTGCCGGAGGGGCCTGTGCAGCGGTCGTCGCGTCTCCGCCGGCTGCCGGTTCTGTGGCGGGCCCGGCCTCCGGGATCACGTTCAGTTCCACCGTGTTCTCGTTGAAGGTGAGCGCGGAGACCGGCGCGCCATAGCTCCAGATGAGATCATTCCAGGCCCATGAGGTGGCGTAGGGCTCGTCGAGGAAGAAGCTGTCGTCTCCCACCACGCTGCCCTCCACGGTGCGAACGCCGGATTCCTCGACTTGCTGGGCGAGGAGATTGAGCACGTCAGTCGCCTTGGGCTGCGCGGGTGGCTGCTCGATCGGGCCGGTCGGGGCTGCAGGGCTCGCAACTGGGGAAGCCTTCGGGGTCTCGGGCGGCCGATAAGGATAGCGACGGGTGCTGAGGGTGGGGTCTCCAGCGCCCAGCAGAATCAGGTCGCCATGCAGCACGCCACCGCTGTCGATCTCGCCGCTGGCGACGATGTTGGTGGTCCAGGTGAGGGTTTCGACGGGCAACAGCGCGTAGGCTGCGGCTGTGGTTACCATCTTTGCATTCGAGGCTGGTACAAAGAGCCTGCCTTCATTCAGCCCGTAGATCGGGTGGCCGTCGAGCGTGGCCACGCTGATGCCAAATTGCGCATGGCTCAGCGCCGGTTCGGCGAGAATCGCCTGGATACGCTCGGCAAGCGGGCCTCGTGCCGCTGCCGTGTGAGCCACAGCCGGGTGTTGCGCCAGAGCCTGGGCCGAAACCATGACGGGGGAAGCTGAAACCAGAGTCAACAGGATCGCTGAGAACCGGCGGAAGTGCTTCATGCAGCGAGTTTAGCAGGAGAAATCCACCTCGCGGGGTACCATCGAGAGGTGAGTTCTCTTTTCCAAACAGAGCGACCGATAACCGAATGGCAACTGCGAACCCGCACACTCGAGCTGGGCCGTCGCACGCTGGTGATGGGCGTGGTCAACATTACGCCGGACTCCTTCAGCGATGGCGGCGCCTTTCTCGATCCTGAAACCGCTGTGGCGCACGGGCTGGCGTTGCTCGACGAAGGCGCGGACCTGCTGGACCTGGGCGCCGAAAGCACCCGGCCTGGATCGCAGGCAACCGTCTCTGCCGATGAAGAGCAGGCGCGGTTGCTGCCTGTGCTAGAGGGAATCCTGAAGCTGCGGCCCGACGCACTGCTCTCGGTGGATACCTACAAGGCGGCGACGGCGCGAGCGGCATTGAGGGCGGGCGCGGAGATTGTCAACGATGTGAGCGGCCTCATGTGGGATGCTGAGATCGCATCCGTCTGCGCCGGGGCGCGCTGTGGCGTTGTTCTGATGCACACGCGGGGGCGGCCCGACGAGTGGCGCGAGCTGACGCGGCTCCCTTCTGCTGAGCTGATGTGTCTGGTGCGCGAGGGCCTGTCGGAATCTCTAAAGCTGGCTCTTGCAGCGACAATTCCGCCTGGCGCCATCGTGCTCGATCCCGGCTATGGCTTTGGCAAGCGCTTCGAAGAGAACTTCTTCCTTCTTTCGCGGCAGCAGGAGTTACTGGAGCTCGGCAGGCCGCTCCTCACCGGCCTTAGCCGCAAATCCTTCCTCGGCTGGGCGCTGGCGCCGCTCTATGGCGGAACCGATGCACCCGTCGAAGCACGTGAGACGGCGAGCGTAGCCGCGATAGTGGCGTCTATCTTGGGAGGGGCTTCGATCGTGCGTGTCCACGCTGTTCGTCCTGCCGTCGAGGCGGCGCGCATCGCAGATGCAGTGGTGGTTTGCAGAGGGTCGCCGGGTCCCGATGAATTATGATGGACTAATTCGTATTTGATTGATTCGCAGGAGAGTTAGATGTCGCAGAGCACGAGGAGCGCAATGGCAACTCGTTCGGTTTTGATCGCCCGGATCGTGGGGCTTTGTATCTATGTCGGGGCATTTTTTCTGCCGGCGGTCCGCGAGATGGCATCGCCCGGCAACGACGCGCCGATGATGCTGCGAGGCTCCCGCTGCGCATGGGTCACGCTCGTCAACACATTGAACCGCGAGATGTGGAACTCGAAGGACTTTCTGGCGGTCTTCAGCGGCTGGATCAATCCGCTGCTGGTGCTCTATCTGATCTTTCTGCTCTTTCCTGTCTTTCGCTGGCCGCGCCGCGTTGTGGCGGCGATCATCATGCTCTTCCTTATCGGGACGTGGGTCTTCTTTGCGCTTTACCCGCTGGTTCCGCTGGTCGGTCATTTCCTATGGGTGGCCGGAATTCTGCTGTTGCTCTCCGGCGAGATCTTTGCACGCAAGCAGGCCGAACCGACAGCCGCTTAGGAGTCGCTTATTGCTGGCGGTTCAACCGATAGAGCACGTGCCGCCGCAGTGGATGGCCCTCCGGCAGACGCGGATGGTCGAAATCGTCGCGTGGATCGTGGGTCATGCCGAGCTTTTCCATCACACGGCGTGATCGCAGATTATCAGGCACGGTAAACGAGACAAGCCGATCTAGCCCTAGATCCGTGAAGGCGTGGCGAACAACCGCGTGTGCGCCTTCGGTGGCCAGCCCGCAGCCCCAATAATTCGCGTCGAGCCGCCAGCCGATTTCAACAGCCGGGGTGAAGTGAGCTTCAAAGGCCGGGACATAAAGGCCGATGTAGCCAAGGAAGGTCCCTTCCTCGCGAAGCTCTGCGGCGAAGGGACCGAAACCGTGCTGCTCGAAGTGCGCGTCGGCGCGATCGAGCAGCTTATCCGACTCATCTGGTGCAAGCAGACCTGGCAGGAACTCCATCACGCGCGGGTCGGCGTTGATCCTTTGAAATGGCAGCCGGTCGGCTTCGCGCCATCGGCGCAGCAGCAGACGTTCCGTGGTCAGGTCTCCTGTCATTAAGCACAGGCTAGCACTTCATCTCACCGCCAGTGTGTAGCTGGTGTTGGACTTCGGTGCGCTGTAGACGCCATAGTCGCAGCTGAAGAGCGTCCACGCGAGGCTGGTGTTGGCTGCGTCGGTCGTGGAGGTCCAGTAAAACTGGTAGCCGGTGAAGCCGGAAAAGATCGGTTCTCTGAAGACCGTGCCGTCTGGGTTGAGGTAGAGCTGGTCGACGTAGTCGGCGAAGTTGTTGACCATGCGGTCGGAGAGGCTCTCCATCTCCTTGCGATTGGGCATTCGCCAGCTTCCGGGCTTGGAGCCATCGGTGAGTCCGCACTGCCCGCTGGCCAGATTGTTCACGGTGTTGAGAGCGGAGGCCCACGTGCCCTGAATGCAATTGGCCTGCGCGAGCCAGACGAGTCCGGTGACGGTATCGGTGACGGTGCCATCGGCATTGTCGACGAAGCGTTCAAAGGTCAGCGGCACGCCAGATTGGACGGAACCGTCATCGCCGGTGGCGTAGGTGACGTACTGGCCCGTCGATTCCAGCTTGATGGTTCCAGGGCCGGTGCCTTTCACTGCCCACACTGAGTTATTCGCGGTTGTCTTGGCGTTGGCTACGGAGTCATTGACGTAACTGCCGTCGCTCATGCGGATGACCCAGTCGTTCGGAGATCCGTTTTGGCCGCCAAAATAGCTTGTCGAGGACCAATAATTCCCCTCCGAGACGTTCGTGAAGGGATTGCCTGCGGAAAGGGCAGGATTGGCCGCCGATACATCGACCAGACTCTCCAGCTCGTTGATGTTCGGCATGCGCCAATCGCCTGCCTTTGATCCGTCTGTCAGCCCGCAGGAGCCGCTGGCCAACTGGTTGACTTCGGTTAATGCCGTCGCAAAGACAGCCGGAGCGAAGCAGCCGGCGTTTTGGGGCCAGACGAGGCCGGTGAGGCTGTCGGTGACCGTTCCGTTCTGAACTGTGAAGCGGTTCGCGGGCCAGGCGACGCCCTTTTTCAGAGAGGCATCATCGCCGCTCGCATAGCTGGTTTGTTGGCCGGTTGCCGGAAGGCTGAGCGGTGGATTGCTGCCGTCGTATGCGCTGAAGTTGGCGCCGCTGAGGGAGCTGTTGGGCAGGGAGTCAAACTGGATCACGGTGAAGTAGATTCCGACGTCGGTCACTCCATTGCCCTGTAGATTGCCTGTGTGATCCCAGCGGATCACCTCGGCGCCGCTGCCCACCGTGGGATAGAAGCCATATCCCGTCTTGCTGGCCCAGAGCTGATAGACCGCGGTGGCATTGCCCGATGTCGAGAGGCCAGAGAAGCTGTACTGGCCATTGGCATCGCTGGTCGTGGTCTGCACGATCGTATTCGTGTTCGTCAGCCAGAGCGTCACCGTCGTTCCCGCCAACGGCGCGCCTTTGAATTGCACGGTGCCCGAGATTGTGTTGGTGGCAGGTGGCTGGCCGGGGTTGGTAAGGCCTGGAGTGTGATCGCTGGCGCCGTTGCAGGCAGAGAGCAGGCAAAGGCCTGCCATCATCAATAGGAATCTGATTTGGCTCATCACAATAACCCTTCTCTAAGCCGATTTGCATGCGCAATCCATGCAGGGTCTCAAATCCCCACAAGCTTGGGAGGCGCACATCTCTCATATCGGCGATGCACAAACAATAATTTTGTGTGGAGTGAGAAGGATTAAAACTTTGGTGTCTTCACGGTGATTCAGAAGAGGCGGATCTCAAGAGCGGGCTCGATCCTCGCGTCAGTCTCAGACCTTGCCCTGGTTCTTAGTGGTGATGTCCGCCGCTGTGGTGGCCGCTGGAATGACCACCCCCACCAGAATGCCCCTTGCTGAAGCTCTTGCCGATGCCATGGCCCTTGGGCATGTATCCGCCGCTGGAATTGAACTTCTCCGCACTGTGGCCGCTGCCGAAGAGATGAAAGCCGCCCGAGTGCGCCGGCTTGGCCAAGGGTTCCGCAAAGCCGCGGCCTGCTGAGGCCTGATAAGACCGCTCGCCCCAACGCTCGCCCGAGCGCTGACCCGAATCTTGATACGAGCGCTGAGCAAATGTGCCGCGCTGGGATTCGGACTCCGGCCCGCGCCAGTTCTGCATTGGACTGCGATAAACAGGAGCAGGACGGCTTGGATAGTTCTGAGCGGACCCGCCAAAGAAACCGGAGCCGTAACCAGAACGTGTCTCGGCCTGCTGCCTGGCGGTCATGTTAACGGGAGCCTGGAAATGGTTGTAGCCCTGGAACCCTTGGTCGGAATCGCCGCGATTGGGGCGCTCGGTGTTCTCATACGATCTGCGCTCGTTATAGTTCTCCGGATTGCGATCAGACTGGCGGGCGAACACCCGTCGGCTATATTCAGTGGCCGGGCGGCCAAAGCCCTCCCGAGATGGGTTCAGGCGGCTCTGATCCAAAGGCGCCGGCCGCCGAGGCAATCCTGGCCGATATCCCTGGCCATTCGACGGAAGACCCCAGTGTGCAACAGATGTGCTGTTCGAGGTGTAGTTCGATTGATGGAAGAGCACGGATTGAGTGAGCCAGTCGAGAGCCCAGCCAGCCCATCCAAAAGGGGTGCGGCTAAAGGCCGACATTGCGATCCCCATGCCGAATCTCACGGGCGATGAGCCGGCGATCGATCCAAGAGTATCGAGCAGCGAAAAGCCCTGATAAGGTGTGACCGGCTCTCCGTAGACCTCCCATGGGTTGTAGGCCGGCACATAGACGACCTGAGAGTTGACCGGAGCCAACTGGATATATCCCTGGTTGTAGCTAACCGCTTCTTGTGGAGAATCTTGCAGGGTTCCGGCCGTCTGCGCCCGCTGCCGCAAAACCTGCACGGTCCCAAGCACGTCCTGAGGCTGGTTATAGTAGGCGTTGCCCAGATCGGTGGTCCATTGCAAATCGCGATCCATCAGAGCCAGCACCTGCGGAAACGCTGTCAGCGCCTTCACGCTTGGATCCCAGGTCTGCGTATCCGCCCCAGCGGCAATCTGCTCGGGAGAGGCATATCCCTGGGATGCAACCCAATGGTCGGCGCCGACCACCTGGGCGGGATAGGTAGCAGCAGCCAGCACCTGCGCAACGAGCGTGTCCGGATAAAGCGCGATTGGAGCCACCAGCTGCTGGAGCCGCGCCGCGCCAAGCTGCTGAACAGGAGCTTGAGGCTGGTTCCCATCTGCCGACGAATAACCCTCAGCGTATCTCGGATCTACTTGGCCTGCCGCCGGCTGCCCAGAGAGCGCAACCAGAAGCAAAAACACCGCCACAACCGGTGCAAGCGAGAATTGAATCGCTTGTGAGAGGCCTTCTGTGATCACCCCTGCAAAGAGCATGCCGGAGAGGCGGGCTTGGGCCAGAGAGATTGGGTGTCTCATCTTCCCTCTCAGTCGTACCCATCGGGTCGCCCCTAGAGCAAGATCGGTAGCGAGACCATGGACTTCCGGCCGTCGGGAGCACGGTATTCCAGCCTCCGGCTCAAAAGCGGCTGTCTTTCTTAGACCCGGCATCTTAGGGTTAGTTGCGGCCAAGAGGCCGGAAATCTTATCACGGCCCTTTTATTCCAGGGAATGAACTTCATGCGGCCAGGGTTTATCATTGATGATGGTGCTCCCCGCGTGGGCCGGCGCCTCCTTCTTCAGCCCAGGATTCCTTTTGAAGTGTTGAGGAAAGGACTGCCGAGGCTGAACTGTCAATCTCCAAAATCAGGCACAACACACAGATTTCAAGGAACGGACCGACATGCGAGCAAAGACGGCGGTGGTGCTGGGCGCCCAATGGGGCGACGAGGGCAAGGGGAAGATCGTGGACGTGCTCAGCGAGCGCTTCAACGCCGTTGCTCGCTATGCCGGCGGACACAACGCCGGGCACACGGTCATCATTGGCAGCCAGAGGTTCGTGCTGCAACTCATCCCTTGTGGCGTACTGAGGCCCGGCTGCCGGGGCATCATCGGCAATGGCGTGGTGCTTGACCCGATCGCCTTCCTGAAAGAAGTAGCCAAGCTTCGCGCGCTGGGTGTCGGCGTGGACGATCAGCTCTTTGTCTCCAACCGCGCGCAGGTCATTCTGCCCTATCACCGCATGATCGAGCTGGCAGCCGAGAGCGCGCCCGGACGCAAAAAGATCGGCACCACCAGCCGCGGCATCGGACCCGCCTATGAAGACAAGATGGCGCGCAGCGGCCTGCGCATCGTCGATCTGCTCAGGCCTGAGCTGCTCAAGACCCACATCGAGGCGGCCTGCAAAGAGAAGAACGCGATCGTTCACGCTCTCTTCGGCACGGACCCGCTCGACCCGGCGCAGATCTACGACGAGTACGCCGCGGCCGCCGAGCAGGTGCGGCCTTTCGTAACAGACACCAGCCGCCTGCTCAACAAGGTTCTGCGCGAGGGCGGCAGCGTGATGTTCGAGGGGGCGCAGGGCACGATGCTCGACATCGACCATGGCACATACCCCTTCGTGACCTCTTCATCGGCCACCGCCGGCGGAGCTGCTACCGGCACCGGCGTGGGACCGACGGCCATCGGCACGGTGATCTCGGTGACCAAGGCTTATGTCACGCGTGTTGGCGAGGGTCCGTTCCCCACCGAGATTCACGATGCGGTGGGCGACCACCTGCGGGCGCGCGGCAACGAATATGGTGCAGTCACCGGCCGGCCCCGCCGCTGCGGCTGGCTTGATATTCCTCTGCTGCGCTACTCCAATCAGGTCAATGGCGCCGAGTGGCTGGTCGTCACCAAGCTCGACGTTTTGGATGAATTGGACGAAATACCCATCTGCGTGGGCTATGAGATCGCCGGCAAGGTGACAGACGAGATTCCCGCCGATGTGCAGGGCCTCGAAGCGATCAAGCCCGTCTATACCAAAATGAAAGGCTGGCGCTCCTCGACCGAAGGCGTCACCGAGTTCGAAAAGCTGCCTCTAGAGGCGCGTGAGTATCTGCGTTTTCAGGAGCGCGAGAGCGGAGCGAAGATCGGAATGGTGTCGACCGGACCAGATCGGGAGCAGACCATGCTTCTGCCGGAGTTTGCCGCGGCCCTTGAGAGCATCCACGCGTAAACTTTACCTGTGCCAGAGGGCCGATGGCCGTTAGGCGTGACTCCGGCATCGGGAACACAACGAGGATACCGCTCTTATGATCAGTTTCAGTGTACGGCTTAAGTTTGCCTCGGAAGATCGCGTCGAAATCGCCGAAACCCTGCGCGCCCTCGCTGCAGCCTCGCGTCAGGAGCCGGGATGCGTCCACTACATCCCTCACTTTCTCGAGGACGATCCCGACACCGTGCTTATCTATGAACAGTACCGGGACGCCAAGGCCCTCGCAGCGCATCGCGAGTCGGCGCACTTCAAGCTCTATGCCGTGGGCGGACTCTATCAGAAGATGCGCGAGCGCGCTGTCGAAAATCTCATCGCTCTCGTTTGAGCCTCGGCCCTCGTCCAAACCTCTGAAATGGGAAGATAAGCCCTCCCGGAGTGGTAGGATCACCGGCGGAGACGCCATTTGCAGACGATTGATGCAGCGGTAACCCGCAGTTCGCTGAAATCGATTGACCCGCGACCTCATTCCGGGCTACCATCCGTTACAATCATGCGTTCCGGATCGATGAGCCCCGGCAGTCACGTCCGCCGCCGGACGGCGAATGCCCTGCTCTTGATCGCTGCGCTCGCGCCGGCGCTTCCCGCGCAGCAACCCCCTTCGGCCGGAATGCCCAGGGCCGAGAAGCACGAGAGCCGCCAGGAGATCTTCCAGTTGGAGGATGCGTGGCGGGACGCCCTGATGAAGGCAGACACGGCGGCCATGGACAAACTGCTGGCCGACGACTACATGGCCATCCTGCCCAACGGCACGCTCCAATCCAAGGAGCAGGCACTGGCCAATCTGCGCAATCCGACAACGCATTTTTCGGTCATCACAGTCTCCGATCGCAGAGTGCGCTTCTACGGAACAACCGCGCTCGTCACCTCCAGGGTGGATGTCGTAGGCGCCTCGCCCAACGGCCCGATCTCCGGCGGCTTCCGCTACACCCGCGTCTATGTGAAGGACAAGCAGGGCTCGTGGAAGATCGTGAGCTTCGAAGCCAGCCGCATTCGCGGCGAGCACAAAAAGAAGTAGGGCGGCACGGATTCGGGTAGCAGGCAACTTCCTTGAACGGATTTTCGTAGTATTTGTCGGGGAGCCCGTATGCGAGTCGAGATCGCGCTATGTGGACTGCTTAGTTTCACATTGTTGACTAGCTGCAATCACGTCGTCCGAAACAGTCCGACAATCACGGGGTACAAAAACGCAGAGTGTATTCCCACACGGGCAGATGATTCGGAGTCCAATCCTCCCACACGCATGTGGGACGTCTCCCTCAAAGCATCATCTGGTGAGAACATACGCATAAGAGGCGCTCAAATGCCCGGTGGGCGGATCGATGTGCAATACGCGTCAGATGGATCAATCGTTACTGCTGCGAATGCGGGGGACTACATCTATCCCGCAGACGTACGGATCGATAAGTCGAAACAGAGACTTTTTGTTAAGGCGAGTGGGATCACTGCCGTCTTTGACCGACCTCAGACATGGCTTTTCGAATTCGATTTGAATCGGCGTAGTCAGATTGACCGTGCCAGAGTTGATCCGGCCGTTTTGCCGCAAGAATGCCATGCGAATTGAATCCCGAATTTGTTTGGGTATGGTCTCAAATCAACATCTAGAACCGTATACTGTGGAAGCCTGGACTCCTGGTGGCCCCTTCGCACAAACGAATCGTAGGGCGGTTCAATTCCGGTCATCCAGGTTTTTCAACACATTCTTAGGACCCCTTTACGCAAGGCTTCTCCGGTGCTTCTATTTCTTCTTATGCTCGCAGTCGCTTACGAGCAAATGCGCAGTCTCCCTCAATTCAATCTCGAAGACCCTTCAGTAGAATAAACCGATGCCCGAGCTGCCTGAGGTCGAGACCATCGCCCGCGGAGTGAACGATCGATTGCGCGGCGATCGCATCATTGAAGTCTGGTTTGGCAGGCACCGCGAGCCCTTCAAAACGCCGCCAGCCCGCCAGGCCAAAGGCCTCGATAGCCGTGCGATCCTAGAAGTTCACCGCACAGGCAAGCACATCGTCTGCGAGCTGGGCCCTGCAAGCGGATCGCCTGTGAACGGCAATGCCAACGCGCCAGCAGCCCAATGGATCGTCCATCTCGGTATGACCGGCCGGTTGCTGGTCACCACTCCCGAGGCTCCCGTCGCCGCCCACACTCACGCTCGCCTGAGCCTGGCCAGCGGCCGCGAGCTGCGCTTCGTCGACCCGCGACGCTTCGGACGGTTCGAGTTCCGCGACCTGAGCCGCAGCTCTGGCTTCAGCGCTCCGGGGGCCGACCCGTTGGCTGTCTTGGCCGAGGAGTTTGTTCAGATCTTTCACCCTCGCCGACTGGCCATCAAGGCCGCCCTGCTCAACCAGAGTCTGCTCTCTGGAGTAGGCAACATCTACGCCGACGAGAGCCTCTTCCGCGCCGGAATCCGCCCCCGCCGCCGCTGTGGCCGGCTGACCAGGACGGAACTCGAACGTCTGCGGCTGGCCTTGATCGAGGTTCTAGAGCACGCCATCCGGCTTGGCGGCTCCTCCGTCAGCGATTACGTCGACGCCGACGGCGTGCGCGGCTTCTTCCAACTGGAGCACTGCGTCTATCTCCGCACGGCAGAGCCGTGCCGCCACTGCCAGACGCCCATCCGGCGCATCCTGCTGGCCGGGCGGGGGACCCACTATTGCCCAAAATGCCAGGTGTAGGAAAACGCTGATATGTTTTTTAGAAGTTTTCCGACAAAATGAATTCCAAAAACCAAAAACCTAGGACGCTCCGGCCTGCACAAGCTCTTGAGAAATAAAGAAACTTAGACTGGTATCAAGATTGCTAATAGTAGGGTGCCAGTGATTGTACCGGCTGCTGGAAGCATTCCTGACAGCCCAAAGAAAAAGAAGACACCCGGCAAGAGCAACCGCCAATGTAGCGGCCCTCAAAAGGGATTGACCAGTCGGGGAAGTCTCAAGGCGCGGTGGAGATGAACCGCCGGCCACTTAGTTGGGGGGCCAGTGACCAGCGCGGGACAGCGAAACGCCACTCTGGGGGAGTGGCGTTTCTTGCGTTTAGCGGATTTTGACTCCCAATACATCGCCGCCTTGTTACTACCGGAGCTAAGAGGATGTTGGAGTCACTTGCCAGCCGCACCCATTCACTGTAGTATCAGACTTGCCTGTGAAGCGGCTGACGCGTGCCACCCGAAAGGGCAGAGCAAGCTCGCCGCAGAGCAAGAAACTTCGCCGGGCAGATCCATTCATCGCAGTTTTTTAGGGCAGCGAAGTTTCTCATGAGGAAGGGCATCACCTGAGTAAAGAGCCGGCAGCGCCGCGCCGATCCTGACAATCGGATGGAGTAGATATATCCCGCTCCTGTGTGCGCAGCGGCCAAGGCATCTTCACCGAGGTCATGGGGAGCTGGAGTGGCTGAATCGGCGCTTCCACCAGGGAGCGGCGACCTTAGGGCAAATGCTGAATATCGCAATCCATAACACTGAAATGCATCAGGAAGCAAACGCATGACGACAGAACCAACGCAGCCCCAACTTGAATTGGGGCCGGTCCCGGCCAACGGCCAGGGACAGTTACAAGGGCATCGGCGCCGCCGCCGCCGCCGGAAAAACAAGAGCAGCCAGGCAGCCGCCGCACAGACCCAACAGCCTCAGGCGCAGACCCCGGCTCCGCCGCAAGCGCCGCCTCCACCCCCGCCGCCGCCGGCAAAACACAAGGCTGCCGCGCCCAATCAGGGTGGCCGGCAGGGCGGCCAGCAGAACCAGGAACGAAAGAAGAAAAAGAAGTTCTTCCAGAAGGGCAGCGCGGCGCCCGGCCAGCCAGGAAACAGCACCTCCGGCCAGCACCAGGGCAGGCGCAAGGGCGGTTCCCAGCAAAAGGGCCCCAGGGAGTTCGTCGGCCCAATGGACCACAGCTACCGCGCTGTCAACGGCAACGTAGCCGACGGTCCTCCCTCGACGATCCAGATCACCAGCAATGGCCACAACGGCTACTACCCTGAGGCTTACGATGCGCAGCCGGCGATTCCGGTGAGGGCCGATGCCTCAACCCGCATCTTCTGCTTCATCGAAGATCTCTTCTTCCAGGCCAAGATTCAGGAGACTGCGCGCAAACTGGGCATCAAAGTCGAGTTTGTAAAGGGCGCCGATAAGGAGACCGTAGCCCGGTTGAACGACTTGCCCGAGTCCGAGCGGCCCAAGCTACTGGTCTTCGATCTCAACAATCTCAATGCCAAGCCCATCACGCTCATTCCAAAATTCAAGGCGAAGTTCAAGAAGACGACCTCGATCGTCGGCTTTCTCAACCACCTGCAGGGCGAGCTAAAAGCCAAGGCTGTCGAGGCAGGGTGCGACACGGTGATGCCGCGCTCGGCCTTTTCGCAGAGCCTGCCCAACCTGCTGCGCCGCTATGGCCTCGAAGACGAGGAAGACCTTGGCCAACAGCCGATCATGTAACGGCGATTGAGAGCAAGTAACCGAGGGCGCTTCCATCCAGGAAGCGCCCTCAGTTTTCTGTGCCGAGGAATCTCTATCCCGGAGGCCAAGCCATCGCGCGACCGCCCAGCAGGTGCACGTGGAGATGATCGACAGACTGGCCGCCGTCAGGACCTGTATTGACCACCACGCGGTATCCCTTGTCGAGGTTGTTGGCCCGGGCAATCCGCGCCGCGGCCCACATCAGGTGGCCCAGCAGCGCGCTGTCGGTCCGGCCGGCCTCGGCCATCGAGGCGATGTGTTCGCGCGGAGCGATGAGGATGTGCACCGGCGCCTTCGGATCGATGTCCGCGAAGGCGTAGCACAACTCGTCCTGGTAGAGAGTCGTCGAGGGAATCGTGCCCTCAATGATCTTGCAAAAGAGACAACTCATAGCGCGTTCAGTTTACTAGAACGGTAAGCCTTTGGCGTAGCAGGATAAAACTCATTCGTGGTTATCGGAGCTACAAGGGACTGCAAAGTTGCGAGGATGTATGACACGGTGGGTCGAAGTTGTGTTTGCAGTGATCGTTGTCTGTAACTGCCGATACCGTCTTCAGCGCAGTGTGGCTTTGCCATTGTGCCTGCCGCGGACTACCGCGCTGCGGGGTGGCAAATTCCTGGCGTGGCAGATGCAGAATTGGTCTCGATGTGCGCATCGCGGGCGAATTCAACTCCGGCCATCTTCCAAACGCGATCAACCTGCCGCAGGGATGAGATTGAATCGACGCTGCCGCGCAGAGTGAGGGACAAGAATAAGGTATTGCTGCTCTACTGCCCGGCTGGCAGGCGCGGTGCCGAGGCGAGGAAGAAGATGATCGGACTGGGCTACGTGAATGCCTTCAACTTTGGCTCGTATCGCCGCGCCGCGCAGATCGTCTGCGGCAAGTAAACGGCCTCGAATGCCGAAAGAAAGTGCGGGCCGAGCCTGAGTCTGCGCTGATAGAATCTTCCGCATGGACACAATTCAATACAACCTGCCGTCGAATAGGATTCCCCTCGCCTGGTATAACATCGCCGCCGACTTGCCCTCGCCGATGGCGCCGCCGCTGCATCCCGGAACGCTCCAGCCGCTCGGTCCGGCCGATCTTGCGCCGCTCTTTCCCATGAGCCTCATTTTGCAAGAAGTCAGCCAGGAGCGGGAGATCGAGATCCCTGCCGAAGTGCGGCAGCTCTACGCGCAGTGGCGTCCCTCGCCGCTCTTCCGCGCGCGCCGCCTGGAGAAGGCACTCGACACGCCGGCGCACATCTACTACAAATACGAGGGCGTGAGCCCGGCCGGTTCGCACAAGCTCAACACCGCGCTGCCGCAGGCCTACTACAACAAGCAGGACGGCACCAAGCATCTCTCGACCGAGACCGGCGCGGGCCAGTGGGGCTCGGCGCTGTCGATGGCCTGCTCGTTCTTCGGCCTGGATTGCAAGGTTTACATGGTGCGCGTGAGTTATGACCAGAAGCCCTATCGCCGCGCGCTCATGGAGGCCTTTGGCGCTTCGGTCACCGCCAGCCCGAGCATCGAGACCGAGTCGGGCCGCGCGATTCTCGCCCAGCATCCGGATTCAAACGGATCCCTGGGAATAGCAATTTCAGAGGCCGTGGAAGTAGCCGCGAAAGATCCCAACACCAAATACGCGCTGGGCAGCGTGCTCAATCATGTCTTGCTGCACCAGACCGTGATTGGCCTCGAAGCAATCGAGCAGATGGCCCTCGCCGACGACGATCCCGATGTGGTCATCGCCTGCGCGGGCGGTGGTTCCAACTTTGCCGGCCTCGGAATGCCCTACATCGGCCGCAAGCTCAAGGGCCAGAGCAAGGCGCGCGTCGTGGGAGTGGAACCTGCCGCCTGCCCTAGCATGACCAAAGGCAAGTTCGTTTACGACTTCGGCGATACCGGCCATCTGACGCCTCTGGTCAAGATGCATACGCTCGGCTCGACCTTTGTTCCTCCCGGCATTCACGCCGGCGGGCTGCGCTATCACGGCATGGCGCCGCTGGTTTCGCACGTGCTCGATCTCGGCCTGGCCGAGGCCGTCACCGTGCAGCAGCTCGACGCCTTTGCCGCAGGCGTCCGCTTTGCGCGAGCCGAGGGAATCATCCCCGCGCCGGAGTCAAACCATGCCGTAGCCGCGGCCATCACCGAAGCCTTGCAAGCCAAGCAGGAAGGCAAACAGAAGACCATCCTTTTCAACCTCAGCGGACATGGCCACTTCGACATGGCATCATACATCGCCTATCAGGCCGGCAAGCTGGAAAACTACGAGTACCCGGCAGAAGAGATCGCGATGGCGCTGGCAGGCCTACCGGCAGTCGGATAAGTCGTGGTCAGCGGTGTTAGCGAGTTTAGCAGCGATTCGAGTGATCGCGAGTTGGCGGGCTTCTAGAGTCTCCTGTCCCTATGAAAGTCCCGTGGCGGGTGGCGCATCCTTGATCCGCCCAACCACTGAGGGTGCCCCATCCTTTCGCGCACTTTGCGAAAGGGTGGGCGACCGCGAACCCAAACCCGGAGGCCTTGTATCAGGGCATGACTTTAGTCGTGTCGAATGAAGGCCAAGAGAATGCCGGGCTTTAGCCCCTGACGGATGTTTTTCGGCCTTTTCGACTTTCACCGCGGGCTGTTAAGTCGCGGGCGTGACTTCGATGTAGTCGAGGGAAGCGGGATCGGCTCCATCGGGTACGCCTTCAACTCGCAGAACATCGCCGGATTTCAACTCCATATTTTGAACAGTGCGCCGAGTGGAGTTATCGCCATGAGGGCGGCGCGAGGGTAGAGTTGCATCCGCGGCCCATGTGGCGGCGGGTTTGCCGTTGACCTTTAGCGTGAAGTGCGCCGCGCCACCTTGCAGATCAAAGTATTGGACGGCAATGTCGTACCTGCCCGCGGTGCCTGCAAAAGTCCACTCGGCTGCGCAGCTTTTTTCTGCGCACGAGACCGCCTTCCCGCCCGACGCGTCCTCCCATGGATTCACATCGATAATCTTATAGCCGGTGAGCTTGGCGTCTTCGGCTTCGAGCCGTCCAGGATAATGCCCGGCGCGGCCCTTTTCGTCGGGAATTCCGCTCAGCCTCAGAAAGTACTGCACAATGGCGTCGCGCCAGACGATGGCGTGGCCGGCCTGATAGACGAGGCGGTCGCGGATCTGCTCATAAAACGGTTGGTCGATGCGGCCTTCGAGCGTGGCCCACTCGCGCGCTAGTTCGGCGGCCTGCTCAGCGCCCTCGTAATGGCTATCGTAAATGTACTGAATAACCGTCTTGCCGGAGTGCAGCTTATAGGTGTACGGCACATGGTGGAAAAAGAGCAGCAGCTCATCGGGAGTGGTGGCAACCGACTCGTAGAGCTTCGCCACCTCGGGCGGATACTGGCCCGCGAAGCCGGTTCCCGTCGCCACGCTGCGGTCCATGCCGACGCCGTCTTTATCTGCGCGGCGCCACTGGCCCCAGCCGTTGTTTTCGCTCGACTCGATGTTAGGGCCGTAATGCGAACCGGTGATATCGGTGAGTGTCTGCATGCCCAGCGGGCCGGTATAGTTCACATAGGCCGGCCACGACTGCATCAGCATCTTTGTGACGGTGGCGACGACATCGGGGTCGTTATTGATGGTCTGTCGCGTCCACTCCGCGGCGATCTCGTCCGGCGAGAGGTTGGGATCCCACGCCAGCCGGCCAAAGGCGTAGAGATTGGCGAGCGCAAGCGGCGAGCCACGCCAGCCGTCGCGGCCGACGCAGGCAACACCGACGATTCCACCGAGGGAGCGATGAAAGCTCTTGCCGGCGATGATCTCCTTGACGGGCGTGGAGCGGCCTCCTGCGCGCAGATCGAAGTCGAGGACCTGCTTCCACATCGGCGCGAGGTAGACAAGATGCCGCTGCTGGCCGGTGTACTCCTGTGTGATCTGGAGTTCCATTGCCGCGCTGCTCTTCTCCAGGCCCGCGAATAACGGCGAAACCGGTTCGCGCGCCTGAAAGTCGATAGGGCCTTCCTTGATTTGCACGATCACATTGGCGGCGAACTTGCCGTCGAGCGGATGGAAGATGTCGTAGGCGGCGCGCGCGCGGTCAGCCTTTGGGTCGCGCCAGTCGAGATGATGGTTATAGACGAAGGCGCGGTAGAGCACAACGCCACCATGTGATTCAAGCGCGGCAGCCAGCAGGTTGGCAGCGTCTGCCGGGGTGCGTCCGTAACTCGCAGGTCCGGGCTGGCCCTCGGAGTCTGCCTTGACGGTGAAGCCGCCGAAGTCGGGAATCAACTCGTAGATCTCGCCGGCCTTGGCCTTCCACCAGGCGCGGACCGCCGGGTCGAGTGGATCGTATGTCGCAAGGCCGCCGATCTTCTGTGGACTCGCGATATCGACGCTGAGAGCCAGCCGCACGCCCCACGGACGCATGGCATCGGCGATGCGAGCCAATTGCTTGAGATGATCGGCATCGAGCAGTTGAGGCGCGGCATTCACGTTGTTGACGTTGACGCCGTTGATGCCGACCGAGGCTAGCAGGCGCGCATATTCAGCTACCGGCGCAAGATCCTCCCGGACATTGCCGCCTTCAAAGAATATCGACCGTCCAGCATAGCCGCGCTCGATTGAGCCGTCGGGATTATCCCATTCATCCACCCAGCGGATGGGCATCGCAGGGTGCGAACGCAGACCGGAGAAATGCAGGTCCTTGTCCTCAGCAAGCGTGCGCAAAACGGCGAAAGCACCATAGAGAACGCCACGCTCATCGGCGCCAACAATAACCAGAAATGGATGGCCGTTGTGTTGAGCCCACTGAAGCCAGTATTCCTCCGGCTCCAGGTCACCGGGGATGGCAAGGTCTGGAAAGGCGCGTTGCAACTCTTTGGGAGTACCTAAGATGATCCTGCCATTTATTGACCCAAAGGAATCGCCTGACGATGCCAGACTTAAATTGCGAATTTCGCGATAGATTTCATTCTCAGCCGCTTTTTCAACGATGCCGGTGCCAAAGGCTTTGGCAAAGAGCGGAATATCGCTGGGTCCGTGATATCCTGAGCGGCCCAACCAAGCCTGATCCGCAGTCTGCGCGCAGGCAGCCAATCCACCTGCCAGCACAAGCGCCAACACAACCCACTCATGACAGATGATTCTTACGTGCCCCACACCCGCCCTCCAATCCACACTTCAGCCGCAACCCCGTTTTATCATCTCGGGGCGGCTGTCGATTGGACGCGGCTCTTGCGCTCTGCTTTTTCCTGGGCCTACTTCACCGTCAGCGAAAAGGAGGTGCTGTTCGTGAGGGCAGTGACGCCGTTAGTAGACTGACCCGTGACCGTGATGGTGTACGTTCCAGCCGGAGTCGCCGGGTTGGGCACCGGGCCATGGTGTTCATAGTTGTAGCGCGGATTGCAGCCGGTCGCGCCAAGCGCAGTGACCACAGCCACCAGCGCTACCAGCGAAAGGCGGCGGAGCCACTCGCGTCGGCGCATTCCCCACGCCATGCCGCCGAGGCCGACGACGCCGGGCAACAGAAAAGCCCATGCAATAGGCGAGGAGTTACGGCCAGGTCGGCTTACCGGCGAGATCGACGTGGTGGAAGCAGCACTGGTCAGAATCGCCATCGTGGAACTCACACCTGCATCCTGGCCGGGCAGAATCTCTACATTCTCAGGCGTAAAGGTGCACGAGGCCTCATCGGGAAGCCCTGAGCACGACAGCACGACAAAGGCCGGCCCGCCTCCCAACGATGCAACGAACTCCTCCGACGGGACCACTGTGACCTGCGCCGTTCCCGTCTGTCCAGGCGTAAGCGTATTCGCTGGTGTCGTGGCTGGCGTGAGATTCGACACCGTCACCGCATACGCTGAGTCGCACTGTGAACTGATCGTCACCGAAGCGGGCGAGGATGTGGAGCCTGCGAAGGTCGCATTCGCGCTATACACGGCGCTCAGCGAATGCGGTCCGTCTGGCAGATAGAAAACAAGACTTGCCTGGCCGGTCGAATCGAGAACTGCGCTGGCCAACGGGACCGTGCTGCTCCCATCCATGATGGCGACGGTTCCTGCCGGAACGCCTGCTGCGCTGGTCACGGCCACAGAAAGCGTTGTCAACGTCAACGTCAGGTTGGCCGTCGCACAGCTTCCAGCGGCGGCCGACTGCGCGGCGAGCGTAGTTGTCGTGGCCGCAGCCACTGCGAATGCGGGCGTTGCCAGTGCGACTCCGAGTCCTGCAACCAACTTGAGCCGCAGACCGCGGCAAAGAATACCTCTCACGTGCACCTGCTTCACAATCGAAAATCGTCTGCCGCATGCCTGCCGCGGCCGGGAACCCAATCCACTATCCATTGTATCTGGCGGGGGCTGGCCAGAGCTATCGCCGAGACCATTCCTGAGCCCCATTGTTGGACGCGATTGCCGGGGGTTGGTGTCCTTGAGGCCGGTCAGGATTCTACAATGGGTCACCATGATCGCTCACTTGCGCGGAAAGCTCATCTACAAGCAGCCCGGCCAGGCCATCGTCGAGGCCGCCGGAGTGGGATACGACGTCACCATCTCCATTCCGACCTTTACAGCTCTGCCCTCAGTGGGCCAGGAGGCCACGCTCCACATCCACACCCAGGTCAGCGAAGACCAGATCGCCCTCTTCGGTTTTCTCGAACGCGAAGAAAAGCGCCTCTTCGAGCGGCTGATCACCGTCAGCGGCGTCGGACCCAAGCTGGCGGTCAAGATGCTCAGCGGCCTCTCGCCCGAGCGTACGGTACAAGCCATTCGCGGCCAGGACCACGCGCAACTGACGCGCATCCCCGGAGTAGGCAAGAAGCTGGCCGAGCGGCTGGTCGTCGAACTCAAAGACAAGCTCGATGACTTCGCCGTCGCGCCCACACAAACATCGGTCCGCGGAGCCGCGGTCGACGATGTGCTCTCAGCTTTGGTGAATCTCGGCTATCAGCGGCCCGCCGCCGAGAAGGCCATCGAGCAGGCCGTAGCGAAAGAAGCCGCCCTCGCCGCCGACTTTGACGGGCTCTTCCGGGGCGCGCTTAAGGTGATCCGGTAATTACCTGCGGTGGGGGCCAGCGGCCTTCGGCGCGCAGTGCATGGCTTCTGATGCGTCGGCTGCCGGGGGCAGATCAGTGGCCGCCGCACCCCGGCATGATAATCCCGATGCTCCGGAACATTTCCGTAGGGTTGTTGTCGATCATCGCCGGGTGGTAGCTATTGAAGCCTCGATAGATACCCATGATGACCGTTGCTTTCGAAGGATCATCGGTATCGATCAGTTCCAGCTCCCTCGTTTTGCCCTGTCGGGTAAAGACTTGGTCAAACGTTAGGTATCGAGGTCCAGACCCAAGGCCGACCCCTTGACCATCTGCCCATGGTGCCCTCGCCTCCCCCAGGTGGAGCGGACGCAGGGTCATTCCAGGCTCTGCGGGGTCGCCGGGCAGATCGAAGAGATCTGCGGATGGATTGCCCACAGCCTCGACGGTGACCTCTGCGGCGAGCAACTCACGACCTCCGGCTTGCACCGAGATATGCCGCCCGACAATTCTGTCTCCATAATTCATCTGGTCCTGCCACCAATAGGCCAGCCCTTGATCGTTTCGCTGCACCAGCATACCGTCGGGAAGAAAAAGATATGAGAAGTTGATCTCGCACCCCTCTGCGATCTGGGATCTCGAAATCTGTACGAAGTCGATTGTGCTCTTCTGATCCGTCGACGGAGCTGAGCCTCGCTTCATCTTCCAGATCAGCCTGGGGTCCCTCGGCTCAGGCCAGGCCACATTCTTGGGTACAGGGAAAAGAAGAGCCTCGAGCAGCATCAAGACGCGCACAGGCTCGTAGTCGGAGCTGGCCTGCATCTTGCGCGCCAAACCGGAGTCGGTTTCCACGGCATGATAAGCGCCAAAGTTCACTTCGCGACGCCAGCGATGCGGCTCCAGCCATGTCTCCTCATATGTGCCATCTCCTGTGATGATCTGTTGCTTGTTCTTCGGCAGAAACTCCACCCCTGCATTAGCATGAAATGTCACTCGCAGATGAAATGGCTTTGCGCCCAGCGAGCGAAGATTTGTCTGCTCTTGAGCGCGCTGGAGCCACCTTTGCGCTTCGGCTTGCTCGTCGGTGCCCTTGTCTTTGGCGTAGAGTGCGGAGGCAGAAAGAATAATCGAGAGAACGAGAAAGCTAATCCAGGTCTTCATAACTTGCTCCAATAACCTGGCGCGGGAAGAGACGACTTCTCTGCGCCAGGTTTGTGGAAAGAACGGCAGGTCATTCGTAAAAGCAGTACTGTTGAGTACATGCATTAATTACCGGTTGATACGCGTTGACGCAAGACTGCACACAACTCGGGTTTACTGCTTGTACCGTGCTGCAATCAGTGTAGTCTGAACACGGTCCAGACACGCCGGTCGTGGGATCAGTAGAACAGACTATGAAGGTAGCGCAAAATGAGACGGGGGTTGAGGTTTGTTGGCTACCATACGGAATACAAGTGGCGACGCATGAGTACATGCTTGACATCGCCCTACCCTCACATTCATTGATTTGCGGTGACTCGCAGTACATCTGGCTCGCATGTGCTTTTCTCGGAAAATACAACGCCGCACAGATCATCAGCGCCGCAAAGACGAGCTTCACAGTAGGCTTCATGGCTTTCCTTTCATTCTTGCTTGTTAGGGTTGTAGTTGACCTGCCGGGGAAGGCAGACTGCATCCTAGCCCTGTGGCAGAACGGTGGAGAGCAGTTGTTTCTGTCCCGCCTCATCGAGATGTCCCACCCAGACATTCTTGATCTTTCCCTTGTCGTCAACGAGCAGCACCGTGGGTGTGCCCCGGACGCCAAGGGAGTTGGGGACAGCTTTGACAACATGTTCGGTTTGAACGCCGGCGTCCGCGAGGAACTTCTTCGCCTCGGTCTCCGGCTCTGGGAGTACGGCGATGATGTCGAGCTTGCCGTGTAGTTTCTCGGTCAACTGTTTATAGAAAGCAAGGCTGTCCTGGCAGAAGTGACATTTGGTGGACACAACTAAAACCAGCGAATCTTGCCCGTATGTATAGGCGACACCAGGAAGCGAGATCGTCTTGCCGGCAAGATCCTTTTCGGGATTCGGCTGGGGTTGAGGTCTCGGCGCAAAGAACTCGTTTCTCGCGACGACGACAAGAAAAACAACAACGGCGACGATGACAGCAATACTTGCGGTGCGGTCAAGCCATTTCATGGTTGTTGGGTACCTAAGTGCGAACTATAGCCCCCCTATAGGACGTCAACACTTTTGTTATAAAAATTCTTCTCAGGAAAATCTTGGCCAGTCGGGCTTGCCGAAAGAACGGCGCAGAAATGAACTCACAGCCACGAATATCCGACCTGAGTGCCTCTTCGGCGCCGGCGCTACACTCATTTTGTGATGAATTCCAAAGTGAAAGCACCGAATGCCGTCCCGCACCTCCGCCCCGAAGCCCTAACCTTCCTCCGCAATCTAGCCCGCAACAACGACCGTGATTGGTTCGCGCCGCGCAAGGCCATCTTCGAGGCCGAGTTGAAAGAGCCGATGCTGGCCATCATTCGCAAGGTCAACGAGGCGATGGAGAGCTTCGCCCCCGCCTACGTTCGCCCCGCCGAGAAGTGCCTCTTCCGCATCTATCGCGACACGCGTTTCAGCGCCGACAAGAAGCCTTACAAAACGCATGTCGCCGCATGGTGGATGCTCGAAGGCCTCAAGAAGACCTCCGGCGCGGGCTTCTACTTTCACGTCAGCGCCAAGGAGACCGTGATCGCCGCCGGTGCATGGATGCCCGAGAAGGAGCAGCTCGCCGCCATTCGCCACTGGCTGCTCGACCATCACGTCGAGTTCCGCAAGGTCTTGCAGACGGCAGCCATTCGGAAGGCCTTCAGCGAGTTTGAGGGCAACGCGCTCACCCGCCCGCCCAAGGGCTTTCCGTGCGAGCATCCCGCGATGGATCTGATTCGATGCAAGCAATGGGGACTCTCCACCACGCTGCCAGCCTCTGTCGCGCTTGAACCCAACTTCGCCGCGACGCTGTCACGCTACTTCAAGCTGGCTGCGCCGGTCGTCGATGCGCTCAACACACCGATTCTCGCCTCTCTCGCGCCAAAGAAAAAGGTGCTCTTCGGGCTGGACTGACGCAGAGTGTGAAGCCTCTTCGCAGGTCGATTTTTCCCCCGTAAAACCGCGACAAAACCAGCAAAAGCAGGCTAAAATCGATAAAAATAGTGAAAACACCCACAAAATCCTAAGAAATTTGTGGAAATCGCTGTTTTTCCATTGACTTTGCCCAGCCAAAAGTCGCATTGTAACGAACGACGGGGTTTCTGAACCCGCATGAATCAAGGGTTTTGTGCATGTTGCCAGAGTGGCACTCCCTCCATGCGGTATCTGCCTCGCAATGGAAACTTGACGAAACTCAGGCAACACCGGCGCGCCCAAGGGTTCGCCTCAAAAGGAGAAGAGAACAATGGCAACAGGATTGACCAAGACCGCCCTGATTCGGCTATTGGCCGAGAAGCTCGAACTGACCAACAAGCAAGTTGCTGCCTTCCTCGACCTGCAGGCAGAGACCGCCGTGAAGGAAACCAAGAAGAACGGCGTATTCGTGATCCCCGGCATCGGCCGCTTGGTAAAGGCAGAGCGCAAGGCCCGCATCGGCCGCAACCCCCAGACCGGCGCCGCCATCAAGATCAAGGCGAAGACCGTGGTGAAGTTCCGCGTGGCCAAGGCCGCC
>Ga0181520_10002750_pt1 | contig 32061 bp, 17 predicted proteins | sample PEATcosm2014_Bin_29_FD_132451 | JGI IMG/M metagenome (GOLD analysis project Ga0181520, IMG submission 132451) | Peatland microbial communities from MTU Mesocosm Facility, Houghton, MI, USA - PEATcosm2014_Bin02_30_metaG | ecosystem: Environmental > Terrestrial > Soil > Wetlands > Peat | place...
CGCGGTGCCAATACTTGAGGTTCGGGCAGGATGATCGTCGCTTGCTTGGTGTCGTCGTGCTTATCGGCGATCTTAGCTTGGCCCATATCGACCGAAAGGTGCGAATCCCCCTTCAGCAACCAAACCCCACGGCATCCGTTTCCTTGGGCCACGAGAATATCTGCAACTTCGATGCGGAGGGCCACGAGTTGCGACAGCCGCTCCAGCTTCTCGATGGTGGGGCCTGGGAATGCACGACAACGGGCGCTGGCGGGTCCTGCGAATGAAATCGCGGCAAGAGGAAGATTGCAGAAGCGGCAGCGGACAACGACAAAAGCAAGAGAAGAGTGGTGCGCATGTCGGGTGGTACCAGGCTGGGAAGGAATGGAATTGCAATCGTGCTGGACAGCAGGATCAGCACGAGGATGGTGTTTCGCATCGGTTCTCCTAAAAACTATTGATTGCTGGCGTTGGCCTTGTCGGCGGACGGAACCGTGGTCGTATCCCCGTAGCCGCCGTCTTGGCCGCGCCAATGAATTTCCGCTGGCTCGGTGCTCTTTTTCGAGCAACCGATGCACGTCGCGATGGCGCCGACCAGTGCAGCAAGCAAAAGGAAAATGCAGATTAACTTCATAGATGACTCCAAGAGGATAGGTGCAGTGCCGGCCCTGGACATGACCACGGCCGGCACGAGAGAAGAGAGGCCCAGCCCTGGCGCTCGGAGGAAAAGCGGCTAGGGCCGGGCTGCAAAGGCATGGCATGAGTGCCAGCCAGAAAGGAAAGCGAATCAGGCCGCGTTGGCTGCGGGACCGTCGTTGCCGACAAAGCGGTCCCATGCCTGCTTGAGTTCGGTGCGGATCTGCGAAATTCTGCCCGCGGACACATCGAACTTCTTCGACGCAGCGCTCGTGGTCTCGCCTTTGGCCAAGAACCGGGCAATCCGGCGCTGGCGAGTGGGGAGGCTGCGAAGATAGTCGCGGAAGTCGATGCGCGTCGCGGCGATGTCGGCCGGGCCGGCAGTCTTGTCCTCGACGATTGCCTCGATCCATTCGCCATCAACGTCGCGCTGATCGAGGCGCTCGACGACGACGTTCTTCCGGGCCTGGCAGTAGGAACCGAGGACATCTTTAATGTTGAGACGACCGCCGACCTTGCGATGGTCGCGCGTTTGCTTGACGCCGTAGCGGGCCAGCGCGCTGGCATACGCCACGTCGGTCTTGCCGAGTTCCGCAAGACGGGCGAAAGCCTGCCAGGCATTGCAGATGACTTCCTGGACGGCCTCGGCGCGGGCTTCCTGCTTCAAGTGCCGGAAGCTGATTTTGGCAATTCGGGTGATGCGGGGGATCATCGCCTCGAAAGCCTGCCGATGATCGGGATCGGGAATGGGGGATGCACAAACCATATTGAGGTGACCTCTGGGATTCAGACCACCCCGTTCATGGCCGGAGTGGCCTTTGGGAATGGGGTGAGAAACGGTGCCGTCGTTCGATGCGATTCAAGTCGCCAGGAGGGCGAGGATCGCGGATGCACGCCTTCTGACGGCTAAGATCGGCGTGCAAGTTATAATGCCAGACAAGACGCGTGATTTGACGTTAGGGACCGCGGCTCGCCGCCTCGCGATCGATTCTTAGGCGGCAGGTGGCCAGAATATTCCTGGGAGAAAGCTAATTTACCCATCGAACCAAGCTCTTGCTGCAAGAGTTGCTTGCTTTCTAAGTCCGTAGGGGCGATAATCCGAATCGTAGGGTATTAAGAGCATGGACAATTGCAGATCTTGCCCATGGAGTTTTTCAAAACGCCTTGATCAGAGAAGATCCGTGGAACCTGTTCACAGGGTCATGGCGTCAAAAGGAGCATGCTTCGTGCGAAGAATCACGTCGACATTCTTTTGGTGCTCCGTTTGCAGTTGGGCCGCCTGCGCCACGAGCCAAACAGTGACCGCCGGCTCGGACTTTGTTTCACAGGGGGTTTTCGTCGATGCCGTCTTGGCCGAGCCGCCCCAGCAGCGAGTGCCCTGGACGGCTCCCAAATCGCGGCTTCCCAAGGAGTTCATTGCGGCGACAACCTCGCTCTTCAATCAAGGCATGGCGGATCCGCGTGGCTGCCAATACCGCGAGGTTGCCGTTCGGGCATACGATTTTCGCGATGCCGAAGCCAAGGACATTTCAACGCACGGCTGGGTAATTCCCGACGCCGCCGATAGACCAACTCGCCTTGCAATTTGCTGGAACGGAGTCGTGTATCCGCTGGTCGCGGCCGGCAAGCCGGCCGATTATCGTGCCGACGTGCTCGATGCAATAAGAGCAAAGCGGGTCGCTTTTGGAATCCAGACGTTCCTTTATTGTGGCAGCGGTCCGGGATTGATCACGAGCATCGATAGCTTTGAACCAGGCTTCAACATCAAGAACCCGCCTGTGATTCACAAGAGCTACGAGATCACCACAACAACCTATCGAACGGTATGCCGTCTTTGGGCATGCATTCTCTTGCGAGTCGGCGCCATTGATTTGGCTGAAGTGGTTTGGGAGCAGTACCGGCCGGACGACCTTGTTGACAACACGCGATCTGGACACGCCCCCAATGCGGCACCGGAGGCCGACAGCAACCAACAGACGGAGGCTCCCTACGATCCGTACCTCGAACTTGCCAGCGACTGGACCTGGCCCCTTTATGACCGCGCCTTCGTTGCGCATCTTCGCGGCGACGATCGCTTGGCGCTTGCCGCTTCTGAGAGGCTGGCAACGATATGGAATGCGGTGCAGACTGAAGGGGCCGAACACGATACGGAACATCCCCATGCGTCCTGGTTTAAGAAGCCAAGGCCAGTTTACCTTGAAAGGATCGCATCGATCCGCGAACTACTTGCCGACCAGCAACGTCGCGCGGCCGACCGCAATGCCGGCAAATCGCCGCCGGTTGCTCCGAGAGCGACCGATGAGCGGCTGACAACCTTGAGCGCACTCAAGCAAGCCCTCGGTCGTTGTAGCGACCAAAAGGAGCGGATCGCACTGCTCGTGCGTGAGTTGGAAGAGGTCTCGGCACTGGAATCGGTCGAATGCCTTGTTCCCTGCGAAATTGGCAACGCGGACCCCATTGTGCGGTTGCTCGTTGCCGAAGGCGAACCAGCCATCAAGCCGCTGATCGAATGCCTCGCCCACGATCCGCGGCTGACGCGCAGCTTTGGCCTGGGCAGCTATGGTCAGGACGCAACGCAGCACGAGCCCAGGGGGGTAGGCGATGCCGCGTCAGTCGCCTTGGCGGCCATCTTTCAGGAGTCATTCTTCGAGTACACCGCTTATTATGTACGCTTACCGGCAACCCCCACTGGACGGCGCAAGGCATTGGCGCAGAAGATGCAGAACTTCTACGAGCACGATTACCGCCTGCCGCGCTATGAGCGTTGCTATCAGATTCTCAGGGACGACCGTGCTCCGCTCGATTCTTGGTGCCAGGCCGCGGCTACCATCGGGTCGGCCGCAAATCCTAACGCAGATAGAGGCTTTGTAATAGATTCGCGGCAGCCGCTAGTCGGGTTGGTGCCGCGTCCCAAAATGCCGGTTGAACCCCTGCGGACCAAAAAGAACCCGTCGCTTACGGAGCTTCTGGAGCAGCGATTGGGGGAAGTTCCATCCACACTGGAACAGCCGATGCTCGCGGCCCTTGTCGATTGGGATCCCAAGGCGGCGCTCAAGTTGCTGCAAGAGCTGACAAAAGACACTAATCGGGACAACGATCCCGGAGCCAGGCGGCACATTCTCCATGGACCGTTGCGCACAACGCCGAAAAACGGCCTGGTCTTGAAGCGTGCGAAGTTAGGCGATCCGACCGCACTTCCGGAATATGCAATCTGGGCCAAAGCACATGCTACGGACGACGGAGGTTACTTTGCGCCGCTCCTTCAATTTCCGGACGATCCCGCGATCCATGGGCTCGCGCAATGGCTCTTCAACGACCCCGCCTCGCCGCTGAAATCAGTTGCAGGCAGGATGGTGAACCAGTATTCGGCTGGTGCATCGCCTTTCGTCCAGTTGCTCGTTGTGCCGGCCTTTCGTGACCAGGTTGTTCGGCTCCTTGCCGATCGCAGTCCGGCAGGCCGCGTTACCATCGACGGCGGCGCGGAGAAGATCGAGTTACTCATCGACGGAAAAGTCGTCGCGGTAGACAATGCATTTCCCCGCAACTCATCGGACGCTCCGCCGAACGCGACGAACGACTTTCGCGTCTGCGATCTAGTGGCCCGCAATTTATCGGCAATTCGCGGTTTGCCGCGTTGCGAGTTGTACGCACCCGTAGTCGAGCGCGATCGGGCGGCCGCGGAGTGCCTGCGAATCGTCAAGCAATATGGCCATTGTTTCAAGGGATACTATGGCGGTTTTCACTGCGACAACTCGATCGACTTCATTTCGCTGCCAAGACTGAAACGCACTGCCACTCGGGAAGATGTTCAGGCAGGAAGGGCCGTTTTTTCGTTGGATGGCCAAGGCCCTGTGAGGGTCGTTCGGCTGGGCGAACAATTCGATTCCGCAAGATGGACTACTTCGAAAGACGCTCCCTTCGCTCGCACCGCATGGGATCCGAAAGCCGGAAAGAATACGATGACGATTGACTATGACCAGGATGGCCGGCTTTGCCAGGCCGAGGAAGTGCACGTCGGCGGCAAATGGAAACGCTACTACGGCTTCATTGGGCGGCATTCAATCGCTCAAGTGCCGGCCGAGGAAATCGATTTCTCGCGTTCGTGGTATTCGGCGTGCGTCGACAAATTCGTGTTCTTTCTCGACAACGCCAATGAACTCGACATCGACGGTCATGTCAATGCGACTGGTCCATTCGATCAGTCCACGATCCGACTGTTCGCGCGGAATTGCACACCCTTCGATCGACAATTGCCGCGATTTTCAATCGACGAGAAGAATGCGCCTAAGTCTGGGGCCGGCATCAAAATGCTTGTGCAGATGTTCTATCTTGCGCCCCGCCGGGGCGACACTTACGAAAGTCAATCGGTTGAGATTGGCTACAACGACGATACACTTTGTTGGCGCGAGCTGGCAAGAGAGCCTGTGCCGCTCGCACTTCGCGCATCCGCTCGATGGCTGGCGCCGTTGGAACAGTGTTGCTTGCTCCAGTTCAAATGGCGTGACCATTTTCGTATGGCAGGCCCAGGATTTTACAAGGTGAGGATAACGCTGGCCGCGGACGGACAGTCACCGATCGATGGGCCAAAAACGGATGTATCGTTTTTTGTATCGGACGGTGCGAAGGATGCGTCGAAATGACAGCGATCGACACCATTGTGGGAGAACCACTATGAACGCGCTACTTGCCGCTTTGGTTTGCTCGGGCCTCGTTGGCTACGCCGACGACGTCGTCACGCATCGTTTCAAAGGCGACTCGTTGCCCGCAGCGCCGCAGCAAGCTGCTTCGTGGATCCCGCCTAAGACGCGGCTTTCCAGCCGTCTTGTCGCCGCGACGCGCACTCTCTTTGCGCAAGGCCTCCCCGACCCGCGCGGCTGCGAATATCGCGAAGTCCTTCGCGACGAGGCGCGCTTTTACTCTCAAACCAGCGCAGAATCGGCGGAGGAACCTGTTCACGGGTGGCTACTGCCGGCCAATCCTACACACTCGCAGCGGTTCGCGATTGGCTGGGACGGGCTAATCTACCCCGTCTCGAAGGTCGGCGCCAGAGTCAGCCTTCGGGCCGATGTCGATAAGACATGCGAAAAGGGATCGTGTACTCCGCTCGACCTATGCTTCCTGTTGCGGCTCGGCGAAGCTTCGCTCTCCGAAAGTTGCTTCGATGCGATCGTAACCGACAAGAACCGCGATGAACTGTGCGATCCCTATCTCTTAATCGCCCGTCAATGGACAGAAGCGCTCATGGACCGGGCTGTGGCTGCTCACAAGTGCGGAGACGACCGCATGGCCCTCGTCACGGCGCGAGCATTATCGCGCATTTGGGACGCTGCCGAGGCGGAAGCCAAGGCGCTCAACATACAGGTCGTTCGCGCCAATGGCGACTTCGCCTATGTGAACTACCTCAACCAAAATCCCGGCGAGCCTTTTTACTACCTCGAACAATTGCAGCCGATCCGCGCGATTCTGGCTGATCAGGAGCGTCGGGCTGCCGAGCGAAAAAACGGGAGCTGCCCTCCGTTCCATTGCGAAGAGATTACGCCCGTTTCTGCCCCTGATACTGTTTTCTGGAGGCAGGTAGAGTCCAAGCTGGGACACAAGCTGGATAGCCACGGTCGGATTGCGCTGCTGATCCAATGGTTCGAAGAATGTTCAGAGTCGGATGGGGACGTGGCACAGTGTCTTCGTCCTTACCGCGACGAGGCAATCGAACCACTCCTGAGTTGTCTGGTCAGCGACAAGCGATTGACTCGCAATGTTACTCGGACAGAGGTTATCGAAATGGAACCAGTCCCGGTGATCGAAGTCGCCTTTTCAGCACTGCAAAGCCTCCTCAATGAAAAGATTGAATACGTGTCCGTTAGCGAGCGATCTACCGAAGGGCTAAAGGCACTTACGGAGGATATCCGCGCGACTTGGAAAAAAGAACGTGACTCGCCACCGGCGGCCCGGTCCCGCGATGGGCAGTTCAAGAGGAAAGGACCGCAACCAGCGACCGGTCGGCCGGCAGTCGACGATCCTTTCAAATAATCGAAGCTTGGCGGGGCGGCGCTGCCGGTCGACCCCGGGGCGGGTTCCGCTGCTACGGCCACCATCAGTTCGTCCAGCGCGATGGCCCGCTTTGTCTCGCCATCCAGATCGTAGAGGGCGTACCGTAGACCCAGGGTCTCGACCAGCAGTTCACCACTGCCGGCATCTTCTGCGCCCGCTTCGTAGCCGGAGTCGAAGGCCATCTTCAGGAGGAGGGGTTTGGGCATGGACACGCGCCTGGCCGCTAGAAACGGGGGAGGCGCTACTGTAAGATGAATGGCCGAACGAGCTTGGATCCGCTTCAGGCTCATTGGAAATAGGAAAGATCGGGTTATTGTGGAGCTTAACGCCTGGCTTCCGGCCAAGCGTAGCAACCCACGAGGAGGCCATAAACATGAGAACTCGTCTGGCCATAACAATCGTTTTGTGCTTATCGAGGAGCGTTCTCGCGGAGGCACAAGAGGTTGTATTGTCCACTTACGTCGGCGGACCAAAGATCGCCGCAATGACCGGCGCCGCAATCCTGCCCGATGGCTCGGTCGTTGTGGGCGGCTACGCCGGCGCCATGCGCAGCGGAGGCAAGGGCGAGAAGCTTGAAGGCGGGCAGGGCATGATCCAGGTCATCGGGTCTAGCGGGAAGCCGGTCCTACAGAAGACCGTTTCCGTCCGTGTTAATGCTATGAACGCCGACCGAGATGGAAATGTTTATGTGACCGGCCCGGGCGGGAGTGTGAAGCTCAATGGGGCGTTACAAGCACTGTGGACAACCGATGTGGGCGGCGAAGGCGCCCGTGTCTGCCCCGGTCCAAACGGCGGAGCCGCCGTGCTCGCCGAGAAACGGGTTTACGTGTTGTCGGCCGAGGGCAAAGTAACTGCGGAATTCCCCGTCGGTGGCCAGCATGTCGAAGACGTGGCCTGCGATCCGAAATTGGGCTTGATCTTCGTCTGCGGTTTCGACAACAAGCGCGGCACGCCTCCGCGGCAAAGAAACTACCCGGTCCAGGTGGCCTTCGTGCGGGCCCACGATTTGGCCGGTAAACAGGTCTGGGCGGCCTACGGCTGGAAGGGCCAGGACGTGGCCGACATGGAGCTGATGGCCGACACCCGTGGCTATCGCCTGGCTATGGGCCGCGACGGCAAACTCTATCTCGGCGGTGAGTCGGCGGGCGGCAACACGATCTGGATGCGATCTTCGCTAGACCTGAAGCGGCCGGTCAACCAGGTCAAGGGCGATGCGTTCCAACACGCCTACAACACCGCGGCCAACCACATCTCGGCCATCGTGCGGCTGGACCCCAAGACCGGCGAGAGCGAGCTGGCCACGCTCCTTCTGGCCCGCATTGCCAGCAAGGGCAATAAGGGCAATACGCTGCGGATGCGGGCGATCGCCGCCGACGAGCAGGGCAATGTCTACGTGGGCGGCCCCTCCGCCTTCAGCCCGCCGAAAAGCCCCGGCAGCTTCGGCCGCGAAGGTGGCGGGGCATACTTGGTCGTCTTTGACAAGAACTTCCGGCGGACCTATGCGACCACGCTGGCCGGCGACGGCACAACCAATGCGATTGCCGCCGGCCACAGCACCTTAGTCGTGGTCGGCGAGTGCAAGGCCGACCTGGCCACTCACAATCCGCTCAAGGCCGCCAGCGACGCGGAGGGCGACGGCTTCATCACGCTCTTCCGCTTGCCGGGGAAGTGAGTCTGCTCTGCGCCCAAACGCAAGGTCGTGAGCTGATGCCCACAGATGAAGGCTCGACGCCGGCCCCTAACGCAGCCAGGCCCGCGACCCCACGCGGCCGATGATCGACGGCACGGCCGAGAAGGGGGCCGGCGGAGGGGCCAAAAGAAGGGGCCGGCGCCTTGGCAGCACGCTGGGCGAGGACAGCCGATGATGGCTACGGCCGGGGCTACTCTGTCTGCATAAAACAGCTTGTACACTAGTCTGGCGAACGGGTGTACGTACACCCGCAACGAAGGTTTTCCAGGGTTAAGTATAGTGTACACACAGAACGCGGAAACCGCAGAAATCACCGTGAAAATGACTATTCTTGAGGTTCCGCGGTGGTGTACAAGATGGGCCGAGTCTGCATTATGAGTCCCCTGCTCTAACCACTGAGCTACGGGCCCGTTTCCGACGTTCGATCCTCCGATAATGCATCGAGCAGCGGAATTCTGCAATGGAACGAAGTCGGACAGTTTCTCTAATCTACCAAGCGGGCCGGCTTGTGACCAGACCGCCCAGGGGAAAGCTGGGGACCAGGCATGCCGGAACTGCGCTGCGCTTGTTCGCGGCCTTCCCAATCGGAAAATCGGCTAAAATTCGGACAAATGGGGCGGAGATTTTTTGCGTATTATATGGTATAGAGCGCGCTGAAAAAGATTCGGCGGCGCCTCAATGTTCTTTGATAATTTAACCCGCCCCCGGCGTAGCGAACCGGGGGCCATTCGTAGTGCGCGGCGCCGACTTTGCCCAAGTCGGCGTCCGCGCCGGCGGCTGCGCGGAGCTCGGCCAAGCAGCTTGTGGTCGCCAACGGCCGCACTTGCCGGGGCAGCAATTAATTATTTTTCTGACTCTGCACTTAAATAGTCGCAAGAGAACGCCGTGTGCCTTACTCCTAGATACTATACAAATGAACATATTCCGAAAAAATGGCACAAAATGGCACAGAATGGTAACGAATGCCAAAAAATGGATACAAATTGGTAACAAATTGCCTACGGCCTTTGTCTGTGTCACAACTATCGTTAGAGTGTCAAATGTTTTTTCCCCGCAGTTTTCTGCGTGTGAGCAATACCTTTAGCGGAAGCAGAATACAACCGTGGAAGTACAAAAGCGACGAAAAAACGCAAGACAGCCCATTTTTGTGACCAGATCACACAACTGCCTGACCCGATATGGCGGGTTACTCTCGGCGGCTAACGCGAAAGAAACGCCGCGGGAAGCATTTTTTCCTGACCCATGCCGTCTTTGCCGCCGGCGAACAATCGTCGGTCGCTACACGCGACTAAAACGGAGTGAATTCCGTGCTCGGCCCGCTGACCTGTTGGACCTCGCATTTCTCCTGCCAGACCGCCGAAAGGTATTTGCATTCGCCGCTGGCTCAGGCTATGATCGCAGTCGGTTGATTCGCAGTATTGACACCCAGTGGAGACTTTCCTCAGGAGTCAGATCATGGTGCTGTTGGAATTCAGCATGTTCCCCCTCGATAAAGGGGAAAGCCTCAGCCAATACGTGGCCCGCAGTATCGATATTGTCGATCGTAGCGGGGTTGCCTACCAAACCCACGCTATGGGCACGGTCTTGGAAGGCGAAATCGATCAGGTCCTGGATGTCGTTCGCCGTTGCTACGAAGCTATGGCTGTCGATTGCAATCGGATCGAATGTTCCATCAAGATCGACGCCCGCAAAGGAAGTTCGGGCCGCCTGCAATCTAAAATCGCCAGCGTGGAACAGAAACTCGGCCGGGCGATCAATAAGTGACGTAGCAGCAAGTTATAATTGAGGCAGTAAAGTCCGACGAACGTTTCCGGCTTGAGCCGGTGGCCTGACCGTCATTTCCACCTCAAGAGGGGACTACGAGCGCGGCACTCGTAGTCCCGCCCTTAGCCGGTTTCCCTGTTGCAACTTTCGGCGACCACGAGACCGTGGTGCCCAGGCGGCACGATACATATGCCCAACACCGAACTGATCCGCAAGTTGCGCGCGGCATTGAGACCCGAGAACGTTCTCTCGGCGCCTTCGGAGTTGGCCGTCTACGATTGCGATGCGTTCACCGTCGCGCGTCACGTGCCGTCGGCCGTGGTCTTTCCGCGTTCCACGCCGCAGGTGGCCGAAATCGTGCGCATCTGCGCTGACCAAGGTTGCCCCCTGGTTGCCCGCGGGGCCGGCACCGGGTTGGCCGGCGGTTGCACGCCGCCGCCCGACGGCGTGGTGGTCATGCTCACGCGGATGAACAAGATCCTGGAGATCCGGCTTCGCGACGCCTTGGCCATTGTCGAGCCGGGCGTGCTCAATCTGCAACTCACGCGTGCCCTGGCGGGCACCGGCTACCACTTTGCCCCCGACCCGTCGAGCCAAGGCACGGCGACTATCGGCGGCAACGTGGCTACCAACGCGGGCGGTCCGCACACGCTGAAATACGGCGTGACCGTCAACCACGTGGCCGGGCTGGAAGCTGTGCTGGGCGACGGCTCGATCGCGCAGTTTGGGCCCAGCGAAGATCCGGCCGCCTTGGACCTCGCCCGGGTGGTCTGTGGCAGCGAGGGTACGCTGGCGATCGTGACGAAGATCTGGTGCCGGCTGACGAGGCTTCCCCAGGCCTGCCGCACGATCCGTGCGACGTTTTCCTCGATCGACGATGCCTCGCAAGTCGTCAGCCAGATTATCGCCGCTGGCATTGTTCCGGCCGCGCTGGAATTGATGGACCGCGGGATTCTCGATGCCGTCGAGGCGGCCTATGGCCTGGGCGTGCCGCCGGAAGCGGCTGCGGTGCTGGTGATCGAACTCGACGGGGCGGAGGCCGGCCTCGACCTGCTGCTGGAGCAGGTCATCGGCATTTGCCGCCAGTGGAAGCCGGGCGAGATCCTTCAAGCCAAAACGCCCGCCGAGCGGGAGTTGCTGTGGAAATGCCGCAAGATGGCCGTCGGTTCCTTGGGGCGGCTCAGCCCGGCTTACGTGCTTCAGGACGGGGTCGTGCCGCGGACCCGCCTGCCGCACGTGTTTCGCCGCATTGGCGAGATTGCCGCCAAGCATCGCGTTCGCATCGTCAACGTGGCCCATGCCGGCGACGGCAACGTCCATCCTATTTTGCTTATCGACGAGCGCGATCGCGACCTGACGGCCCGGGCTGAGGCGGCCAGCCGCGAAGTGCTCGAAGAGTGCATCGCCTGCGGCGGGAGCATTACTGCCGAGCACGGCGTCGGGATCGAGAAAATCGCATTGATGGAAAGGCTCTTTGCCCCGGCCGATCTCCGCGCCATGCACCGTGTCCGCCAGGCATTCGATCCGGCAGGCCGGCTGAATCCGGGCAAGAAGTTGCCAAAGGCGGTAGCCGCAGACGATGATCGATCCGTTGTCCTGGACGGAAGGAAACGGGAGACACCCGCTTGCGGATCGTGCGGTTGCGGGGATGGTGGCACGGTGCCGAGTGCGTTCCCGACAGGACAGACGATCGCGCCGAGCGACCAGGCTGCCGTGGTTGCCGTTATCGCCGAAGCCTACAAAGCGGGCACGCCCGTCTACGCGAGCGGTGGCGGAACGAGTCTCGATTATGGCCTGCACGCTACGCGGGCAGGGATCAGGCTGAGCATGGCGCAGATGAACCGCGTGCTCGATCATCCGGCCGACGATCTGACGATCACGGTCGAAGCCGGCGCGACGCTGGCGGAGATTAACCGCCATTTGGCCACGAAGTGCCAATGGCTGCCGATCGATGCTCCCGAGCCGGCCAAGGCGACCATAGGCGGCATCGTGGCGACCAACGCCTGCGGCCCGCGACGATTCGGCCACGGGACTATCGGCGATTATCTGCTGGGATTCGAGGCCGTGGATGGCCGTGGCGAGATGTTTTGCGGGGGCGGAAAAGTCGTCAAGAACGCGGCCGGGTACAACCTGCCGCGGCTGATGGTCGGTTCCTTCGGCACACTCGGCGTGCTCACGCGGTTGACGTTCATGGTTCGCCCGCTGCCGACCTGTTCGGCCTTGGTGATTTGCGACGTGTCTAGCTTCCAACGAGCCGAATGCCTGCTGGCCTCGCTGGGCCGAAGTCAAACAACTCCGATGATCGTCGAACTCTTGGCCGGCCCCGCGCGGCCAAATTGTCCTCTGCCGGAGGCGCCCGGCACGGCTGTTGGGCGTTTGGCCATCGGTTTCGAAGGTATCGCCGCGGAGGTCCAAGGCATGGCCAACGTCTTGTGCGACGAATGGCGGGCCTTGGGGGCCGCTGGGCTGACGATCATCGACGCCCGCGTCGATTCGGTGTGGAACTGGTTGAGCGAAAGCCCGGCGTTGTTCCAGTTCAACGTGTTGCCCAGCCGGTTGGCCGGCGTAGTGGAACAAGTTTCCCAGCGGCTGCCCGCCGCGCCGCTTCAGGCCCAGGCGGGCAACGGCGTGATTCGCGTCTACGCGGCGGGTGACGGGGCCATTGGCGATGGACTCGGGGGTCCAGCCCAAGGGGACTTTGCCAATCTCGTACAAGAGGCGCTTCGGCCGATCGCCACCGCCGCGGGCGGCTGCCTGACCGTGCTCGCAAAGCCGCCCGGCGTTGAGCTTGCGCACGATGTGATCTGGGGGCCACCTGGCCCTGCCGCCGCCTTAATGCAGTCCATCCGAAAACGATTCGATCCCGCAGGCATCCTTAACCCCGGGAGATTTGCCTTGTAGGTTGGGACCAGATCGCGTAGCGAGCGCAGGCCCACCATGATCGCGAACAACGATAGACGATGGTGGGCCTGCGCTTGCCGACCCGCAAGCGGGTACCCCGATGCTGGTCCCACCCTACTGTGAACCCCATGCTTTCCAATAGCCCCGACAACACGAACGAATCCGGCGCAGAGAACCTGACCGCGGGCATCGCCTACGATCAGTTGCTGCGCTGTGTCCACTGCGGGCTATGCACGTCATCGTGTCCCACGTTCTTGGAGACAGGCGACGAAAACAATGGTCCTCGCGGTCGCATCCAACTCATCCGCCTGGTTGCCGACGGCCGCACCGATCTCACCGATCGCATGCAGCGGCACCTGGAATTGTGTGTCGACTGCCGGGCTTGCGAATCGGCGTGTCCGTCCGGCGTGCAATACGGTCGGCTGATCGAGCCGTTCCGCCAGGCGATCGAAGCCAGCGACGTACGCGTGGAGAAACGCTGGGATCTATTCCGCCAGGGGATTCTCTTGAATCTCTTCCCCTATGCCGACCGCCTGCGCCTGGTGCTTGGCCCCATGCGGCTGCTGCAGCGACTGGGAGTCATGTCGGCGATGGAGCGGCTGGGGCTGCTGAAGCTGTTGCCCGGGCGGCTGGGCCGGTTGGCCCCGCTCTTGCCGCCTCCCGCTCGTCCCGGCCCGCGGTTGCCGAAATTCCTGCCGGCCGTGGGCCGCAAGCGTGCCCGCGTGGCCTTTTTCGTCGGCTGCGTAGCCGATGCCATGTTCCGCCCGGTACATTGGGCGACGGTCCGCGTGCTGCAGGAAAACGGCTGCGACGTGTTCGTGCCGCGGGGGCAAGGGTGCTGCGGCGCGATCCACATTCATAACGGCGATACGCTCGGCGCCCGGCGGCTGGCCGACGCAAACCTGGTGGCCTTCGAGCTGGACCGCTACGACGCGATCGTGGTGAACCACGGCGGCTGCGGCGCGATGCTCAAGGAATACGGCCTGCACTGGCGCGACGGCCTGCAACCGCACCGCGCGCGGTTCGCCGAGAAGGTGAAGGACGTCCACGAGTTTCTCGATGCGCTTGGCGCAGTGCCGCCAGACGGCCGGATCGAAGCAATCGCCACGTACCATGATTCGTGCCATCTGGCCCACGCTCAGCGGGTCGCCTCCGCGCCGCGTAAACTCTTGGCCAAGATTCCCGGCCTGGACCTTCGCGATCTGCCCGAGGCCGGGGTTTGCTGCGGCTCGGGCGGCACCTACAACTTGACCGAACCGGAGATGTCCGACCGGCTTTCGCGCCGCAAGCTGGACAACATCCTCAGCACCGGCGCCCAGATCGTGCTGGCCGCCAACGCGGGATGCTTGTTGCAGATCCAGCACGAAGTGCGGAAGGCGGGGCTAGGCATCCAGGTGATGCATCCGATGGAGTTGATGGACCTGAGCTATCGCGGCGAAAAGCTGAAGTAGTGTAGGCCGGAACTGCGCTGCGCTTGTTCCCGCCTAGGCCGCGTGGCTGTCCTGTTCGGCCTCTTTCTCGGCCTCGGCCAGGCGTTCGGGCCGGATGTGACCGTCGTCGCTCACGTCCTCGAAACGCACGGAAACCTGCTTCGACACGCCCGACTCCTGCATCGTCACTCCATAGATCGTGTTGGCGCAGGTCATCGTCTTCTTGGAGTGTGTGACGATGATGAACTGCGTCCACGCCAGGAAGTCCTGCAGCACGCGGGTGAAACGGTCAATGTTGGCCTCATCCAAGGCGGCGTCGACTTCGTCCAACACGCAAAACGGACTGGGACGGCTGCGGAACATGGCCAGCAGCAAGGCCACGCAGGTCAGCGTCTTCTCGCCACCGCTGAGCAGCGAAATGCTGCGCGGTTCCTTGCCGGGCGGACGGGCCAGGATCTCGATGCCGCTCTCCAGGATATCGACCCCTTCCTCCAGAACGATGTCGCCCTGCCCGCCGCCGAACAAGTCGCGGAACAGCTTCTGAAAATGCCCGCGGACCGTTTCCAACGTCTCGGTGAACAGCCGCCGGCTGTCGGTATTGATGCGCTCGATGATCTTCTCCAAGGACGACTTGGCCCCGGCCAGGTCCTGGTACTGCCCGGAAAGCGTCTTGAACCGCGACTCCAGCGACTCCAACTCCTCTAAGGCGTCGAGATTCACGTGCCCCAAGGCGTTGATCTTGTGCCGTAGCTCTTCGATCTCCTGCTGCACTTCGTCGCGCTGCCGCTGCTCCTCGCCGCTGGGCTGGTGCTCGAGCGCGGCGAGATCGATACCGTAGTCCTCACGGAGCCTGGCGGCGAGGGCCTCGCGTTCCAGTCGAACCTCGTTGGCCGCCAGGTCCTGGGCGTGAAGCTGCTCTTCAAGCTTGCGGCCGCGCAAACGTGCCCGCTGGACCTCTGCATTCAACTGGTTACGCTGCTGCTTGACGTCCTCGCGACGGTTCATCAAGCCGACAGTCTCGGCGGCAAAGGCTTCCTTGCGCAGATACCAATCGGCAAGTTCCGATTCGGCCCGCAGGATGTTCCAGCGCGAGGCCTCGGCCCTCTGGATGCAGAGTTCCAATTGCTGGCGGCCCTCGTCGATCGCGCGGCCGCGTTCCTGGCGAGTCTCGTCGAACTGCCGCAGCCGCTGCCGCAGGTTTCGCAACCGTTCTTCGCTTTTGGCCAACTCGACCTTGGTCTCCGTCGTATCGCGATTCCGGGCCTGCCGCTCGCCCTCCAAACGGGCAACTTGTTGCTGCACGCCGGCCAGGCGGGTTTCCATCTCCGTCAATCCGGTTTCATGGCGCAGCCGCTTTTCGCGGGCTTCGGCCAGCCGCGACACGGCCGTGTCGTGCTGCACGGAGGCGGCCCGGAATTCGCCGTCCAAGGCGGCCCGTTGCTGAGCGAACTGCGACCGGCGTTCCTCGGAGGCCGTCAGCTTGAGGCGATGCTCGCCCAGTGTTTCGGCCGCCTGGCGATGGGCAGCCGCATGATGGGCGACGTCTCCCTGACGTTGGGCGACACGGGCCTGCATCTCGCTGACGGCGGCCTCGCCTGCGGCGATCCGCGTGTCAAGGCCGGTCACCTGCTCGTTCAGTTCGCGCAACTGACTGCGGCGCGAAATCAGGCCGCTGGCGCCCTGCCGCGGTCCGACGATCAGCGTGCCGTCGGCCTGCCGCAGATCGCCGGCCAAGGTGACGAAGTTCAGGGCGTGGCCGTTTGTGCCGGCCAATTGCCAGACATGTTCGAGCCTTTCCACGATCCAGGTCCGACCCAGCAGCCGGGCCGCCAACGGCGCATACTGCGGCTGCGTCTCCACGAAACGGTCGGCGCGTCCAACAACGCCAGGCTGGCCCGACAAATCCACCTCGCCATTAGGCGGGGCGTTGCCGTCGTCGTGCCACACAAAGCCCACGCGGCCCGCGAATCGCGGGGCGTTCTCGCCCAGAAAGGCCAGTAATTCGTCGCCCACCTGCGCCACGACGTGCTGCGCCGCCGCTCCCAGGGCAAGCTCGATGAGCGGCGCCATCTCCACGCTCACGCTGAACAAATCGGCCACCAGGCCATGTACGGCCTTCAAAGGGCCCGCCTCCGAACTCGCCGCCCGGGCGAGCACTTCCTTGACACCCGCCGTCACGCCTTCCTGGCGGCGGTGCAATTCTTCCAAGACGGCCGCACGCTCGGCCACGCCGCTGCGCCGCTGCCGCAATGCCGCCAGTTCGTCGTTGCGAATGGCCAACTCGCGCTGGTCCTGGACAAGCTGTTGCTCGGCCGTCTGCCGCAATTCGTCGTGCGACTGGACATCCCGCAACAGCTCGTCGCGCTGGCGGCGAAAGCCGTCGAGTTCCGCCGCCACCGCCGCCATCTGTCGATCGAGGTCCGCGATCCGGCCACGGCTGCGATCGCGGGCCACAGAGGCGCCGGCCGCCTGGTTCTCCATGCCGCTGATTTCGTTGCCCAGCAAGGCATGGGCCTTCATTTGCTCCATTTGCGCCGAACGGTGCTGCTCGTGCTCGCCGCGCATCTGGTCCAGCCGCGACATGAGTTCCGTCAAAGCCCGTTCACTTTCGGCCAGCCGCTGCGCGATCTTGCGGTGCAAGTCCTCGGCGGTTTCCACCGCCTCGGCGGTTTGCCGCCACTGTTGTTGCAAGTCGTCGGCCCGGGCGTTGAGCGAAACGACCTGCCGGCGGTGGCGTTCGATCTCCTCTTCTAGATCCTTGCCGCGCTCGCGCTCGTGATCGATCGACGATTCCTGGGCGGCAATCCGCTCGCGATTGGCGGCGATCTGGGCCTCGCCCCGGCGGATCTGTTCGTTGATCTCGGCGACCTGCACGTCCAGGGCAAGCACCTGGGCCTCGCTGGCCTCGGCGGCAGCCAGGGCCGCGTCGCGCTCGGCGGTAAGACTACTAGTCTGACGCTCGACTCCGGCCAGCCGCTCGCTCAACCGTCGCCAGTCGACCAGGCCGACCTGCGTTCGCAACTCTTGCAGCCGGTCGGTGTGTTCTTTGTACCGCCGCGCCTTGCCGGCCTGGGCACGCACGCCGCGCAGGCGGCTTTCCACCTCATCGACAATGTCCGACAATCGCAGCAGGTTCTGTTCGACCCGCTCCAGCCGCCGCAACGCTTCGAGTTTCTTGAGCTTGAAGCGGCTGATGCCGGCGGCCTCCTCGAAGATCATGCGGCGGTCCTTGGCCGAGGACTGCAATAGGACGTCGACCTTGCCTTGCTCGATCACACTGTAGGCCTGCGTACCCAGACCGGTGCCAGCCAGCAGATCGCGGATGTCGCGCAGCCGGCTGGGATTGCGATTGATGAGATACTCGCCCTCGCCGCTGCGATAGACCCGCCGCGTAATGTACACTTCCGGGGTGTCGAGAGGCAGCAAGCGGTTGGCGTTGTTGAAGACCAGAGTGACTTCGGCCGCATTCATCCCCCGGCGGGTAGGCGAGCCGTTGAAAATGACATCGGCCATTTCCTTGCCGCGAAGGCTCTTGATGCTCTGTTCGCCCAGAACCCACTTGATAGCATCGACGACGTTCGATTTTCCTGAGCCGTTCGGACCTACGACTACCGTAATACCCGGCGGGAACTCGAACCGCGTCTTATCGGCGAAGCTTTTGAAACCGGCGAGTTCAAGCGCCTTGAGCATGGCAAAAAGGGGGGGTGAAGCAGGGGCAAACAATCTATTATAGCAGATTTTACCTTCCGCCTGGTCATTCGCTCTTTGTCTCTTCTTCGGTCTTCTCGTCTTCCTCCGTCGTGGCCTCATAGCGTCTGCCTTCCTCGGGCAAGGCATCGACTTCGAATCGTCCTTCCAGGCAACCGGCGGCCTTGGCCTCTTGGAAGGCCTGCACGACGTCGGGATAGGTTCCGCCCAACTCGACGACGGCGCGGACCACGTCGTCAATCCGCGTGGAAACAACGCGTTGCTGGTCGGCCTCGTGCGGCACAAACTTGCTGACGGTGATCTCGCCATCGTGCTTGCTCGTGATCATGATCCGGTTGCCGGCATTGAGCGCCAGCGGCGGCAGGAACCGTTGGTTCAGTCCGAAGAGGACTACCTCGGCGCGGCGGTTCCGCGTGACGTGGATCATGGGTGGCCCCTTGGTGTCGAGGACGTGATAACTGAACTGCTCGCCCAGCGTCTCGCCTTTAACCAGGCTGTCGTCCGGGCACATGACGGTCAAAGCGCGGAACGCGCCATAGCGGGTTTCGGCACTGGGCACGGCGAGCAACAAGCGGAGTTGGTCGTAGGCGGCCGAATCATGCATCACGCTCAGCGCCGTCAATGCCTGGCTGCGGAAAGCGGCGTTGTGGGCAGCCCTGCCTAGCGGTTCGGCCGCCTCGCGGCGGTCGAGATAGGCCAAGGCCTCGGCGGCGTAGAACTGCACCTTCGGATCGTGTGCCTGGACGCCTTCGACCAGGACGTCGATAGCCAGCTTGCCGATCGCCTCCAGCTTGATGGTGGCTTCGAACGACGTTACCGGATCGAATAGTTTCGTTTTCAATTTGGCCACGCGCAACACCGTCTGGGCGGGCGATTCTTGCAACTCGATCGCGCGCAACACCTGGAAATAGCGTGTCAGGTTGTTCTTGTACGCCGGGTCGACGACCAGGTCGACGTAGTTGCCACGAATCGCCTTGGCGACCCCCTCTTTGATCCCGTGCTTGTGCGTGCTGAAACGGCGATTGATGGCATTCGCCACCTGGGCGCTCCGTACTGCCGCATTGCGAAGTTGTTCCGGCGTCATGTTGGTCTCTTCGGCGCCGTTGAGAAACAGGCCAACGGAACGTGGCTCGTGGGCAATGCCTCCGCCCAAGACGACACCGCGACCCAATTGTGCGCTATTGACTTTCTCGGTGGCCGAAGGATCAACCAGGACCGGTCCCTGGGCAATGGCGCGGTCCTTGCCGTTGAGGACCTTGCCGGAAATCACCGCCAGGTCGGACAAGTGTGTTTCCAGCAAGTAACCGCCGCGAAGGCTCGTGGTCTCGCTGCGGTCCTTGATCCGCAATTCCACGTCGAAATGATCGCCCTTCTGAATGCCCGGCCGCAAGAAACCGCGGACCAACACTAGCGAGAAATTGCGCGTGGCGAGCAACTGGTTGGGATTTTCGACGCCCCGCCGCTGCATTTCGGCAATCAGCATTGCCCTCTGGGGCGAGGGTTCCGGGTCGCTGCCCGTACCGTGCAATCCGGAAACCAGGCCGACCGCCTCAAGTTTTACGGGGAACATGCCAAAGGGGACGGCCAGATCGCCGACCGTATGGGGCTGATCGTCCGGCGTCTCGTTGGACTCTTTCGGCTTGTCGGAGGAGAAAAGGCTCCACGTCGAGCAGCCGGCCAACAAGGAGTTTGCGCACAAGAAGAGGAAAATACATCGTTTCATGCGTCCATGCACCGTACACTGAGCCATTGCAATTAAAACACAATCAGGGCTGGAACAATAACAATTTGTCGCAGCAGGGTCAAGAGAAGGGGCGGAGCAGAGATAAATAATGAAGGGAGAAGCCCATAAACCGCAAAGTAGGTAGACTACGCAAAAGGCTGTGGTTTAGTAAATCAAGGTAACTTTTGCCGTCTACCCCTTGCAATCCTCTCGAAATTGCTTATTCTGGCGGGGCCATGCTAGCAAGGCTAGCACTAGAGTCACCCCTATACTGAGGAGAATCGCATGTTTTCGACGTTCGTTGTCTGTGCCGCAACCCTCTGCTGTGCCGCCGATCCTGCCGTTCCATCGCAACCTGCCGCGTCCCAACCAGCTTCACAGGCCAAGACCGCCCCTGCTGCGGAAGTCCAGCATATCGACCCACAACCGTCGCCTGCGGCCACGACGGCCGAGAAAAAGCCCGAATCGCCTGTTCGCCCATCCGATCATCCCCAGGCGAATGCGTCGAAGACCGAGACGAAGCCGGAGACAAAAACGACACCGAAACTTGAGCTCTTGGCGATTGAAAAGAGTATCATCGACTACACCAATGCCGAACGGGTCCGTTTTGGCCTTCCCGCCCTGGTGGCCGACGCCAATCTCATGGCCACCGCCCGGCAGCATTGCACGTGGATGACCACCTACCGGCAGCTTGTACATACGAATATCGGAGTGGCCGAGAACATCGCCATGGGCCAGCCGACCAGCCAGGACGTAGTGCGTTGCTGGATGAATTCTTCGGGGCATCGGGCAAATATCCTGAACGGTGGCCACCGCCGCATCGGTGTTGCGGCATACCGCACCCCCGAAGGAACCATTTTCTGGTGCCAGCAGTTCATGCCGTAAGCCGGCCGAATAACGGGAATGTCGCTTTTGAAGCCCGACGCCCGGCCGCGGAATCGGCTTTTTCCGCCTATTTGGTGTATTCTCGGCTTACGGATCGGACAGCCCTCCGTAGCACGGAATTCATGCCGTTTTACTCGAAGAAGGGCAAGGCCACGGAATAAATTCCGTGCTACGAAGGACTTTGCCATCTGGATAGTGGCTTCGTTTGCCCTGTTCGCTGTTAATTCGCGACGGCCGATTGAAGTTCGCCCGAACTTTCGTTAACATTAGAAGTTTAGGGTTGTCCGTCGAAGAACTTATTTCAAGACCTTCTGCCGACATGAGGAAAGGCCGGCTGGGAATCGGTTCCTGAAAGAGGTTCCAAGAGAAGGCGAGCAGATGCGGATTGCGGTCGGAAGTGACCATCGAGGTATGGAAATGCGCGGGAAACTGGTCGAGTTGCTTTTGCGACTCGGCCAAGAGGTGGTCGATATCGGCTGCCACGGTTCACTGCCGGTCGACTATCCGGACATTGCTGCGGAAGTGGGCCGCAAGGTCTCCCGGGGCGAAGTGGACCGGGGGATCCTGATCTGCGGTTCCGGCCTGGGCATGTGTATTGCCGCCAACAAGATCCAGGGCGTCCGTGCCGCGCCTTGTTACGATGACGTGACCGCGGAATTGAGCCGTCGCCATAACGATCTGAACGTGCTTTGCCTTTCCGGCGACATGCTCAGCGATCGAATAGTGGACCGCCTCGTCGACATCTGGCTCAACACGCCCTTCGACGGTGGCCGCCACGCCCGGCGGCTGGCCAAGATCTCCAAAATGGAATCGAACGGCCAGCACGCGGATTGAGGTAGCCGGTCTTCATTGGGTAGGCCGTGAACAAGCGCAGCGCAGTTTCGGCATCCGTGCCCGCGGATTCCGCCGCTCAGAGTCTGTTTCGACTGACCCCTTACCCCGTCATTTACTAATCTTGGAGGATGACCATGCGACCTTTTATCCCACAGCAGGGTCAGGCGAGAACTTCCCTAACCTGCGCCCCGTGCGAATTGGCGCGCTATTTTGGCACGGGCGGGAAAAACCAAGTGAGGTTGTCATTGTCCCAGTCGAGGACCAGCGCCAACGTGAAAGTCGCAGACCAGCCGAAGTCTCGTGCACCAAGACCGGTGCCGCTCCTGGAATCGCAGCATTCCCAACCGGCATCTTTGCCGGCGAAAAAAAACAGCCCGTCCATCCTGCCGCCGCGTTCGGCAAGTCAGAACTCCGTGTTCTTGACGAGTTTCGGGTAGACCGCGCGCAGCCAAGCGTCGTCCGGAGCTCGGCGATCGACGACCGCGACAGCCCAAGCCATCACTGGCGGCTTGGTGACGCGTGCCTCGACGCCGCCGTTTTCCTGCAGCAGGTCAGGCAACATCCCGTTGGGCTGTTGCCCGGAGAGGATGATCTCGACTTGTTCGCGCGCGAGCTTGGCGTCCCAATGCGAGACGCCGGCCGCATGAAACGCGGCGTCCCAACTCCACACCCCATGATACGTCGCCATGGACGGCACGATGCCGCGCCGGGGCGCCCAGGGCTTGGCGACGACGATATTGCCGAGCAAGGTGGCTTGCGCCCGTCGTACAAGCACCGCCTCCTCCGCCGGCAACTTGGCCGAAACGTTGTCAAACCACTCATCTGCGCGGTTCGTCGTCACCGTAGAAAACTCGAGGGCAAAAATGAATGACCCGGTGATTGTGTTCATGAGGCGCCGCTGGCGTGAAAGGCCGTTGTTATAGTGTTGCCTGCTATCGGTTTACAACTTTCCATTGTAACACGCATTGCAACACGCGGGTTGATTCGCATCCCCTCACAGGTCCAGGTTTTTCGCCGAATGGAGTTTCGTGATTCCCAGGGGGGCTCGCCGAATGTGTATAATGAACCTCGTCTCCATCCATGGAAAGGACCTGGCCAATGGCGAAGAAGAGAAAGCGAACTGGCAAGAGAGAGCACGACCGGCGGGGTCGACAGGATTCGGCGATGCCCGACCGCCGTGTATTCGAAGGCGCCATGCGGGAACTTGTTTCCCGTCTGGGCGGAGAGGCGGGTGAACTGACCGCGTCGGATCGCGCCCAAGAGGTGATTTATGAGGCGTTCGAGGCCAGCGGCGCGGAACGAGTCCGGCTGGCGCGTCGGGCCCTGGAAATCTCGGCCGACTGCGCAGACGCCTACGTGTTGCTCGCCGAGCACGCTTCGAGCCCGGACGAAGCCCGCAAGCTCTACGAGCAGGGCGTGGCCGCCGGGGAGCGCGCACTGGGCAAGCAGGCCTTTGCGGAACACGCCGGCCGTTTCTGGGGCGTATTGGAAACCCGCCCGTACATGCGGGCACGCGAGGGCCTGGCCCTTTCTCTGTGGGAGGCCGGCCAAAAGCAAGAGGCGGCCGGGCACTATCGCGAGCTGCTCCGGCTCAACCCCGACGACAACCAGGGCGCCCGCTACTGTCTGGCCACCTTACTTTTGGACCTGGACCGCGAGGACGAGCTCCAGAGGCTCTTGGCCGACTACGACGACGAGGCCTCGGCGGTGTGGGCATACAGCAAGACCCTGCTGGCATTCCGCAAGCGGGGCGACTGCCCAGAGGCCAGCCAGTTGCTCGCCAAGGCCAGGAAGGTCAACAAGCACGTGCCCGCCTACTTGCTCGGGCACAAGCAATTGCCGCACGAGCAGCCCCCTTACATCAGTCCGGGCGGAGACGATGAGGCCGTCAGCTACGCGGTCAGCAATCGTCGCGCCTGGCTCAATACGCCGGGCGCAGTCTCGTGGTTGCGAAAGACGCTCGACGCGCGGTTGCCCGAGCCGCCGGAGCGCCGGCGGCCTTCCTGGCCCCAACTGAAACTTGCCCTGTCGCGTCTGCCGCGGCAGGATGACGACTGGGAGGTCGACGTAATTCCGAGCATGGTAGCCGCTTCGGCCCGTGCCAGCGAAGGTGACTGGACGGTCGTCGTCGCCAGTCAAGCGAACTACGAACCGGTGAGCATCGAGAGCTTCCACTCGCAACCGAGGCCCGACGATGTGTGGAACTGTCTCGTGGATGCGATGCGGAAGCCGCGGGATGCCGAGCCGTGCCGGCCGGCCGTTGTCGTGGTCCGCGACAAGGCCCTGCAGGCGGCGTGGAAGACGAAGCTCAAACAGATCGACGTCCAGTGCGTCGTCAACGACGCGCTGGAAGTCATCGACGCGATGATCAGCCACGTTTCCCGCCTGGCCGGCGAGAGGGAAGCTCGAGGGCCGGCGGCGGCGACCGCCGAAGAACTCTTGCAGTTGCCGACGGAGCCGGACGACATCTGGCAGGCCGATCTCCGCGCCACGCCGAACTGGATCACGGGCGAGGGGCAACCCTACCGGCCTTGGATGGCGATGGTGATCAGCCGGACGAACGACTTGGTCTTGGCGCATCAGTTGTCGCGGGACCGCCCGCCCGTCAGCCTGTTGTGGGAGGCCGTCCTCGAGGCCGCCGCGCGCCCGGCCATGGGCCAACCGCATCGCCCCGGACGGATCGAGGTGGCAACCGTCGATCAGCGGCAATTCTTGCTGCCGCACTTGAATCGCGCGGGAATCGAGTGTGTCGCCTTGGAGCGGCTCGAACGCCTGGACTCCGTATGGCAAGACATGACAAAACACCTGGTCGGTGAGGACGAGTTGCCGTCGCTATTGGACGTGCCGGGCATGGAACCGGCGCGGGTAGGCGGCTTTTACGCGGCGGCGGCCGAGTTCTATCGCCGCAGACCCTGGCAGCAAGTGCCCGGCGACACGCCGATCAAGGTCGAGTGCGACAAGTTCCAGAGCGGACCGTGGTACGCGGTGGTGATGGGGCAATCGGGCGTGCAGCAGGGCGTGGCGGTGTATGAAGACCTCGCCGCACTCCAAGGGATGATCGGCGGCAGTCGCTCGGAGGAAGAGAACCTGCGGCGGATGTCGGCCCTGTCGTTAATGTATAGCGAGGCTTTCGAGATGCCTGTCGGCGACCTGGACGCCGCAGAGAAGTTCGGTTGGCCGGTGGCCGGACCGGAGGCCTATCCGTTGGTGATCAAGATCAATCCCGGCATGGCTCGGCGGCCGCCGCTGACTTGGGAGCTCGAGCTTATGGAGGCCAGCCTGCGGACGATTCCCGACTTCGTTGCGGAGAAGAAAGCTGTGCTGGAGAAGACGGTCGCCACGGCGTCCGGAAGGCTGGCCGTGCGGCTATCCCGCTCGTAGTACCGGCTTCAGGACTATGAACGGCGATGGGCGTTCGACACGGGGGTGGCGGCTTGGTAAGATGAATGACCAAACGAGTATGGATCGGTTCCAGGCTCGCTACAGATGGGAGATGTCAGCTTATGAAACGTGCGATTCGGCAGCGTGGGTGGGGGTTGGTCATTGTCTGGTTGGTTGCCGCGGCGGCGGCATGTTCGGCGGCGGAACCTGGGACTCTGCTGGAGGACCATTTCCGTGACGGCGTCTCGGCCGAGTGGTCGGCGGTCGGCTACGGCAAACCCGAAAAGTTCGGCCCCGCCCAGGCGGCACTGGGCAAGGATCCCGCCGGCCGCCATTATCTGGAGATTCGTTCCGGCGCGCACATCGGCAAGAACGCCTCGCAATGGAAAGACTATCGCCTCACGTTCAGCTTCCGGCTGCCGGAGCCGACAGCCGACGGGGCCCAGCTCCTGCGGGTCATCGTCCGCGGACCGGCTGCCAACATCTGGGGTGGGTACAACGTGTACCTCTATAACCGTGGAGGAAAATTCCAGGTCCAGGCCAACGTCTGGCCGACCAATCCCTCCGTGGTTGCTCCGATCGCCGTGGATTCGCAGTGGCATCGCTTGAGCATTAGCGTTGTCGGCCAAGAACTGACGGCGCAGCTCGACGGCCGCGCCGACGCGCTCGTCGCCGCCACCGACATCTACGACGCATCGACGGTGGGCGGAATCTATATGGGATTCTCGCCGGGCAAGTGGCAACTGGCCGAGGTCAGCGTCGCCGCGGTGCGCCCCGTGCTGGAAGCCAGCGACGTTCTGGCCGCCCATTGCCTGTTTGCCTACTATCCGTCCTGCGATGTCTTGACCGTCAAGGCGGACTTGGGCGAGTGCCTCGACCAGCCCTGGGCCACGCAGGCAACGGGGATTCGCTTTACCGTCCAGCCGGCAGGAAAGGATGAGACGCTGGCCCGCGGAGAATTCACGCTCAGCGACAAGAAGGCCGGTGCGACGGAAGTGCGTCTGCCAAAGCTCCGCGACGGCCAGTACGAGCTCAAGCTGGTGGCCGTGGGCACGCCGCTGTCCACGACCCAGCGATTCCTCCGCCGGGTTTTCCCCTGGGAAGGAAACAACTTGGGCATTACCGATCGCGTCTACCCGCCCTTCGAGCCCGTCACCGTCAGCGGCAGGGACGTGAAGGTCGTGGGGCGGACCTATCGCATGAACGACCTGGGGTTGTGGGACCAGGCGCAGTCGCAGGGGCACGACCTCCTGGCCGGCCCGATCACGCTGCGCTGCGAGACGGACGGCGGTGAAACACCCTGGAAAGCGCACTCCGGCCGGTTCCGTCAAACCCGCGCCGCTGCCGCGGTCTTCGAGGGCTCAGCCGATTCGCAGTCCGTCTCCGTCCGCAGCACCTCGACCATCGAGTTCGACGGCTGCATGAAGGTGGAGATGGATCTCGCCCCGGTCGCCGCCGGGCCGGCCGTCAAGCGGATGTGGCTGGAAGTACCCCTGGCAGATCGGGAGGCGCGACTTTTCTTTCCACAGCTCTCCGGTTGCCGAGAGAACTACGCTGGGCCGACGCCGCGGGGTGGCAAGATCGTCTGGCAGCCACGCACGACGGAGTGGATGAATTATCCCGCGCGGACCTGGAAGGCCGAAGCAGGCCCCGACGATGGCGTCATCTGGACGCCGCGCGACTGCTACCAGCGCGATTTCGCCTATTACGTCTGGCTGGGCGGGGCCGAACGGGGCCTGGCCTGGTTCGCCGAGAACGACCGGGGCTATGTCGTCGACGCCCAGAAGAATACGCAGTCGGTTAGTCGTGAAGGCAACAAGGTCGTCCTGCGGGTGTACTTGGTCAACCGTGCCGGGCTGGACGCCCCGCGGCACGTCGTCTTCGGCCTGCAGGCCAGTCCCACCAAGCCCATGCCCAAGGATTGGCGCCGCAACGTGGCCGTCCCCATTCATTCCGGCCCTTGCATGGGCGTTGGCGGCTATATGTGCGCCGACAAGTATCCCGCCGACTACGATTTCACGATCGTCGACAAGGTGCTGGAGGCCCGCCGTACGGGCAGAATCGACGAGGCCTTCTTCCGTGGCAAAGACAAGACCCGCTCCCACCAACCCGTGCTCACGCACGGCACCGAACCTTGGCTGAAGTCGATCCTCGGTGAGGCCGGGATCGCGCAAATGTATACCAAGCCCGACTGGATCGAGGTCCAAGGCGGCATGTTGCCCGCCGATGTCCGCGCCAAGGCGCTGCGGGGACCGTTCCCGTCCTATTTCGAGGAGCACTGCGCGAATGTCGACACGCCGGAGTGGGAAGTCTTCCAGGACGAATGGGGCTGCGGCGAATTCACTCCCCGTCATTGGCGGAAGATGGACACGTTCATGTGCCACATCGAAGGAGTCACGATGACGCGGGTGACCAATGCCAACGTCGTGATCGCCCCCAGCTACGCCGACTTTGCGTTGTGGTACGCCAACGAGTGGCTCAAACGCGGCGTGAGCCTGTACCTGGACAACTCGATGCTCACGCCCTGCCTGGACCCGCACAGATCGGCCGCGTACCGCCGGGCCGACGGCCAGGTCGTGCCCGCGGTCCTGCTCTGGTCGCAACGCGAGTACTATAAGCGCATGTGGAACTTGCGCTGCCAGTGGAACGAGCGCGGTACGCCCTATCCGCTGACCATCACGCACCACGTCACCAACACTCAGATTTTGCCCCTGCACACCTGGATCGACAAGCTGTCTGATTTGGAGTGGGTCGCCAAGTCGCCTCCCGCCGATCCGGACTTTCTGCTGACAGAGACCGTCTCGCGGCAGATCGGCAGCTACTCCGACCTGATTGTCCCCTTGAGCGCGGGCTTGGAGAAGTCGCCCGCGTTCAAGGAAGCGGGTAGGACGCCCGAGTCACTCGTCCGCACGGAATGGGGCATGCGCATGGTGCATGAGATCGCGCGCTGGGGCTATCCGTTCGGCAGCGTGGTGGCCGCCGAGCCGGCCCGCCGCCTGGAAAAGGCGGTCTGGGACTTCGGCTACGGCCTGCCTGCCTGCCGCGTGCAGAACTACTGGGGCGACGATGCGGTGGTGCAGGGTCCCGCCGGCCTGCGCTGGCTGGCGCTAATTTCCGCGGCAGACCGGCGAATCATGCTCGTGCTGCAGAGTTATGATGCCAAAGCGGGCGAAGCCCGATTGGTCTTCGACGTCCGCCGGCTGGGTTTCGCACCTCGCGGCACGATCACCGACGTCGAGACCGGCCAGGGCCTGGGCCAAGCGGGGGCGACGGTTGTCGTTCCCATGAACCGGCCCTACGCCACGCGCGTGATCGTCTGCGCCGCGGGACCGTAGTTCGGCCGCGGCCATCGAGCGGGCCAGCCCTCCGGGTCGAAACGGGCCACCAATGCCAATTTTCAATAAAAACACTTTGTTTTTAGAGGTTCCCCACTTGACACACAAGTTCCTCTGGGTTTAGATTCAGGGGGTATTCGAGAACTCTCCCCTCTCCCTCTGGGAGATGGGACGTTGACGGCACTTCCCGGGGCAGTTAAATCAAATTTCCTATCAGTTTTTTTCCACCTTCGATTCCTTGGTGATCTTTCGCCTCCTTTCGCATTCAACGCCTTCGATTTCGTGAGTCAGGCGAGTCCGGACAATGAGACGTGTACATTGTTTATTCTTCGTTTCTGCCGCGGTCACAGCGCTAGCGGCGTCGTCGGTACTGGCACAATCGCCTGAGGGTACGACCTTTCAGGCCACGGAGTTGTCGACGCTTACCCTGGGATCGACTTCCGGTACCCAGGGTGCCGTGGTCGAGCTCCAAGACACTGGGCTTGTGATCGACAACGTGGCGGGTTCGACCTACGTTCACCAGAACGGCGACGGCACTCAGACCGTCGACACGGGTTTTGCCGCCCTGTTGGCCGCCGCCTATGATGGTTCGCTGGCGACCCAGGCGAGCCTGGCAAACGGTACTGCACAGGGTCTCGTCTCTGTGAACGCCGTCAATGGGAACCCGCTCGCCAGTTACTTTGGCATCGCGTACGCCAACGCCGATTCGCTCGGTTCACAAACCTCGTTTGGCGGCATTCCCTTGATCTATGCCTCCACCGGCAACGAAGCCGTGATCCGCGATGACTACTTGGGCGATGCCAACATGGCGGGCGTGGTTACCATCGATGACTACAACTTGTGGGCAGAGGGATTTACCGGCGTTCTGCAACCTGCATGGAATTCGGGCGACTTTAACCACTGGAATGCGGTTACCATCGACGACTACAACCTTTGGGCGGAGTCGTATACAGCCGATCTGCCTCCCTTGGGTGACTCACGGGACACCGAGCCCGTTGTGGGAGCCGGGTCGGTCGCCGCGGTGCCCGAGCCTGGCACATTCGCCCTTTGTCTCGCCGCTGCGCTGAGTGGGTTGGCCTTCGCTGTCCGCCACTTCCGAAAATCCAATCCAAAATTCAACTTTGCCCCGGCACGAAAGTAGGTGAGGCTTTCCAGCCTGACGGAACATGCCAGCGGGGTCACACCTTAAATTTCCCTTGCCGGTTGTATAGGCACCAGCGGCGGGCCGGGCTGATGCGTAATCCGGCCGAAGAACTCGCGATAGATCGGGGCCAGGCGGCTGGGATGCCATTGCACGGCGTGCTCGCGGGCCGCGTGGCTCCGGCTGTCGTATTCCGCCGCGTGGTCCCATAGACGAATGATCGTCTCCACCCACGGCTCGACCTCCTCCGGCGTTGGCACGTCGCGCGTCCCGGACGTGTAACGCGCCGGAATGTCAAAGAGAAAACCCGCATGGCCGATCGTTTCCGGCAGCGCCCCGCGGTTGCTCGCCAACACTGGGATGCCGTTGAGCATCGCCTCCGCGGCCACCAGCCCAAAGGACTCGTTCCAGAGCGAGGGCATCAAGAGCAGCCTGGTTGCCGCGTAGAACTCGCGCGGGTCGGGTGCACTGGACCGGATGGTCACGTTTGGCAATTGCGATAGGTCGATGCCCGTCTGCTGCTGCCAGCCGGCACGGCTGCGGCCGCTCATCACCAGCAGCGGAATGTCCGGCCGGCGACAGGCAAGCTGCGCGGCGATCCGTGCGAATACATAAAGCCCTTTGATGGGTTCCGGATTCACGAAGGTCACATAGCACGCTGTCCCCTCGCCCGCCGGAAGCGGGCGGGGGCTGTTGGTCCCCTCGCCCTTTGGGAGAGGGTTAGGGTGAGGGCTGTTGGTCCCGTCGCCCACCGGAAGCGGGTGAGGGCTGTTGGTCCCCTCGCCCTCTGTGAGGGGGTTAGGGTGAGGGCTGTTGGTCCCCTCGCCCACCGGGAGAGGGTTAGGGTGAGGGTTTCGGGTTTCCGATTTCAGATTTTGAATTTCCGAATTTGTTTCGGATTTCGAGTTTCGTATTTCGGATTTCCGCCCCGCGGTTCCCCCTCCCACCGGGAGACGGTTAGGGTTAGGGCAAATCTCTACTTCCGCCCGCGTCCAATCCACCACCAGCGGCAGGACCTGCGCGGCCAACCCCATCGACTCCCAATAGTATCTGCGGTTGAACTGCGAAGGCACGATCACGTAATCGGCCAGCCTGAACGCCCGCGGATCGTGGTAGGCGAAATTATGCAGCCAGAAGACCACGGGCAGGTCGCGGTTCTTGGCCAGGCGGATCAACGTTTCCGCCAGCGGGTCGCCGCCGTAGGTCAGCGCCGCGTCGGGCCGGTCCGCGTCCAGAAAGGCCCCGCAGGCGCGATAGAAGTCGGTCTGTCGCGCGGCTTCCTGGGGAAAGATCGTCACCTCCAGCGGTCCGTCCGCCCCGTGCCCTCGGAATCCCTCCAGCGCGGCCACCAGCACCGGCGCCTGCCCATTGCCGACATCCAGCGCGCTGTGCCGATAGACGATTCCGTGCCGTCGCAGCGCCGTTTCGATTTCCTCGGGCCGATCCAGCCGCGCGCCGCAAAAAGCCCTGCATTGAAAGCCCAGCGTCTGGAGAAAGCGCAGTCCTTGTGCCGTGGCCACGGCAGCGCCGCTGGTCGGATCGGCCAGGCAGTGCGGGCTGAGAAAGACGATCTTCCTCGTCCCCTCGCCCACCGGGAGAGGCCCAGGGTGAGGGCCATCCGTCCCCTCGCCCTTTGGGAGAGGGTTAGGGTGAGGGCTGTTTGTCCCCTCGCCTTCCGGGAGAGGGTTAGGGTGAGGGCTTTCCTCCCGTCTTAAATCTGAGATTTCATACTTCTCATTCTCCGCTGGCGTGAAGATCGGTCGTCCCGCCTCCCAATTGGCAACTACCGTCTGGCGTTGTCGCGGGGAGAGGTGCGGCACGCGGCTGAGGCTATCGGCGCGTACGTGGTAGCGCCCGCTTTTGAGCGGCAGAAAGGAGAATTCCGCCCCCGCGCGTGCCAGGCGTTTCCAGAAATCCCAGTCCTCCTCGTGCCATAGCAGCTCATTGAAGCCGCCGACTTTTTCCAGCAGGCTGCGGCAATGGGCGATCCCCAGCGGCACCGCCGGGCTGACCGCGAACAGATTATGGCGCAGCGGTGTGGGGTCCCAAGTCTCGACCCGCTCCGTCCCCTCTCCCTCCCGGACGGGGCCAGCGTTAGGGCCTCCGGTCCCCTCGCCCCTTGGGAGAAGGTTAGGGCTCTTGGTCCCCTCTCCCACCGGGAGAGGGTTAGGGTGAGGGCGTTCCGTTTCCGATTTCAGATTTTGAATTTTCGAATTTGTTTCGTATTTCGAACTTCGTATTTCGGATTTCCGCCCCCCGGTCCCCTCGCCCCTTGGGAGAGGGTTAAGGTGAGGGCTTGCACGGTCGTCATGCACCACATCATATCCGAACACCAGGACGTCGCCCTTTCCCCGGTGCCGCATGACCGCTTCCAGGTAGTCGGGAAAGTACTCGTCGTCGTGGTCGAGATACGCGATCATGCGACCTTGGGCCACACGCAGGGCCGCGTTGCGCGCCGCGCCCGGTCCGACATTCTCCGGCAATCGGACCAGCCGAATGCGCGGGTCCCGGTCCGCCCAAGCCTTCAGCATCTCCGCGCTGCCGTCGCTGGAGCAGTCGTCGACGGCGATCAGTTCCCAGTCCGGGCAGGTTTGCCGCAGGAGCGA
>Ga0181520_10002753_pt1 | contig 32040 bp, 24 predicted proteins | sample PEATcosm2014_Bin_29_FD_132451 | JGI IMG/M metagenome (GOLD analysis project Ga0181520, IMG submission 132451) | Peatland microbial communities from MTU Mesocosm Facility, Houghton, MI, USA - PEATcosm2014_Bin02_30_metaG | ecosystem: Environmental > Terrestrial > Soil > Wetlands > Peat | place...
ACCGCCGAGGATTTTGTCATCCGCTTGAGCAGCCGCAACGCCTGGCACGATTTCTTCAAACAGGGCGGGGGAGACAACGCGCATGAATACGATTTTTTCCAGGTCATTGACAAGCTGGAGCGCAACTCGCCGGAGGAATCGGAAAAAAAACTCTCGGTGATGGGTTTTTCCGTGGCCAAGGTGAACGAATTTATCCAGTCGGGCAAACCCACGGCTGAGTTGCAGGCCATCCTCGAAAATCTGTGCGCGCGTGGTTTGCGGGATTTTATAAAAATTGATTATCAGGTGATTCGCGGACTGGCGTATTACACCGGCGTGGTGTTTGAGGCATTTGACCGGAAAGGTGAATTCCGCGCCATCGCGGGCGGCGGTCGCTACAACAATCTCGTAAAGCTCATCAGCGGCGGCCGGGTGGACCTGCCGGCACTCGGTTTTGGGATGGGCGATGTGGTGCTGCTGGAACTGCTGAAGGAGCGCGGCCTGCTGCCCAAATTCGATTCGCCGATGGACGTTTTTGTGCTGATCGAGGACGAGGCGCTGCGGTCCCACTCGCTGAAGCTCATACATGACTTGCGCGCCGCCGGGTTTGCGGTGGAATATCCGCTCACGCCCACGAAGCCGGACAAGCAGTTTAAACGCGCACAGGAATTGAAGGTGGCTCATACTGCCCGGCTGGACAACGATGCATACGTCCGGATTCGCAATTCGAAAACCCGCGAGGAAATTGTCACCGGCATTGCCGGCGCGGCGAATCATCTGGGGTGACGGCTTGTGATACGTGATGTGTGAGGGCCGGTTCCTCACGGCGTTGCTTGCAGGATCGCCATCTGCCTTCCGTTCAATTCTTCACTTGCCGGATGGCGGCAATGCGAAGATGGACTTCACGTCCACCGGCGGTTTATTTGCGAGCAGGTGGATGGCGATAATTTTCAAGTTGGCGGCCAGCGCGACAATTGTCAGGGTAATGACGGCCCAGGCGCCGGCATTGAAAACCAGCAAGGCAACCAGGCCCCCGAGCAGGCAAAGTCCAAAGATTTTGGCCATGATTGAATGGGTGGCCGGATAGGTCTGAAACTTGGCGTAACAGACGAGGATAACCAGCACTTCGGATGAGAGAATGAGCGCGAGCAAAACCCAGTTGCATTCAAGCACCGGCTGGCACAATCTCCACGCTGCCGCCAGAATGAACAAATAATAAATGACGTCGGTCAGACTGTCGTAACGGCGCAATGCGGGAGTGGCCACGCCGAGCCGGCGCGCGATGATGCCGTCGTAAATGTCGGACAAAGTACCGGTGATCAGGATGGGCAGAAATATCCAGCGCGAAACGCCCGTCAAAGCACACGCCAGGGCCGCGGGACCCAACAAGAGTCGCAATGTGGTGAGGGCAACGGGCAGGTTTTGTTTCATGCCGGGACGGTGGGGATCAACTGCCTTGGTGCGCCCGTTCCACAATGCGCGGCCAGTTCTTCTCAAATTCACCGAGGAGTGATTTGAACGCCGCTTTCTCGGCCTCCAATCTGGCGCGGTCGGCGCTTTCGTTTGACTCCCAAACGTTGCTCGTCAAGCGCCGTTTCTCATTGGCTTCCAGCGCGGCGTAAATGAACCCGGTTCGTGTGTCCATCAACAGCGCCGATGCCATCACATAAACGGAAACTTTGCGGGTGGGAGAAAATCCAAGTGTGATCAGCTTGAGGGCAGCCGATGAGTCATTGTTGTGATATGAAGTGTCGAAAGTATAAAGCAACAGCATGTCCGCCTTTAGCCGGGCGGCTGCCTCGCGCAGTTCCCGGTCGGATTCCAAATTCTGCGGCACCAGCAAGCTGCTCAACGAGACCACGCCACCCACCTGCGGCAGTTTATTGATGCGCTCAAAATCTGAATCATCTTCGACTTCATTGGCAAAGATGACTGAATAGCGGCCATGACCATAAACGCCGCCGGCGTGGTCCGTGTAAAAGTCACGATAAAGTGAGGCTTGCACGCGAACCGCCGCAATGCCCGCCGGGAAACCTGCGGCCGGCTTGGCGGCAAAGCTTTCCTGCATCGAAGGGCTGCTGAAAGCGGAAAAATCCGCCCGTCCGCCGGGCGGAATATAGGTGCTGGCGCAGCCGGTTAAAAAGGTGGCCAATGCGAATAAAGGCAGAAATGAACTGACACGCATAAACAGAATCGGGTGTTAACCAGTCTGGAAACTGGAAACTGAGTTTGCGCCCGGGGTTAGTCTCTGTCGAGTGAGATTTTTTTGCGGATATTTTTTCAAAGGACTTGTTCACCAGGTTGAAAATGCCGCATTTTTGCGGTGAATAACTTGCCGTTTGGAATCGCCGCCGCCCCTGATTTTACAGGCGAATCCGGGTTATTCACGATTTGCTCACCGGCTGTTTTAGGTGGATAACCTGTGCATATCAAAGTGTGGGCAAATTGAGGAATCATGATAAGATGTTACCAGTTCATTGAAAGAACGAAGCGGGCGACGGAGAGTAAAATTGACGTTGTTTGTTTCAAGATAATCCCAGGCGACTGGGGAAAAGTCAGGTCAGGCTGGTTGACCCTGGCTCCTCTTAAACCGGGCTGCGAGGCGCGGCAGCGGAGGCAGAATTCACCAGTTCCTCTGGCGGTGTTCGCACACCGTCAAACGCGAATGAGGGACTTGGCAGCTAGAAGCGATAGAAACCGCTTCGAGTTGAGTCAAGTAGTCCGGGAAAGTTTCGGTTCCGGATGAATCGCAGTCACCCAGAGGGTGAACAGCTGCTACTGTGCATCAGCACGGTGCGTACGGCTCTGGCGGGAGCAATAAAATTGAGACCGCCCAATGAAAGACGCCGAAAGGCGGACAAAAAGAGCGGACGCATCGGGAAGAACACTGGAACCCGGCAAGTTCCGTGAAAAACTTCCAAGTGCTGGCGATGTTAAAAATAACACCGCTGGCCTGTGAGATAAAAGGCAGCTTGAGAGAGAAGAGGCGAGACCCGTGGCTGTGGGCGAACGCATCGTCAAAAGCGATGGCTGACCCAAAGCCAGTGGTCAAGACGCGAAAATGAATCGCAGGCGTGTCTTGACCTGGTTTGCAGGCCGGTGGCGCAACCACCAGCCGAAGCGAGCTGAAAAGCCTCACTCAAAATCCGCGCATCGCAAGATGTCGGACGGCCCTGCTACGAGGCCGATAACTCCGCTTGCCGTGGAGAATGGCGTCGGGAAGCCGGCAGCCCCTAACCGGGTGCGCCTAATGCCGGTTCGGGAAAGAGAGAGTGGCGAACTCCCATCCCCCATTTGTCCCTGCCTGACCGAAAGGTCGGGCAGGGACTTATTGTTTTTATTGTTTTTATTGTCCTTTGGTGCCCTTTGGTGCCCTTTGGTGTCCTTTATTGTCCTGCTCGTTCTGGCCCTCGTCCTCGAAGATGCCCAAAATACGAGGACAAGAACGAGGACGGGAACGGGCACAATGGATGTTCGCTTGCCAAGCGCGCCCGTGTTTTGTCTAATCTTGCCGTGCTCAATCAGCAGACTCTCAATCGTTCGGCCAGTTTTTCCGGCATTGGCCTGCACAGCGGCAACCGGGTGAACATGACGATCCTGCCCGCGCCCGCCGGCAGCGGCGTGCGGTTTCGCCGCGTGGACCTCGAGGGCAAGCCCGAAATTGAGGCGCGCGTGGAAAATGTCTCCGAAACCAACCGTTCGACCACGCTGGCCAAGGGCAATGTCAAAGTCCACACGGTCGAACACGTCCTGGCCGCGCTGGCGGGTCAGGGCATTGACAATGCGGTGGTGGAACTGGATGCGAACGAACCGCCGATTGGCGACGGCAGTTCGCGGGAGTTTTGCCGCATCCTCCAGGCGGCGGGCACGGTGGCGCAGGCGGAGAAGCGGGAATTTTTCACTCCCACGGAGCCCATTGAACTGCATCTGGGCGAAACGACCATGACGCTGTTCCCCGACGAGAAGTTCAAGATTACCTGCACCAGCGCGGACAAGCAGGGCCGGTTCACCCAGTTTTATTCCACGGAAATCACCCCCGAAACCTGGGAAAAGGAGCTGGCGCATGCCCGGACGTTTTGTTTTTTTGAGGAGATCGAATTTCTATACAAGAACGGCCTCATCAAAGGCGGCAGCCTGGAAAACGCCGTGGTCATTCGCGACGACGCGGTGTTGACGGCGGAGCCGCTGCGGTATCGCGAGGAATTTGTCCGCCACAAGATGCTGGACATCATGGGCGACCTTTCGTTGCTGGGCAAACCCATCCTCGGCCATGTCATTGCGGTCCGGCCCGGCCATGCCGGCAACGTGGAACTGGTGCGGAAAATTGTCGAGCAAATCAACAAACCCATCCGCGCCGCGCAAACTTTTTCGCCGCCGCCGGGGAATGCCACGCCGGAAACATCGCCCGGAACCGGGGACGTGATGAGCGTTGAGGAAGTAATGAAACTGCTGCCGCACCGGCCTCCTTTTTTGATGGTGGACCGGATTTTGAAGATGGAGGGCAACACCATCGTCGGCGTGAAAAACGTGACGATAAACGAACCGTATTTCCAGGGGCATTTCCCTGGTCATCCGATCATGCCCGGCGTGCTGCAACTTGAGGCGATGGCCCAGGTGGCCGGCGTTTTGCTGCTCAAGCGTTTGGAGGCGGCCAATCAAATCGCGTATTTCATGTCCGCCGAGGAAGTGAGATGGCGCAAGCCGGTGGTGCCGGGCGACGTACTGGTCATCGAGATCGAACTCACCAAAACCCGCGGCAGGATTGGCAAGGCCAAAGGCATTTGCAAGGTGGCGGGCGAAATTGTGAGCGAGGCGGAAGTGACCTTTATGTTGCGTGATGCCTGAAACACTTAAGATTTGAATGATTCATCCCACCGCCATTGTCCATCCCGGGGCGAACGTCCCTCCCACTTGCGAAATCGGTCCTTATTGCGTCATCGGCGAACACGTCGCGCTGGGTGACCAGTGCAAGTTACACTCACATGTGGTGATTGACGGCCATACGCGGATGGGGCAGGGGAATGAGATTTTTCCGTTCGCCGCCATCGGCATGAAGACGCAGGACTTGAAATACAAGGGCGGCAATCCGCGCCTGGAAATCGGCGACCACAATGTTTTTCGTGAAGGCGTCACCATTCATTGCGCGACGAATGATGGCGAGGCCACCGTCGTTGGCTCGCATAATTTGCTCATTATACAGGCCCATGTTGCCCATGATTGCATTCTCGGCAACCACATCATCATGTCGGGCTTTGCGGGTCTGGCGGGGCATTGCGTGGTGGAGGATCATGCGAGTCTGGGCGGGTATGTGGCGGTGCATCAATTTTGCCGCATCGGCAAGCTCTCGATGATTGGCGGCTGTTCAAAGATTGTGCAGGACGTGCCGCCATTCATGATTGTGGACGGCAACCCGGGCGAGACCCGCACCATCAACAAGGTGGGCCTGGAACGCAACGGCGTGAGCGAAGCGGCGCAAGGCACCCTCAAGCAGGCCTATAAAATCCTGTTTCGCGAAGGGCTGACCATCACGAATGCGCTGACGAAAATCGAAAGCGACCTGCCCGCGTTGCCGGAAATCAAACATCTTGTCCAGTTTGTGCGCGCCAGCGAACGCGGCATCAGCAAATAAGGCGGGAGCCTTATTCCGAGAGCACCAGATCGTCCGCCGTCCACATGATCCGATCCGGCCCGGCGCTGTGGATTTCCATGTCTGTGCCCGAAAGCTGGTGAAAGAAATAAGGCGTGCCCCACGGGTCAATCAATTCACCGCTGGCATTGAGGCGCAGGCCGGCCTCGGCCTTGAGGAAGTTGATATGTTTCGGATTGTCACCGCTCAACTGGCTGGTGATTTCCGAGTTGATGCCCACCGGATTGCCGCCAAACATGGAACCGTAATCATGAATGGCGCGCCGCATGTTTTCCACCACGATTTCGGGCGCCAGATTCGTGAATTCCAGCGGCGCAGGCGTGCTGGCGGGGGCAACCGCAGGCGGCGATGGCTTGGAATAATAAACGGACTGTGGCGGGGCGGCAAAGTTGGAGGCAATCAAAGCCGTGGTCTGCGGCGGCACGGCAGCCAGTTCTTTTGCCAGAGTGGATGCTGGCGAACTTTTGGCCGTTTCCACAGCCGGTTTTTCATCGGCAGCCGGATGCCGCCAGAAATAAAAGAACAGGCCAAATGGTAGAATTAGAATGACCGCTGCAAGCACCCGGTTTTTCATCAGATGAAGCCCAGATTGTTCGTGGTAAACCGGCCGATGTTCGGAAAAACGGTGGAAAGGTTATCGCTGTCAACGCCGAACCAGGTCGCCAGCGTGGCGAAGTATTGATCAATGGCCGTGGTGGGAATCCAGCGTCCGGTGCTGGTGTCGTTTGGGCCATTGACCGTCAATACCGGAAACTGGCCGTAAGTTCTTTGGCCATTGACAGCGCCGCCGAGGATCAAATGATGGCTGCCCCAGCCGTGGTCGCTGCCCTGGCCGTTGGTCGGAAACGTGCGGCCAAAATCGCTGGCGGTGAAACTGGTTACCTTGTTGGCCAGGCCAAGCTGTTCCATAGCGCGTTGAAAGGCATACATGGACTGGCTCAATTCCGCAAGCAAGTTGGTGTGTGCGCCCAACAGCACATTGTTGGGGGTGTTGGCACTGTAGTTGGTCTGTCCGGTATGCAAATCATAACCGCCAACCTGGCAGAAAAATATCTGTCGTTTCATGCCAAAGCCGCCGTTTGCCAGCGGAGTGCTGCCGGCGGCAATCAGCCGGGCAACCATCTGCAGTTGCGGACTCAAGGTGGAGGTGAACGTGGCGCCGCCTTCGGGCGGGGTGATTTTCACCGGAAAACGGTTGGTCCAATAATTCAGGGCGGCGGAGTTGGAAATGGCGTTGTTGAGGAGAGCGCCGGTATTGATGGCCTGTTCGGCGACGCCCGCGTAGGCCTGGGCCTGGAGGTTGGTGTAGGGCAGGCCCAGGAGGCTCATCAGCGCCGGCAGCCGGTTGGTACTGGCTCCGCCCGAAGGATTCCCTGGCAGCGACAAGGAAATCGCGCCGCTGGTGGAAACGGAATACTGCGCGACGATGTTGCCGATTTCAAACGTGTTCGCGCCGGCCAGTGTCACCATCAACGAAATGGGCGCATTGGGCTGAACGGCATTCAAGAGATCGGCGCAACGTCCGCCCCAGCCGGTGGTGGGCGGCTGATCGGGAACGGATGTCTGCCATTGCGTCTGCTGGTCGGCGTGGGAAAAAAGCTGCGGGGGCCTGGAAACACTGCCGGCCAGATATTGTGCCCGGGTAATGGGATAAACCAGCGTGCCGGTATTAAACAAAAACGCCAGCTTGCCTTCGCCAAAAAGCGTTTGCAGTTCGGGACAACTGGGGTGCAAACCATAAGTGTTGCCGTCGCCGTCCAGCGAAGTTACCGGCAGAATTGCGCTTTGGGGAATGGCGAGGATCGGCGTGCGGATGGCGGCGTAATTGTTGTATTGCGACTGGAGGGTTGGGATGATCAGATTGTTCGAGTCGTTGCCGCCCTGGAGAAAGATACACACCAGCGCCTTGTAATCCGTGATGTTCGTTTGCGCCACCGCGGCGTTCATCAGCCGCAGGTCGCGAATGGACGCCGTCATGGCGGCCGTCCCCACGGCGGCACAGGCTGCCCGCCGGATGAATTCGCGACGCGTGAGGACGGGAATGTCTTTCTCTCTCATAAAACTATTTTTGGATGATGTAGTCGGGCGAGCTGACAATCAAGTGAACGACAGCGCGCACGCGGTCGCGCATCTGCGTCCCGGTTGGCGGCGTGCTGTAGATAAAATTCGTGGAATTCGCCACGTAAGCAGTGATGGCGGCCTGGGCGGCGGCGGAGAGTTCTCCCGCGGCCAGGTATGTGTTCAGGTTGCTCACCAGCGTGGGTATGCCGGCGTTGGAAGTATAATTGGTTGTCATCCAGGGGGCGAGGTCCAGCACAATGGAACCATTGCCGCCGGTGAAGCTGCTCAGGCCGTTGGTGTTTCCGGTATTATTCAAGATCCCGCCTTCAATGAAATTCATTTGCGCGGCCACGCCGCTGTCGGTGGTCAGTTGAAATTCCGGTGTGGTCAGACCGGCGGAAGCCAGCGCGCCGGGAAATTCGTAACCCGGATAAAAGAAGTTGAAAACCGTCGGCGAACGCAGCGGTGATTGCGACAGGCTCGCCGTCGTGCCGGTGTCGGTATAACTCATGTTCCACGTACTTTCCCGGATCACCACTTTGCCGGAACGGGCAAGCGCGGGCGCTTGCAGGGGATAAACTGCGAGGCTGTTTTGCGTCTGATTCGCGGACTTCGTGGTGGTGACCGTGAAATGCTCCGGGTCGGACACACTCATCACCTGGTATGTTCCACTCACCGCCGAGCCAGACGTGAAATTGATGTAAACCTGGTTGCCCGCGAGCAGGCCATGCGGGCCGGTCGTGCTGACGACGAGATTGGTTCCGGTCTGGGTGTAGCCGCCAATGGATAGTTTCGGCAGGAGACAACTGCCCGCGCGTTGAACCAAATCCGTGGTCGTGACGGTGAAATGGCCCGTATCAATCACACTCGCCACCTGATATAACCCATTCGATGCTCCGCCAGTGGTGAACAGGAGATAAACCGGATTGCCGACCGCCAGGCCATTGCCGGAAAGACTGGCGGTAATGACGCCGTTGGTCTGGCCGTAACTGCCGCTCAAAAGCTGGGGCGCCGTGATGGTGAGTGTCGTCGGGCCGGTTGCCGTCACGCTATAGCCTTGTGATGTGGGAGCAGCATGTCCGGAATTGTCGGTAAACGTCATGAACGCCGTGTCGCCGCTGTCGAGCAGATGCGGACTGGCAGTCGTGATGGTGATCAACTGGTTGGTGGTCTCACGGTAGGCGCCGGCGACGGTTGGCGGCGCAGGAAATGCGCGGGCCAGTCCGGTGACACGCAGCAACGGCTCGCGTTGCTTGCCGTAGCCCGGCTGGGAAATCATATTGGTGCTGCGCGCCTCGTAATCGAGCAGAATCGCCTGGACGACCGCCTGGAGATTTCCCCGCACGCCTGTGCCGTCGTTGTTGAACACCTGGGCTACGCGATACACGTAATCCCGGCTGGGGTTGCTGGTGACCAGCCGCTGAATGAGCTCGCGGCAGATGAACGGCCCGATGTTCTGGTTGTTGAAGATGGAATTCATGGCGAGTTCGAGGTCCTGCGAGCAATAGGCATCGTTGGTGGTGGAGGGCACGGCCTGATTGCCCCAGGCTGGCGGCAGCATCACATTATCAAGCACCAATTTGGCGCCGAGTTCATGGTGCGAGGGCACCAGCACCATGGGATTCGTGCCATTGTAAGGCGGATACCAGTTCGACGGCAGGCGGCCATTGGCCTGGTTGGTCTGGTAATAATTCCAGCCCGTGAAGACGCTGGCGAAGCCCATGATTTCATTCTGCCCGTAAGTTGGCACCAGGTTGTCCTGCGCATTCAGGACCAGCGAGCCGTCCGGCCAGAGCCGGTTCAGGCCGACGGAAAACAATTGCTGGATTTCCCGCGCATAATTTTCATCGGCATGGAGGCCGGTAATGATGCTGCCCGCGTTGTTGCCCTGCATGCCCAGATACAAGCCCATCGCGGGTTGCAGCGTAACGCTTTCGAGCAGCGTGCGGAAGTTTCCAAACGCGTTGTTTACCAGCGTGTCGTAATAGGCAGAAAGCGCGTCCGCATGATTTTCGAGCGTGCCGTTTTCGGAGACCACAAAAATTTCGCTCAACGCAAAGGCGACGCGCTGGCGCAACTGGTCTGGCGCCGTTATGGAATTCTGCCACCAGGTATTGAACCACGCCGGACTTTGATACAAGTCGGTCGGATCCGAATAGGGATTGGCCAGCACATTGGGCAAGGCATGCGTCGCGGGCTGAGAGAACTGGCTGGCAAGCCAGCCGGCATAACCCAGTAATTGCACGCTGGCGATGTCATTGGAACGCGCGCCAAAAGTCGCCTGGGTCAGGAAGCGCACCGCCCCGTTGGGGCTGGCAGAATCATCGGTCCAGGCCGGCGGCGCGGGCGGGGGCGTGAAAGTTTGCGACCCGTTGGCCAGGGTGAAATGTCCGCCGATTTCGCCATTGGCAAAGGCCGTGCTCTCGATGACGATGGCGGCCTTGCCTTCGGCAATAATTTCAAGAATGTCATTGGTCTGGAGCGGCCCGGTGGCCTTGATGTTCCAAAGATAGCTGCCATTGGCCTGCGGTTTGGCGGCGGAAATGTCAAAGACCAGTTCACCGGGGTCATTCAAATACGGATCGGAATTGATGGACTCGCCAGTGGGCGTTCCCACGAGGTTGGTGATCGTAAAATTCAAGGTGGCCTGCGTGCCCGCCGCGTTCACGCGCAAGGTTGCCGAGCCAACGCCGTCACTGATGACCCCGGGCAGTGCCAGCAGGTTCGCGGAATAGAGCGTGCCGGGAACGCTGGCGGGCAAAGGCGGATAATACCGTGAGGCCAGGTAACCAGGAACGACGCCGGCGACGGTCTGGTTGGTGCCCGTCGGGTCCTGCAACCAGCCCACCGACCAGTTGTCATTCGTGCCCACGCCCGCCTTGTGCAAAATTTCGATATAATATTGTTGTCCGGCGGAGAGCGTCAGCCAGCCGGATTGCTGGGACGGTTGCAAATTCCATTGGCGCGAAGAGGTTCCATTTTGTCCCGGCGCGGTCGGATTATTGGTGGGGGTGACCCACGCGCGCAAAACCCGGTTGACCTCGTTATTGTCGTCCGAAATCCATAACTGCGCTGAATCGCTGCCCGCGATCCAGAAATAATAGTTACCCGTGACCGGTGCGGTGAAGTAACCGCGAATGCGTTCGCCATAATTGTCGCCGTAATTGAGGGTACCTTCCAGTGTGCCAAGAACATTTGTCAAACTTGCCGGCGTGGCCGTTGGAATGTTGGTGACATAGATGCCGGTTACATTCGTCCAGATTTCTTGAACGACCGAACTGCTGGTGTTCAAAACCAGCAGGTTGAGGGTCGAAGCGCCCACGCCCACGAGATTGCTTGCGGTCAGGATAACTTGAAAACTGCCGGCGAGGGTTGGAATGCCGGCGATCACACCATTGGTGTTGTTGAAAGCCAGACCCGGCGGCAGGCCATTGGCCGTGAAGCCAAGCGGCGTGTTCGCGCCGGTTACCGTGAAACTGAACGGCTGGCCAAGAAACCCCACCGCGCTCAAGGCGCTGGTGACCACCGCCGGCGCATTGGAACCGCCGACATAACTGTTCGTCGGATACAAGCACGAATTCGGGATGATTTCCTCCGGCTGGCTCGGACTGTACCAATAGAGATGCGCCTGTGCCGAACCGCCAGCCTGGAGATATTCCAGCTTGAGGTCATAACGCGTGCCGGCCTGCAAGGTAATCGCATTTGTCCAGGCCTTTGCGCCTTGTGCCTGCCATTTATTAATCAACAACTGGTCGTTGACCCAAAGCTGGCAGCCGTCGTCGCTGGTCACTTGAAAAACGTACTGCTCCGAAAACTGTGGCTGCACCTGTCCCGTCCAGCGCACCGTGTAAAGGCCATTGCTCAAATTGGGTGGGGGACTGGTTGGACCCCAGGTAAAATCAATGGCGGGATCAACCCGCGTCAAAAAAAGATTCGTGGCGTTGAAGTTTATGCTGTTCGTATAGGTCGTGCTGGAATTGGTGTAATACTCGCCCAGCAGGCCCGTGCCACTGGCGGTGGGCGAGGGATAAATCACGACGGTGGCGTTGCTCTGGTTCCCTATGGTGTAATTTGCCCCAGGCAGGAGTTGCAATTGGGCAATCACCGGCGATTGCAGGTTGGTATTCGCCAGCGGCGTAAGCGTGAAGGTTGCTGCACTGGTTCCCGCCGGCAAAGCCACGGCGGTTGGCAGATTGTTGCTATAATCCAAACCCGCCGTGGCAAAACCAATTTCCGGTCCGCCGACGCCGAGATTCACCACGAGGGCATCCAGCGGAAAGCCGCCGCGGGTGACAGTAAATTGTCCCGTGGCGGTGGCTTTCTGTCCGGGGTCAGGCTGGGTTGCCGCAACGCCGGTCGCGGCAATGGTGATGACATTTTGCGACGCCAGCAGATTGGTGACATAGGCGTAATCGCTCATCGCCTTGCCGTTCATATCCTGCTGCCCGTTGCTCCACGCATTACTGGGGTCGAGGCCGAGCTGGTACTTTTCCCAGTCATTCATTAAACCGCTGCCATCGGAATCCACGTCCGCAATGGCAACGCGATAGAATTTCATCACCGGCCCGGGCGGCACGGCCAGTGTCACATTGGTTCCCAGCCGCTCGACGAGGTTGGTTTCCACGATCCAGTTGGTGTCGCCGAGCGTGGTAACACCAAGCAGAGTGTATTGCTTGCCCAACGCCCCCGGCAGGGTTATCGAGAAATTGGCTGGCGAATAAGACTCAAACTGGATATGAGGATAGGAATTGGAATCAAATGGGTTCGTGCCGGCAATTGCCTCCTGTAAATTCGAGAAACCGTCGCCGTCCGTGTCCGTATCGGGATTGAGACCGTATGCGTTGTAAAGCCACTCCCAAATATCACTCATGCCGTTGTGGTTCAGGTCAATCATCTGGGCAGCTACCGGTCCGGTTGCAAACACCAGCAGCAGCGCCGCCATTCCCCCGCGAAACCAAAGAGGCAAACTATGATCTAAAATTTTCCGGCCCCCTCGCCAACAGCGATGAACCATGTTGCAGACATTCATGGGCGAAAGATTTTCAATGTCGCTTACCCTCCATCTGGCAGTGGTAAAAGTCAAGGGACGGATAATCCGGGACTCACTATGTCCGACTAACTTCCGCTTGACTTTGTTACAATTTGGTGTCGAATGTCGAATATATGAGCATATCCAACCTAACTTCCGTTCAACTAAGACACGCGGCCTCAATCATCGAACAGATCGGGAAGCTGCAAACCGAACTCAACCAACTGGCTGGGGCCAAGGTTGCCGGTCCGGTCATCGCTCTGGCAGCCACCAAACCTGCCAAGCAGCGCAAGAAAATCAGTGCCGCGGGCATCGCCCGCATTCGCGCCGGTCAAAAGGCGCGCTGGGCCAGGGTGCATGCCGCCAAGGGCAGGTAACATTGGTTCCATTGCTTGCTTGTACCAACTACGCGAGCTTATGCAAACAGGCCACCCATGACGGGCGGCCTGTTTTACTTTAATCCAAATTCAAGCGTATAGATGTTATAACCTGAGATTCACGCCCACAGAGCAGTCCCCGTCAAAATGGCAATTTTATCGCGCCTCGCCATGTCCGGCGATCAGCCCGGCGGCTATCTCCCGGACCACTGATGCGCCATCGGGATAATCTTTCAAGGCATCCCGGCGTAACAGCAGGCGATGCGACAGCACCGGTTCGACCAAAGCCCGAACATGGTCAATCGTCACGGAGCTTTGGCCTTGGACGGCAGCCAGGGACTGCGCGGCGCGGAATAATCCCAGCGAACCACGCGGGCTGGCGCCGAGTCGCAACGCGGCATGTGCCCGGGTCGCCCGCGTCAGGGCCACCAGGTAATCGCACACGTCCGGCCCAACTACTATGTCCCGCACGCCCTGCTGGCATTTCACGATTTGGTCGGCGGTGGTCACCGGCGTGAGCGTCTCAATGGGATGCTGCGTTTGCACGCGCCGGCACATTTCCGTTTCCTCCGCGGCGCTGGGATAGCCGAGGCTCAAGCGGAGGAGAAACCGGTCCATCTGCGCTTCGGGCAGCCGGAATGTGCCTTCCTGTTCAATCGGATTCTGCGTGGCCATGACCATGAATGGCTTTTCCAGGCGGTAGGATACGCGGTCCATGGTCACCAGGCCCTCGCCCATCGCTTCCAGCAGCGCCGACTGCGTGCGCGGACTGGCGCGGTTGATTTCATCCACCAGCACCATCTGCGAAAACAATGGCCCAAACCGGAAATCTTTCCGGCCCGTGGCTGGGTCCAGGATGAAATCACCGACGACATGCTCCGGCTGCAAATCCGGCGTGCATTGGATGCGTTTGAAGGAGCAGCCCACGCTCTGGGCCACGGCGCGCGACAACATCGTTTTGGCCACCCCCGGCACGTCCTCAAACAGAATGTGTCCTTCCGCAAACAAGCCCACGACGGCAAGCGTCACCTGTTCGGGTTTGCCCACGATCACGCGCTGGACATTGGTGATGATTTGCCGTGCGATTTCTGTCAGTTGCGCCGCCTGGTAAATTTCCAGCGGCGGCGGTGTGACTGTCAGTTTGATTTTTTCCTTCGGCTCCCGGGCTTTGCGCGGCATCAGGATGTCCTCTCCGCAACTGGGGCAGGGGAAGTGTTCGCCGACCAATGAATCGTGAATTTCAAAAGGATGGCCGCAGTGCGGGCAAATGCGTTTGGGCATGGCTAAAACCTGTTCAATCCAACGTCAAACTGGAGCCGCAGTCTTCAGCCGGTTCCCGCTTTTGTCCAGCACAATTCAAAAATTCCGATGCCCGCCGGACGCAGAATTGCAGGTGGCTATGATGAGGTGGAACTCCGGCTCAGGCATGGCTTGAGCTGGCGGTCAATTTTAAGGATATGCTGTTGAATCCACGAACTGCAGGTCGCATGGAGTTCCGTCATGATGTCTGGCCGGCAGCCTTCGGAGTCAAAGCGCATTTTGAATTTCCGGAAAAACTGCAGGAAATCATGATGGGCCTTTTTATTATCGTGTTGTGCCGGACAGTTGTGGCTTTCCATGCAATTCTCCTCCTGCGCAAAGTGTACGGTTATGTAGGTTTCCATAAACCCGATCAGTTGGATGCAAAACTCAACCTCCTGCCGGCTCGGATTGGTGATGCGGGACAATCCTTCCAGCCGGTTGACGTAATTGACCAGCATCTTGTGCTGGGAATCAATCAGCGCATGTCCGGTCTCAAATTTGTCAGTCCACTGCAACATTGTTTCAACTCAAGGTTTCCAGTTCTTCCGCGTTAAAATACCCTTGTAAAATAAGCTCGAAATGCGTTTGTGTCCAGCGGGCAATCGTCCATTCAATGGCTGACCGCCGCTTTCACGGCGCCCGAAACAAAAAACGGTGTGGTTTTGGCAAGAACGGCTCCCAGTTCTTCATTGACCATCGCTCTTTCCCGGCTAAAATTCCCCATCGGTTTACGAAATTTGATTCCACCAAAATAAGAAACAAACAAACTATGGCAGTCAAAGTAGCTATCAACGGATTCGGCCGCATCGGCCGGATGGTTTTTCAGGCGCTGTGCGATCAAGGATTGCTCGGCAAATCAATTGACGTGGTCGCCGTCGTGGACGTGTCCACCGACGCCGATTATTTCGCCTACCAGATGAAATACGACTCTGTGCATGGCAAATTCAAGCACGAGGTCAGCACGGAAAAGAGCAATCCCGCGCTTGAGGATCCCGACACCATTGTCGTCAACGGCCACAAGGTCAAATGCGTTGCGGCGGTGAAGGATCTCGCCACGCTGCCGTGGAAGGCGCTCGGCGTGGATATCGTCATCGAATCCACCGGCCTCTTCACCGACAGCGAGAAGGCCAAGGCCCACCTCACGGCTGGCGCCAAAAAAGTTATCATCTCCGCCCCCGGCAAAGGTGAGGTTAAAACCATTGTCATGGGTGTCAACGAAGGCGAATACGATGCGCACAAGCACAACATCGTTTCCAACGCCTCCTGCACCACCAACTGCCTGGCGCCGCTGGTTCACGTTTTGATCAAGGACGGGTTTGGCATTGAAACGGGTTTGATGACCACGATCCATGCCACCACGGCCACCCAGAAAACCGTGGACGGCCCCTCCAAGAAAGACTGGCGCGGCGGACGCGCGGCGTCCGTCAACATCATTCCCAGCACCACCGGCGCGGCCAAGGCCGTCGGCGAAGTCCTGCCCAGCACCAAGGGCAAGCTCACCGGCATGGCGTTTCGCGTGCCCACCGTGGATGTCTCCGTCGTTGACCACACCGTGCGCACTGTCAAAGACACGAGCATCGAGGAAATTGACGCCGCGTTGAAGAACGCCTCCAAGACCTACCTCAAGGGTATTCTCGGGGTGACCGACGAGGAACTGGTTTCCACTGATTTCATCCACGACAATCGCAGCTCCATTTACGACAGTCTGGCGACGCTGCAAAACAATCTGAAGGGCGAAAAACGCTTCTTCAAAATCGTGAGCTGGTACGACAACGAATGGGGTTACAGCAACCGCGTCGTTGACCTCGTGAAATACATCACGGCCAAGGGAATTTAATTTCCCGGCAACAATTCAAAACGGCGGTTCCGAAAGGAGCCGCCGTTTTTTGTCTGACAGGCTGGGCGCAGTCCAAGACGCTGGCGCGAATGGCGTTGGCCTCGCGTGCGCGGAGCGTCGTGGAGTGCGGCGGCCCTCCGCCGCTTTGTATGGCCGCACGCGATCAATCTGCCCGTGAATTTGCCAAACCAGAAGCATCAGCTCCTGCTGCTGGCATGGAGATTTGTCCAGAGATTTTCCCTTTCCAACGCTGACATTTCCTTTTTAATGAAGCCATGAACATCTCCATCGAACACATCGGATTGCCGGCGAAGGATTCGGTCGCGTTGACTGCCTGGTATGAGCGCGTGCTGGGCGCACAACGTTTGTGGGATAATCGAGAAATTCCGCCAGCGTGTCTCCTCTCGCTCGGCGGCGTTTGGGTGGAGATCTATCCGGCCACCGCTGCGCGGCCTGAAACCGCCGACAACAAGCTCGCCGGCTTCCGGCACCTGGCGCTACGCGTCGCGTCGCTCGACGCAGCCAGGTCGGAACTGGAAAAGCGCGGGGTGAAATTCGCCGATGAGGTCCGGCCGGCAGCGGGCGGCGGAAAAGTTCTCTTCTTCGAGGATGGCGAAGGAAACCTGCTGCATTTCGTGGAACGGCCCAAGGATTTCAAAATTTAAGATTTCCGATTTACGCAGCTTGGGAAGATCACAACCGACCAGCAGTTCGTAAATCGTAAATCGTAAATAAGAGGGAGTTTCACTTTGCCCGGAGCAGGAGCACGGGGACTTTAACACTGTGGCGGACGTGCCTGGAGGTGGTGCCAAGAAACAGGTCGGCCAAAAAACGGTGTCCGTGGGTGCTCATCGCCACGAGGTCGCAGCCCTTTTGCTCGACCCACTTGACGATTTCCTTCGGCGGATCGCCATAAGCCAGTTCCGCCTCGGCGGGAATGCCTGCGGCTTGAAACTCCGACTGAATTTGGCCCAGATATGCGGTGTCTTCGGTGATCTCGGGGCTGACCGCGTCCGGCCCAAAGGTTCGTGCGGCCCAACCGTCCGCCACGTGAAGCAGTACGACGCGGCCTTGCACAAGTTTCGCAAGCTGTTTGATGTGCTCGATAATGGCGCGGTCGGTTGTCGTGCCGTCCAACGTCAGGAGAATGGTTTTATACATGGGTCAGTTGTTTGTTTATCCGCCTTTGATAACCTGCCAGGCTTGTTTCACGGCGTCCGGCAGACCATAAAAGTCGAAGGCCGTGATCGTCAATGCCGAACCCCATCCGGCGATGAGCAGAAACCAGCCCAGCCGCCATTGTCCCATTCGCTTGCGGGAACTGGCGATGTGCAGCAGGGGAAACATCGCAAAGGGAAGTTGCAGCGCCAGCACCACCTGGCTCAAGACGATCAGATCGTTGACGTTATTGGCCCCGCGGATGCCGATAAAGACGGCCGTGGGCAGGATGGCCAGCGAGCGGGTGATGAGCCGCCGCAACCACGGTTTGATTCTCCAGTGCATGAAGCCTTCCATCACCACCTGGCCGGCCATCGTGCCGACAATGGTGGCGCTTTGCCCGCTCGCCAGCAGGGCGATGGCGAAAAGCGCGCTTGCAGCCGCCGTGCCCATCAGCGGCGCCAGAGTCAGATTGGCCGCTTGGATCCAGTCCGTTGAATCATTGAACTGGACCACCTGTCCGCCGGCGGCGGTAACGCTGGTCTTGCCGTAAAAGACGATGGCGGCCAGCACCAGGATGGCCGCGTTGATCAGGAAGGCCACCGACAGGTTGGCGACGACGTCTATCGTGTTGAAGCGGATTGCCGTTCGGATGGATTCGTCGTCTTTCTGGAATTTGCGGCTTTGGACCAATGCCGGGTGCAGATACAGCACGTGCGGCATGACTGTTGCGCCAATGATTCCGATGGCCACATAAACCATGGCCGGCGAACCCATATGGAACGTAACCATCGCCCCGCCCATTTCCAGAAAGCTGGGCTGCGTCTGCGGCAGGATAAAAATTTCGATAAAGTAGCAAACCCCGATGGTCGCCACCAGCAGCAGCACCACCGCTTCAATCATCCTCATCCCCAGCCCCTGCAAGGACAGCAGCACCAGCACGTCCAGTCCCGTGATGATGACGCCCCAAAAAATGGGGATATGGAACAACATGTTCAGCGCCACCGCACCGCCCAGGACCTCGGCCAAATCGCACGCGATGATCGCCAGTTCCGCCATCAGCCAGCTTGGCATGCGCGTCCACTTGGGATACCACTCATAGCAGCATTGGGCCAGGTCGCGCCCGGTCGCAATGCCGAGCCGCGCGGCGATAACCTGCAGGAAGATTGCCATCATGCTGGCCAGGCCGACCACCCAAAGCAGTCCGTATTTGAATTGGGCGCCGCCCTGGAGATCGGTTCCCCAGTTGCCCGGGTCCATGTAGGCCACGCTGACCAAAACCGCCGGACCAAAGAAGGCAATCATTTGCCGCCAGAAACTGGCTTTATGATCAGGCACTTTTACGCTGTCATGCATCCCGTCCAGCGACACCGCGCCGGAACGCGAAACCGGCGCGGCTTCCGCCGGAGGTTCGGGGGAATTCGTGGGCGTTTGGTGGTAGTTAATCATAAAAGTTCGTTCCTTAATTAAAATTCCCAATGAATTCTTGCGCCCAAAACCGACACCGGGCCGCGATCCTGATTGAACGCCGGGTCGGAGATGAATTGGTAATCCACCGCGGCATGGACGGTTTTCCAAATTTTGGCATCGTAATAGGTTTCCAGGATTTTTTCCCAGCCGTAGCTCAACGCGCCGTCACCCGCGAGAATGCCGGTGCCGCCAGCCTCGAAAAATTCTTGGTGAACGTGCGAGAGACCATTGGCCACTCCCGCCAAACCGAATGTGTCGTCGGGCCGGTGCCAGAATTCGCCTTTGATGCTCATGCCCGCAGTCGCCGTATAGTCCACGTCGCTGAACACCCACGCTTCACTTTGGCCGTCGCTCCAGCCGACCCGCGAGAAAGCCCCGACGTTTTTTACAATTTCCTGTTCCCAGTTCAGACCGAAACCATATTTGTAACGATAAGCACGCGTTGCTTCGATGTCGGCGGGCCGGGTTGGACCATCAATTGCTTCCTGATAGCTGCCCATGTCAGTATGATTGAGATAGGCAAGAAGACGGATGACGCCTGGATGGGTGCCGATAGTGTAACGGCGCTCCAGTTCCGTCACCATTCCCCAAGACTCTAAAAACGGGCCGTCTTCTGCCGAACCATCATACGGCCATTTGAGTAACTGGTCTTCAGCGGTCAGGCCATTCGGAACACTTGCCAATTGGAAAAACCCGTAACGGAGCGTCCATGCCGGCTGATTCAACTCCACCGCGAAACCGGTGGTGTACCCGAGCGCGTCCGCTGGATAATCCCAAGCCTCGTTGGCCATGAGCGACCAGTTCATGAATTGCGTGCGCGGATCGTTCGCATACGCATTGTTGTCGAAAATGTCCTTGGCGCTGAACCGGCCCAGCGTAAGCGTGAGCCGTGAAATATCCTGTTTGCCGGCAAGCGTTAGCTGGTCATCGGGCACGTTCTCCTGCTCGCCGCCGAAGCCGATGGTTTGCCGGATAAACAGGCGCGCGATGGTGCCGCTGGGAACCCCGGTGCCGAGTTTGAAGGCCTCGCCGTTTGGAAATCCCTCCACGCCAAAAGTGTTGCCCAATCCAAATCCCTGCCACATCAATCCATCCACATGCGCCTCGGCCCCAGGCCACAGCCGGATACCGGCGTACAAATCAAGTGAAACGGTTTCGCGGGTTTCACCGCCGCTGGGCAGGCTGTTGGGGCCGGAATACTTCGCCGGAAAGGCCGGATAGCCTTGTACGATGTCGGTGTTTTGAACGTGCCAGTTCCAGACCTGACCATTGGAGCCTGAGCCAGGGCTGTTCGTTTGTTCCAAGCGGGAAGGGAGGAGCGGCCCGGTCGGCGCGGTACCCCGCGCGAAAAGGACGGGACTAATCGCGGTCGGGTTTCCGGGCGGGGAAGACTCCTGCGCATCAGCGTCGAACGCCACCATGCACACCGCTGAAGCAGTTGCTATATTTTTTATGGTATTCAAACTTATGTAGCGAAGGTTACATCACAAACCCAAGCCGTCAACCTTAAATTTAGCATGGGCTACAAATTCAAGCCTCAACTAAAATATTGACGTTTGTTTCAACAAAACATGGCATTAGCTGCAAACTAAAACCTCGACTAAAAAGCCGCTGTTTGCTTGATTTTACAAAAATATGCCGAGTCCCACCCTTAAACCGCTGGCTGCCACGCGCCCGGCTGTGCCGATAGCAGAAACTTTTCGCCGTTCGCGCCGCGACCGCGCCGGGGAAATCGCGCAGGATTACGTCGAGGCCATCGCTGATTTGTCGGCCACCGTGGGCGAGGCGCGGGTGACCGATCTGGCGCGGCGGCTGGGCGTGACCCATGTCACCGTGAACCGCACCCTGGCGCGGCTGCGGTCGGCGGGCTATGTAAACACAAAACCGTACCGGGCCATTTTCCTGACCGCGACCGGCCACAAGCTCGCGCTGGAGAGCAAGCAACGGCACGAAACGGTGGTCGCCTTTCTGCTTTCACTCGGTATTCCCAAAAAAATCGCGGAACTGGATGCCGAGGGCATCGAGCATCACGTCAGCCCGGAAACGCTGGCGGCTCTGGAGCGGCGATTGAAGAAAGGCGGGAAACGGCAGGGCGGGCGGCGACTGGATCAGCCGTAATTTTGCGGGCGCAACTGATCACTGTCCCTGAAGCCGGCCGTCTGTTGGCCTGAATGCGCCCGGACATTCGACGGCTTTCTATTCTGGCCTCCTTCTCCCCTCAACGGGGAGAAGGATTGAGGATGAGGGGTGTTTATACCCACCGCTCCCATTTCCCCGCCTTGGCAAGATAGAGTCAAGCCGCCCGCTCTGGCATTTCAAGTAATTGTGTAGCCACCAGGGTGCCAAATCAATGCCCGGGGAGCGCGCCCGCCCCGGGTGCTGTTTTCCGCGCCCTCGCGGAAAACACGGGCGCAAGCGGCGCTCCCAAGCATTCCAACCGCATGGCTCGCAATCAGTGCCCGCTTGTCTGTGGCGACATTAAAAATTGAACCGCTCTAATTACGGCTTTTGTCTCGCGCGGCCCGGTTTCTTCATGCTTCAATCTTCAGATGATGAAAACTGTCGCCATCATCGGCGCGTCCAATGACCGCGCCAAATTCGGGAACAAGGCCGTGCGCGCATTTTTGCGGCGGGGCTACACCGTCTTTCCGGTGAACCCAAAGGAAACAATTATCGAAGGGTTGTCCGCCTTCAGGAACCTTGGCGAAATTCCCGCCCGCCCAAATCTGGTCAGCGTTTATCTGCCGCCGCCGGTGTTGCTGAAAATTCTGCCGGACATCGCGGCCAAAGGTTGCGACGAGCTTTGGCTGAATCCCGGCACTGAATCGGCGGAAGTCCTCGCCCTGGCGGAACAGCTCAAACTGAATGTCATCCAGGCGTGCAGCATCGTTGGCCTTGGTCTTTCACCAGACGGGGTTTAAAAATACGCTTCACGACTTCAACTGCACCGGCTTGTAGCCGCCCTTCGATTTGAAGTAAAGCAGCAGCGCCAGATAGCACGCGAAGGTAAAGAGCGGGAACAGCGCCATTTTGCCGAGCGCGCTGAATTTGCCGTTGGTCGTGGCGGTGGCGATATCCGCCTTGGCCTTTTCATTCGTGATGGCGGCACTTTTCACCGGGTCAATCGCTTCATAGGTGCCGAGCAGGTAATCTTTTTTCACGGTCACCTGTTCATAAAGTGCGGGGTTTGTGGCGTGCAACTCCTGCGTGGTGGACGATTCCTGCATATAGCCCAGAAAAGGTGAGCCGAGAATGCCGACGGCCAGCATCCCGATACCGCCCATCGCATTCAACGTAAGCGCGCCGCCTTTGGGGCATTGTTCGGAGGTCAGACCGAGCGTCGTCGGCCAAAAGAAAGTGATGCCAACGCCAAAAAGAGTGGCCGCCGCAAAAATGGTGGGGGTGCCGGCATGAGCCGTGTGCGAAAGTGCCACGATACCCAGCCCGGCGAGCGCGGAACAGGTCAGCAGCAGGCCGACCGGCGAGAATTTATGGATGAGCGGCCCGGCGCAGAACCGCAAAATCAACATGATGCCGGATGTATAAACCAGCACCCATGCGGCATTATACCCGGCCGCCTTCATCGGGTCTTCCATGAGCGACGTGATCCAGCCGTTGGTTCCCAGCTCAGTCGTGGCCTGTGGCATCATAATGATGATAAGAAACGCGAGCAAAAGCCGGCCAAATGACCGGGTAAGACCGGCGAAAATTAAAACCACGGCTGCCGTAGGCACCCAAAAAGCCCACGCCGGCCATTGCCACTGCGCCGGGACAAGCACTTGTTGAAGTTGCGCAAAAACCAGTCCAAAACCCACCAGCGCGCCGAACACCCCCAGTTCCTTAAGCATGGTCAGGTAACTGATACCGGCTTGTTCGCGTTCGTTCTTCGGAAATTGTTTGGTGACGAGGATGAGGAAGAAAATAACCGCCGGAATTAAAATCAGTCCCAGCGTGAGACGCCAGTCGGAATTGTTTGCCAGCGCGATGGTGCAGAGTCCGCCGATGACCAGGCCGCCCGGCCAGCCGGCGTGCAGGCGGTTGAGCCACTTGGCCTTGTCGGTATTGAACATGGTGGCGACGATGGGATTGGCGTAAGACTCGACGCTGCCGTTCCCCAGGCCCAGAATAATGCTGCCCCAGTAAAGCAACTGGTAGCCATGCTTTTGCCCGGCGACGAGTGCATCGCCGCTCACCCCGTGAATGGCCTGGTAAGCCGCCAGCGCCAGCGTCATATAAATGAGATAACTGATGAAGGAAAAAACCATTGCCACCTTGTAGCCGATGCGATCAATAAACAGGCTGAAGATGATAATGCTCACGCCGAACGGCCAGATGCCGGCGCCCTGAAGTTCACCAGCGGCAACCTTGTCCAGGCCGAAGTCCGTCGTAAACTGCCCGCCGCACAAAATCATGCGGCTGATGAAGGCGTAGCTCGTGGTGATAATGGCGATAAAGCAGCCCCAGAATAGAATCTTGTCTTGCCGGTTGTTCATGTGTGAAATCGCCAAATACTCGCGGCTTGGAGAAAAGTGTCAACGCAAATTCCGTTTGCCCGGTAAACGGGATGGGTCAACTCGGCCCACGCACCGTTGTAGCGTCAGGCATCCCTGCCTGACGTAAAGGGCGTGCTTCCCAGCCGCCCGGAAGAAACGACCTTTTTCCAGGAAACACGCGGTGATGGCACTGGACACCTGTTTCCGCCGGGCTGGAAGCACCGGCTCTACGGCAGCCAGGGATGGCCGCCGCCACGCTGCGTGTGCCGAGTTGCGCCCAGTCAACGGGATGGGGCAATGAGGCACATCTCATTTTTGCGCACCCTGTGCGGAGATCATGTTTCAGCATTTCAAAAATAGTGTTAGCGGCTCCGTGGTCTTTTTTGGGGGATGGTGTAGTGTTGGCGCTTTGCGCCAATTTGGGGGATGGTTGTTGTTGGCGCTGTGCGCCAATGAATCGAGCCACCGGCTCGACACTACACAGTTTCAAACAGGGGCGAGGTCAAGTGAAACAGGTAGCCGGGCAGTTTATCCGAGTAAATCCGACCAAATCCGACTAAAAAAATTCAAAAACGGCCCACCATGTCAAAAATAGACAGTTCGTAAACGCGACCGCCGCCAACGTAGGACAGGCGTCGCGCCTGTCTCTGACTTTGGAGGGTTCAACTATTTCTGTAGCCGCCAAAAAGCACAAGCGTCGCAAGAAAAGTTTTTCTTTTGAGCTTTTTGAGCCTTTTTGTGGCTATGGTTTTAATTCGGTTGCTGATCCAGCGGCACGCCGAGAGTTTGTTCCAAAGTGAGCAGCGCCAGTTGATATTGCCAGCGGGTGTCCAGGTCGTAGCGCAAGGTCTCCACCAGTTGCAGTTCCGCCGCCGCCACCTGTTCGGGCATGATGTTGGGCGTGTTTTTAAGCGCTTCCAGCGTCTGGCGCATGGTGGCGATAAGCGGTTTCACGCTGAGGTCGTTGCGCGTGGTCTGCCGCCGGGTTTGATCCATCTCATCCAGCGCGTCGTGCAGTTCCTGGCGAACCAACCGGACGCCGTTGGTTTCATCCACGCTGGCCAGGTCGGCTTTGGCCCGCGCCGCATGAGCCGCATGGTTTATGGTCCACGTAAAAATCGGAACATTCATGGTCACACCCGCCCAGTATCTGGAGGAATAGTCTCCAATATCATCCGCATAGCCCGCTTTGATCTCCTTGAGCCACGGCACCGCCTCATTGCGGACTTCATGGTAGGCGGATTGGGCGGCCTGTGCCCGCCAGCGCAAGGCGGCCAAATCATTGCGCGCCCGGTCGGCCATCGCCTCGGCCGATTGAAAACTCAGGGCCGGCTCCGGCAGCAAGGGAGGCGTCACCGCATTCGTGACCAGGTCAAAGGATTCCGGAGCCACATCCAGCAGCGCCGCCAGTTGTCGCCGCGCCAGTTGGTACTGATGAAAGGTCTTGTCCAGATCATCCTGGAATTGAAGAGATTGCCGGCCCGCGGTCATCAGTTCGGCGGCGGTGGACGCCCCCTGTGAAACGCGTGACTGCACCGCGCTTAAAATCTCGCCGTTCAAGCGCACCCGGTTGGCGCTCAACACCAGGTCGTTGGTCAAATAATCCAGCTCGGCAAACAACCGTCGCACATCGCAGCGAACCTGCCAGATGGCGGCATTCAAGTCGGCTTGGGCGGCCTGGTAATCCGCCGTGCGTGCGTTCACGCGCGGAATTGTGAGCCACGGATTGGGCAGAGCGACGCCGACCGCGAACCGGGCGGTGTCAAAATCATCGCTGGAAACGCTTTGTGCGTAGCCCAGGGTCCGGCTTTCGCCCTCCAACACGGGATCCTTGACATCCATCGCCGCGAGCCGCTGCTGGCGCGCGATTTCCGCCGCCGCCTTCAGACTGGCGATCCGGCCGTCACAAGCCAGCGCCCGGCGCACTGCCTGATCTACCGTGAGCGGCCCGTTGGGAGACCAGGGCAGGGGATTGGTGACCGTGGTAGGAGTTGGCCGGTAGTGGGTGGGAACAAGTGGTGATCCCGCCCACGCACCGGTTGCCAGCAACAATGAAACGGCGGCCAGCAGCCAGCCCGCCCCGCCCAAGCGCCCATTTATTTTGCAAAGTTCAGACATGATTGGGGATAAATCATCACCACTGCAATCCCAGCCGGTAGCGCAAATCCGCCCAGAACTTGGAGGTGAGCCTGATCTGGACACTCTCGCCGGGGGCGAAGCTTCCCGGTCCCTCGGTCTCGAAAACTATGCGCTGCGCGCGAAACGTCACCGAGCTCTGTTGCGCGGAGGTGCTCGGCCTCAGGGCGGTCGGTATCGCGTCCACTTCCGGCGCGCACGCCACGACCTTGACCTTCAGCGGCGGCAGCCTCAGTCTGAACGCATAACCGAGATCACCAACTTTGAGCATTCCCTGGCGCACTTCGGGCAGATAGCCGATGACGCTGCGCGTGGCCGACACCACGCTCACAACACTTTCCCCCGGCTTGGCGGTGGTGCCGGGATAAATGCCGATTGCGGACACGATCCCATCGCCATCGGAGCGCAGCGAATAGTTTGCCTGTTCGAGCTTTTTCATCTCGACGGCGTTTTTCAGAATGTCCGTTTGCGCCGCGGTCTTCTGGGCGATGGCCTGGTTGATGTCCACGCCGGGAGCCAGTTTTAGACCGCGCTGCAAATCGTCGCGCTCCTTTTTCCGGCTCGCCAGCGTCGTCTCGTACATTTTTATCAGTTGTCCGCAGGTGATCACGTCTTTCTCCAGTCCGGCAATTTCCGGACGCAGCACGTCATCTTCCACCTCGCTGATCAGCTTGCTGGCAAACAGGGCGTCCCGTTTGGCCTGCATGGATTTAAGTTCGGTCAGTTTGGCGGTGTCACTGTCCAACTGGCCTTTCTGCTGGGTAATCGCGGCCTCGGCGCTGGCGATGTCATCGTCGCACGTGCGCAGCAGCGTCAGCATTTGTTCCTCGTATCCGGCCCAGGAACCTTCCGCCGCCGCGAGAGTGGCCTCGGCTTCGGCCAGTTGGGAATCCACGATGGTGGTGTCCATTTGCGCCAGAATTTGGCCATTGGTAACGCTGTCGCCGATGCTGACGTAGATCGCCTTGACCCGCGCGGTTTCGAGGGGAGACAGGTTGTGTTGCACGGTCTGCGCCGAACCGGCGAGCACGCCGTACTGGGTGCTCTTGACGTAGAAGCCCACTGCCATCACGGCCACCGCCACCCAGGCCGCGATGGGCCACCGGTCCAGCCAGCGCCGCCACCGCAAGGAAGGGAGAGCCCGCAACGGCGGCCGGGAATAGTTGGTTTCGGTGGTTTGCATCTCAGCCTAAAGTTCAACGGTGGAACGGTGCAGCAGCAGATTCGGCTCGGTCAAATCCTCGATTTCACCCAGCCGGCTGATGATCTCGGACTGATAGGCCGGGTCCATGAGGCGGATTTGATAACAGTATTCCGTCAGTTCCCCCTGGCGGATTTCCCGCACCGCAATCAGCGAAAAGGCCGAGCAGGTCCGCCTCAAGATGTCCTTCACCGCTTCGTCAGAGGCCGAATCCGGCGGCAGCACATAGCGGAGCAGCGCTTCGTGTTGCCGGCGCGAGGCGAACGGCGACCAGTGCAACATCAGCGCGGCGGCGCAAATGACGATGGTGCTGATCACCGCCACGCCATAAACGGCGGATCCGCAGGCCACACCGATGCCGAGGCAGGCAAACAGAAAGGCCATGTCGCGCGTGTCCCGGACCGGCGTCCGAAACCGCACGATGGCCAGGGAGCCTAAGATGCCCAGCCCGCGCGCCAGGCTGTTCCCCACCGTCATGATGATCATGCTTACCACCATGCTGGAAAGAATCATGGTATGAATGAAGGAGCGCGAGTAGGACAGCGATTGGAACGTCCAGCGATAAACCGTGGCCATCGCCGTGCTCAGGACAAAGCTGATCAACAGCGAGGCCATGATCTGCTCCGCCCCCAGCCACTGGGTCGTGCCATAGATTGTTAAAAAGTCATCCATAGAGCGGGATTATAAATAGCGCAGCAGATCAATTTCATACTCGGGTGTCCACGGCGTCGCGCGAAATATGGATTCCGCCCAGATGGCATTGCTGTACTTGCAGTGGCCGACGCGCCAAAGATCCATTTTCGTCACCACATTCACCATCCATTGCGGCACCTCGTGCAAGGCCTTCAACTCCATAACGACGCCGGAAAAATGCAGTTCCTTGTCATGTCGCCGCGTTTGCATCATCGGATTGTCCAGGGCACGCCACACGCCGCCACCGCCCCACGAGTTCCAGTCATACGTCTGTTGGTATTCCAACTGACTGTCAAAAGTAACGCGCGAATATTCATCCACCTTGCCAAAATACGATTCCCGCCGATACCGGATGAGCATCACCGGACGCGCGCCAATTTGCTTCACCAGCCGTATGAATTGATAAAAATTGTCCGTTTCTTTGGCCGTTTTAAAATGAACACCCTTGATCGTTTCGTCTCCGAACAGATGTTCTCCCCACTGCTTAAAAGGAATCTGGCACCGCAGTTTGACTATGGTGTTGCGGTCTTTGGCCTTGATCTCCATGAAAACCGGATACTCGCCCACCGGATTGCCATACGTCCGCACCCGCAACTTGAACCGGTCCACCAGGTCCCAGAGTTTGGCGTAATGCAGGTTTAAGCCGGGCGCGTCCAGTTGCAAGGTGTTGTTAATATACGTTGGCGGATTGCCGGTGCCGTAGGCATCAGACTCACAAAATGGACGTATCATCTCGCGAACTTCCGCCACCATCTCCCTCGGGATGACATATTTCGTCTCATAACGCTTAAGTTTGCGGTCGAAAGTTGCAGGCGGGTTTGCCGGCCTGGCGATTTGAGTTCGTTTGCTGATGCCTTTGGGGGCAGCAATACCAGCCGTTTCGGGCGAAACGGTGGTCAACGAACTCGGATCTTCGATCATACGATGTGCGGCAGCAATTCTTATGCGAGCCAGGGTTTTTGAGTAATTCGGCAGTATCTTCCGACCGACGGCTTCGTCTATAAGACTGGGAACGGCATGATTTTACACAAATGTAACATGAGGTCAAGATGCGGTTCCAAATCATTCATTCTCTTGAGTTTGTCCGCTGGCGACGAAACGCGCTGTCCTATATTGCTAAAAACGGGTTTTGGCCAGGCAGCCAAAACCCGTCTGATGATTTTAAATGGCAACGGTCACGGACCGCTACGCCAGCAACGGTCACAGACCGCCGCTACAGTTGTTCAATAGGTGTAACTGGCGGTGAACGAATTGTTGTCGCCGTCATGGACGACTTTGAATCCGACCTTGCGGCAGATGTGCTGCATGGCATGGTTTTCGCCCAGGACCACGCCGCTCATGCGCTTGAGCTTTTCGTTGCGGCCGATTTCAATGAGCCGGCGGAGCAGCTCGGTGCCGAGGCCCTGGCGATGCCATTCGTCGCTGACGAGCACGGCAAATTCCGCCTCGCCGCGGCCATGCTGCTTGCTCAGACGGCCCACGCCGAGGACCTTCTTTTCCTCGCCCTTCGGGACTTTGAGTTCGGCCACCAGCGCGATTTCGCGGTCGTAGTCGTTAAAGCAGATACGGGTCAGGCGTTCGTGCGCGACGCGTTGCGAGAGTTTAAGCGCGGCAAAATAGCGGTTATAGACGCTTTCCTCCGACAGAGTCTCGTGGAACTTGACCATGAGCGGCTCGTCTTCCGGCTTGATGGGGCGGATGAACACCGGCGCCTTGTTCTTTAATTTCCACGGGGTGGCGTATTGAATGGGATAGGGCCGGATGGCCGGATGCGGCAGCTTGTTTTCCGGCGTCTTCGGGTCGTGCAGCACCACGCGGGCGTCGAGCGCAAAAATGCGTTCGGCCGAGACGAGCAGGGGATTGATGTCGAGTTCGGAAATCCACGGCTGCTCCACGACGAGCTGGCTGAAGCGCACGAGCAGTTGTTCGAGCGCGGCGATGTTGGTGGCTTTGCGGCCGCGCACGCCCTTGAGCGCGGTGTAGATTTTAGTGCGTTCCATCATGCGCCGCGCGAGCGTGGCATTGAGCGGCGGCAGGCCGAGCGCGCGGTCCTTGAACACTTCCACCAACTGGCCGCCCGTGCCAAACAGCAGCACCGGGCCAAATTGCGGGTCCATGCTGCTGCCGATGATGATTTCGTAGCCGTCCAGCTTGATCATCGGCTGCACGGTGACGCCGAGGAAATGTTCCTTGCCGGCTTTCTTGGCGCAGGAGCTTTCAATGGCTTTCCACGCCTGGCGCACCGCCGAGGCCGTGCGCAAATTCAGTTGCACGCCGCCGACATCCGTCTTGTGCGTGATGGTCTCGGAATACAGTTTCAGCACCACGGGGAAGCCGAGCCGCGCGGCTTCTTTGACCGCGTCGCCTTCGGTGAGCGCGATGTGGGTCTCCACCGTCGGGATGCCGTAGGCGGCCAGCAATTTCTTGGATTCGAACTCGGTGAGAATCGTGCGGCCGGATTTGCGGACTTCGGCGATGATGGTGGAAGCCTTCTCGCGGTCAATTTCGCCGTGGGCGTCGTCGGTGGCCATGGCGGGCGTCTCATAAAGCTGGCGCAGGTTTTCGCTGTAGCGCCACATGTAATAAAACGATTTCGCGGCGCGGTCGGGATATTTGAACGTGGGAATCTCCGCCGCGTTGAGAATGTCCTCGCCTTTGGCCACCATGTCGGCGCCCATCCAACTGGCAATGACGGGTTTGTTGGGAATGTGCCCGTAGGGCTTGAGACATTCGGCGGTGGCGGTGGGATCGGTCATCGCCTGGGGCGTGAGGATGATGAGGATGCCGTCGGTGTTCGGGTCTTTGGCGGCAATTTCGAGCGACTTCGCGTACAACTCCGGTTTGGCGTCGCCGATGATGTCCACGGGATTGTTATGGCTCCAGGTGGGCGGGAGAAGTTTGTTGAACGCTTCCATGGTCTCCGGCGTGAGGTTGGCCAGTTGCGCGCCGCTGCCGATAAGCATGTCCGTGGCGAGCACGCCGGGGCCGCCGGCGTTGGTGACGATGCACAGGCGCGGGCCTTTCGGACGGGGCTGTTTGGCGAGCACTTCCGCCATGTCGAACAGTTCGGAAATGGCCTCGACGCGCAGCACGCCCACGCGCTGGAAGGCGGCCTGCAATACTTCATCGCTGCCGGTCAGCGAACCGGTGTGCGACGCGGCCGCCTTGGCGGCGGCTTCGGTGCGGCCGGGTTTGATGACGATAATGGGCTTGGTCAGCGCCACTTCCCGCGCGGCGGACAAAAATGCGCGCGCATCGCCAATGCTTTCCATATACATCACAATGCTCTTGGTGTTCGGGTCGTCACCCAGATGCTGAATCAGGTCGCCCCAACTGACATCGAGCATGGAACCCAGCGAAACGAAGGCGCTGAAACCGACGTTTTCCTTCAAGCTCCAATCCAGAATGGCGGTGCAGAGCGCGCCGCTCTGGCTGATGAAACCGACGCTGCCCGGCCGCGCCATGTCAGCGGCGAAGGTGGCGTTCAATTTTGCGCCCGGCACCATCACGCCCAGGCAGTTGGGCCCTACAATGCGGATGCCGGCCTTGTTGGCCTCGGCCAATACCTGCCGTTCGAGTTCCACGCCCGGCGCGCCAATTTCTTTAAATCCGGCGGAGATAATAATGACCCCTTTAACGCCCGCAATGCCGCAGTCCCTGACAATGGCCGGCACGCTGGCCGGCGGCGTGACGATGACGGCCAGATCCACTTTGGCCGGCACGGCGGTGATGCTGGGATAGGCCTTGATCCCCAGCACGGTGTCGCGCTTGGGGTTGACCGGGTAAATGGGGCCGGCAAAACCGCCCTTGGTGATGTTTTCCAGGATGGTGCGGCCAACGCTGCCGGGATTTTCCGTGGCGCCAATCAGCGCGATCGAGGTCGGTGAAAAAATCGGCGACAGCGGCCGGCGGGTGCTGTGGTGTAGAATATCGTGCGCGGACTCAATGGAATTGGAATTCGTGTCTGTGCTCATGATGAATGTTGATTTAAATTGATATGCTTAACGTACTGTAGAAAAAATGGCAGTGACAAGGGTGGCCGACTTCCCGCCTTTTGGCAAATTATCACCCTATTTTGTGAAGCGGCTTTATCCTGGTGCAATCTTGTTGTAGCGTTCGGCCTGTGGCCGAATTTCGGGCCACAGGCCCGACGCTACAATGATTGGCACCTCCCGCTCAGCCGTCGTTGCGGCCTTGTGAATCCAGCCAGCGGACGGCGTAACGGACCAGCTCGGTGGCGGTAAGCAAATTCAATTTCTGCTTGATGTTCGCGCGGTGGACTTCCACGGTTTTAATGCTCAAACGCAGCCGTCCGGCAATGTCGCTGGTGCTCACCCCCTGGCCGATCAGTTGAAACACCTCAAACTCGCGGTCGGACAACCGGCGCACCGGCGAGATGGAACTTCCGGGCTGGTGGCCGGAAAGGTTTTCGAGAATGCGCGCCGACATCTTTTCACTGACAAAAACCTGTCCCCCCAGCACCTGACGGATGGCCTGCAAAAACTTTTTCCCGCCTTCCTGCTTCATGATGTAACCGCGCGCGCCAGCCCGCAGCACGCGCTCGGCATAAATCATCTCATCGTGCATCGAGACCACCAGGATCGGCAGGTCCGGATTCAGCGTGCGAAGATCCTTGATCAGTTCCAGCCCGTTTTTG